>Ga0247608_10004592_pt1 | contig 15356 bp, 16 predicted proteins | sample 176DNAGHGlowgp2_FD_193490 | JGI IMG/M metagenome (GOLD analysis project Ga0247608, IMG submission 193490) | Sheep rumen microbial communities from Palmerston North, Manawatu-Wanganui, New Zealand - 1766 DNA GHGlow gp2 | ecosystem: Host-associated > Mammals > Digestive system > Stomach > Rumen ...
TATAAACAGAAACTGCTGTTTTACATATTTAAAACTATCATTAAACTTATATTCTGCCCATATACTAGATGCTGAATATATCATTACTAAACCGAAAATTATTAATGCAACAACTGATACTAAAAGTATTATATCCATTTTCTTTTTCATATTATCACTCTCTATTTAATAATATGAAAAAGATATAAAATTATAATATTTTTATTCTTCACTAATTTAATTATTGAGGATTAACATAAAGCCAATTATCATCTAATATTTCTATGATAGTATAGTCAGTTTCATTCTCGAATAATTCAATACCACCAGAAGAATAAATGAAATATTTATCATTTTCTGGGTATTCACCTAAATGTTTATACCAAAAACTAATAATATAATCATTACCATCATGGTACAAAACCTCAACAAAACCATGTAAAGAAACTTCTTCTAAATTATAAATATCTTGATCATCAATAACTCTGCCATATTCGTTATAAGTTAGTTTGCCTGTTTTAATTGCCTCAACAATTTCCATTCTTCTATCATAATTCTCTTTAAAATTGACATTATGTCTCAAATTGTTAACAGGTATTAAATTCAAAGATAAAATTAACATTGGTATAATATAAATAATTTTTCTTTTTTTTATTAAAAAGTATGCACATAATACAAATAATGCAATGCATCCCAAAGGTAGTATAGAAACAAAAAAGAAAAAAAACAAAGCAAGTAAAAACATGAATATATTAAGAATACTAGAACTCCATATATCAAATGATTCAATATAATCACTAAGGTATTCTACATCAAGAAAAAAATTAATTAAAGTTGGTAATAAGGCTAGAATAATTAAATATGATATTTTCCCCTCTTTAATTTTATCATTCACACTACATCACTCCTATAATAGCATTATAACATAAACCATATCATAAAAAAAAGACACAATATGTGCCTTATAACCAAACTCCAAAGAATATACCACCCATAGCTAAGATCAATCCTAATACCCAGAATAATTTAACTATATCTTGTTCATGCCATCCTAGTTTTTCAAAATGATGATGAAGTGGTGTCATTAAGAATAGCTTTCTATGAAATACAAATAACCAAAAAACTTGTAGAATAACACTTAATGTTTCAATAATAAATATTGCTGCTACTACTGCTAGTGTTACTTCACGATGTGTTAAAACTGCTATAGTTGACATTAAACCACCAAGTGCTAAGCTTCCTGTATCACCCATAAATACTTTAGCAGGATATGTATTAAATACTAAGAATCCAATAATACTTCCTGATAAAATAAATGTAAATATTCCTAAATCTTCAAAACCAACTACCATTGAAATCAAACTAAATGCAACAAACGCAATAGCTGAAAGTCCACCAGCAAGTCCATCTAGTCCATCAGTTAAATTAACGGCATTACTACCACCAACAAGTAAGAATAAAATAAATAGTCCATACACCCAACCCATTTCAATATGAATATGAAGTGTAGATACAACAAGTGCTGTTTGACCACCATTCTTAACATACATAAAGAAGAATACTAATGCAAGTATAACTTGACCCAATAATTTCTGTATTTCATTTAAACCTTCATTATTTCCTCTTTTAATACTTAAGAAATCATCTAAAAATCCAATAACAGCATAACCTACAAATACCATTAATGCGATACCCAGATTATTAGTATATTCCATCTTACCAGTTAATAATAAAATTAAAGTAGTAATTAAAGTCCCTAAGATAAAAATAAGTCCACCCATAGTTGGTGTCCCTTCTTTTTTCTTATGAGATTCACCTACAAAAACACTAATTCTTTGACCTATATGTCTTCTCTTTAATAATGGTACTAATATTAATCCCAATAAAGTAGAGATTAAAAAACCAATCATAAGTGCAAATATTGATTTAGTTAAAATTAGCATATAAACACCTCTTCTATTTAATAATTATACTACATAAACTTTTATATATTCTAAATGAATTAATTAACTATACATAATTTTACATATCTATAAATTATTATATTCATTAAACTTCTCTTTTATTTTTAAATATTTTTTATTACTTAAACAACTATCTATTTCAAAACAAGATAATATAGTTTCTTTTTCTATATCAATACATTCAAGAAGAATACTTGCGATTACATCTCTATAAAATCTAATCTTCATATCTACTATGGATGGTACATTATATTTGTGATTGGGTTTTAAATATGATAAAGATGGTAAATGAATATGGATATTTTCATCATATACACCTACCTTAAAATTATGTACATGTCCATATATATTTATACTTGTATCCATATTTTTCTTATAATTTTTCATAAAATCTATATCATGTGTCAATCTAAAATAATTATCAAGTATTCTTGTATATGCTTCCCCATAACCTAAATTTATTAAATCTTCTCTTGCATCACATATTTCTTTTGCTGCATCTATTCCACCTTTATGTAATGAATAATAATCATGATTACCAAATAGTATTAAAGTTTTAATACCTGAATAATTTGGATAATTTTCCTTAACATATTCTATTTGTCCTTCAACATTATCAATTTTTAATTCTTTCTTATTATGAGGCATAACTCCTTCTATTAAATCCCCTAAATGAAGAACATATTTAATATCATGATCATATGCATATTGATAAGATTTATGTACTAAAGATATTTTATCTAAATTATGACATAAATGTGTATCAGATATCAAAAGTAAATTTGTATAATATTCATTTTCTTTTTCTATTTCATACATAAAAACCACCAATGTTATCTATTCTAGCATAAATGATATAAAACTTGAATACTTTTCATAAAAAGAATGTTATAATCTTATTGTGATTATTATGAATGTATTAAAAAAATGTAATTTATGTCCTAGAAATTGTTTAATAGATAGATCTAAAACTACTGGTGTATGTGGTTGCCCTGATCATATGGTAATAGCTAAAGCTTATCTTCACATGTGGGAAGAACCATGTATAAGTGGTAATACTGGTAGTGGTACTATCTTCTTTTCAGGATGTAATCTAAAATGTATATTTTGTCAAAACTATGAAATTAGTAAAGATATAGTTGGACATTATGTATCAATAGAAGATTTTTCTAAAATATGTTTGAATCTAGAAAAACAAGGAGCAAATAATATAAATCTAGTTACTCCTACTCCATATGTTCCACTAATAATAGAAGGAATAAAACTTGCTAAAGAAAAAGGATTATCTATTCCAATAGTATATAATACTAGTTCTTATGAAAATATTGATACTATTAAAATGTTAGATGGAATAATTGATATATATTTACCTGATTTAAAATACTATGATGATACTTATGCAATTAAGTATTCACATGCTAAAGATTATTTTAAATATGCATCAAATGCTATTAATGAAATGTATAAACAAGTAGGAATTCCTAAATTTAATAAAGATGGAATAATGGTAAAAGGAGTTATTGTAAGACATATGATGATGCCTAATCTACTAGAAGATTCTAAAAAAATAATTAAGTATTTATATGATACATATAAAGATAACATTTATATTAGTATTATGAATCAATATACGCCTATAAAACAGTTTGATCATTTTAAAGAATTAAATAATAAAGTATCTGATGATGATTATGATGAATTAATAAACTATGCATGTGATTTAGGAGTTAAAAAAGCCTTCATACAAGAAGGAGAAACTCAAACTGAAAGTTTTATACCAGACTTTAAAAATCAAGATTTACCAATATAAAAAACTCTATTTCATTATAGAGTTTTTATAATTGTTTAATAACATTTTAGAACCATTTTTAACTGTTTTTTCACTTATTAATTTTAAGCCGATTAAATAAGTTGCTTCTGTATAATATTTTTTTAGTAAATCTACATCAAAATACTTTCCGTCTTTTTTATTTTCATAAAGCTTTTTTAATTTATTTAAAGCCATTAGTATTTCATCTAATTTTGAATCTTCTATATTATCTAGTTCAATTTTAGCAGCATATATTTTTTCATCTATAGGTATAAGTTCACTATCTTGATCATATTCCAAAAATTCGTTTATACCCTCATCTTTATATATAATTTTCTCTATAATATATGCTAATTTAGGTGATGTAACTTCCACACCTTCAACATAATGTATCCAATCTCCATACATATCTCTATCATCAGAACGATCTACACATCTTATTTTCTCATACATAGGATCACCATTTGGTAAAAATCCTCCCCTGATAACTTTTTTATTTTTTATAACTGTTTTAGATGATAATTTAAATCTACCATCTATTTTGTAACTTCCGTTTCTTACTATATCATCTAATAATTTTTTTAGTTTTACCTCATCATAATAAACTTCATATACTCTTTCTACAGTATCACTTTTTTCTATATATTCCATACTTTTCTCCTCTTGATTAGCTATTATATCATATTTTATATTAAATACAATCTCTAAAGCAAAAAATAAAACTCTATTTCTAGAGTTTTTTTTTATTTTAGTTTAATATTATCTCTACATTTTGAAAGTATTGCTTCTATTAAAAAACATATAAGTGCTGGTATTGGAGTTACTTTATCTACTAAAGACCATATTGATAACACTAATGTAGCTAAACCAAACACAATTATTAATATACGAAGTATTTGTCTTTTCTTATATGCTTTATCTTTTTCATCATTAGTCATCTTTTTCCTTAGCTTCTCCTTCAATAACTGCTAGCTTCATAGATTTTTCTATATCTTTAACACCCTTCTTAACTATAACAGTATTAATGATATCAAGAACTGAATATAATACCATAAAGATACCAATAATCTTAGTAATAGCAAGTGCACCTTCAAATGGATTAATAATAAATATGATACCACAGAATATTATTAATAAAGAAAGCACTAATGATTTACTAAAATCAGCGAATCCTTGTTTCTTAAGTTCAACAGCATACATTAATCTATTAATACCATTAACTACAAAATATATTCCTAAAATAAATGGTAATATACTAGCTACAAACTTAGTATTAATAATAAGTATTAAACTTATTAACATAGTAATAATTCCTACTACTAAACTACTATTATTCTTTTCTTTAAAATAATCAACCAATGAAGTAATAGCTGGTACTAAGAATAATAATCCTAATACTAAACTAATCATTCTAATTACAGTGCCTGGTTCAAAGAATAAAAATATTCCTATTACTAATATAATAGCTGATGTAAGTATTGATACATTTATTAGTTTATTAAAACTTTTCATAAAATTCTTCATAATTTACCTCCAATTATATTTTAATTATACTACATATTTTTTGATTTGTTAATGGATAAATTTTTCAAATATTCACGAGGAACATTTACCTCAAATGATAAAGTCTTTTTACTAATAGGATCTTTAATATCTAATCTATTAGCTATAAGTAATAATTTTTTACTTTTAACTTTATTATCCCCATACTTTTTATCACCAATTATTGGATTACCAATATATGCAAGTTGTGCTCTAATTTGATTTTTTCTTCCTGTTTCAATTACTATTTTTAATAATGAATTATTATCTTCTTTTAATACTTCATAATTAGTAATAGCTTCTTTACCAGTATTTGAAACATAAACATTACCATCTTTTGTTTCTTTTAAGTAATTTACAAGCCTAGCTTTCTTCTTATCTAGTTTTCCAACTACAACACATCTATATTCTCTTAATACTGCTACTTTCTCCCAATTTTCTTGAATCTTATCTCTCAATTTTTCATTCTTACAAAACAATACTAATCCACTAGTATCTCTATCTAATCTATGAACAATAAACATCTTTTCTTTCTTACTATTTATATATTCTCTTACCTTATGGTATAAAGTTTTTTCTTTTTCTTTATTTGTAGCAATAGTTAACATACCACTAGGTTTATTAACTACTAAATAATTATCATCTTCATAAATAATAGGAATAGTTCCAATACTTACAGTCTTTTTATCAGTTGACACTTCTATAACATCTTTTACTTTAACATCTATATTTGGATTAAGTGGTATCTTACCATTTACTAAAATACTCTTATATTTAAATAAACTTTTAATCTTACTTTTAGACCAATCTGTATTATTAACTAGATAATCTAATAAGTTATCTTTATTCTTAACTATTATCTTCATATTTCACCTACTCATCATATGTAGTAATTCTATCAATTAATCTAATTGATTTAATAATAGGTCTATCATCAATATCTATACCACCATTATCATCAATTGGATTACTATCTTCTACTATTCTATCTACAACATCCATTCCACTAATTACTTTACCAAACGCAGCATAATTACCATCTAATGATGGGTAATCTTTATGTACTATAAAGAATCCAGATGATGCTGAATTAGGATCATTAGATCTAGCCATAGAAATAACTCCTCTTTCATGAGATAATTGATTATTTACATTATTTGAAGTAAATTCACCTTTGATGGTTTTAGTTTTCTTTATACTACCATCTTGTTCATAACTTCCACCTTGAATCATAAAGCCATCAATAATTCTATGAAAAGTTAATCCATCATAAAATTTATCTTCAATAAGATTAATGAAATTATCTACTGTAATAGGAGCATTATCATAATCAAGTTCAACAATAATACTACCATAATCTTTAACTTTTATTTCAACTACTTTATCTTTATACTTTTCTTTATTAGTTTCTTTATTATTTATATTACCAGCAAAGAATAATAAAACTATTACTAATATACTAACACAAATTAAAATAATATTCTTTTTTTCCATATTATCACCTATTTAATTATATCATCATTTATTAGTTTATTAAAGACATATGAACCTATTAAAATACCAGCACTACTAGGGACAAAACTACTTGATCCTGGAGTTCTATTATTATTTTTTATAGGCAATTCAGTACTCCATAATACATCTACTTTACCCTTTATATTATTTTCTCTTAGTAGTTTTCTCATCACCTTTGCTAGTGGATCAGTATGTGTTTTCTTAATATCACTAATCAAAAGTTTAGATGGATCTAATTTATTACCTGTACCCATTGAAGATATAAAATCAATATCAAGTTCTTTACATGCTTTTATTATTTCTACTTTCGTAGTAACAGTATCACAAGCATCTATTACATAATCAGGATGATATTTATTAATAATATCAAAAGTATTATTAATATCTAAGAATATATTAAGTCCTTCTACATTACATTCTTTATTAATATCAAGAATTCTATCCTTGAAGACTTCTACTTTACTTTTACCTAATGTTGAATTAAGTGCTATTATTTGACGATTTTTGTTGGTTATATCTACTATATCTTTATCTATTATTATAAGATTAGTAATACCACTTCTAACAAGTGATTCTACAACATAACCACCTACTCCTCCTAAGCCAATGATCATTATTTTTTTAGTTTTTAATAATTCAATTTTTTCTTTAGGTATTATACTTTCTAATCTATCAAACATAATATCCACCTCTACTAGGCAAATTATATACCAAAAACCTTTAAAAATCAAATAAAAAAAGACTATAAAAGTCTTTTATTCATACCATAAAGCATAAACATTGCCTGATGCAGCCGAAAAGTTTTGAATTATATAACCTGTATAAGAGGTTGGTTCCTCAGCAACCAAATATTGTAAACCAGTATTTGGGATACCTGTTTGTATATAATTCACTGTGCTTGAACTTCCTAAATCTTTTGATGATCTCATTGATAAACTATTATTACTAACATTATTAAGATTAATAATTGATTGAATTTTTGATGCTGTAACTGCATTCTTTGTTCCAACCGAACTAACCCTATTCCAGTTAGTCCCTGCTGGTGAACATGTAATATAATTAGTATAATATGTAGGTTCATAGATAGTGTAACTACCAAATGCCCAACCGTTTGCTGCAACAGCACTTTCTAAGTTGTCACTCTTATATCCATACCAATACAATATATTACCGTCTGGCATTAAATATACTTCATTACCTATAACGCTAAACGTTTTACTATATGAATTAGATAAATTATTAGGATCTTTAGCAACACTTGAGTATATAATTTCACCATCAGGTACAAAAGCATTTTCAAGTTTTCCTGCTGAATCAGTTGTTCCTATAGTAACTTTATTATTATTTTTATCTTTAAAATATATTTCGTCATTTGCAGCACTATAAATAGTAGCACTAGTTCCCTCACCTAGGTAAGTAATTCTTGCATAACCATTTCCAGTATTTCCACCACCAGAAGAATAATAACCACCATTATAATTTGGCATTTGCACAGAATTATTCTTTTGATTAGTCCATGAGTAACTCGAACCATCTATCATCAATGTATCAGTAAAATATAATCTAGAATAGTGTATTGAGCATTCATTATCAGTTGTACCAGTAGTACATCCACTTTTTCTAACAGTTCTAGGTTCAGTAGTTGATCCCTCAGCTATAGCAACACAACCGGTGTGTCCAGATATAAATGATGACCCTCCACCACCTGAAGAAACATGACGCATATTTGAACCACCGCCTCCTCCATAGTATCCAGAGCCACCAGCCCCTCCACCATAGGATAAATTACCATTACCGCCTTTACCAAAAAAACCATTTTCAGCGGTAATAGCCGAATCTCTTACACCGCCTGATGCTTGTGTACCACCCGTAGGAAGTGTGTAATTATTTAAAGTACCAGTATAATTTCCGGTATATCCTATTAATCCACCACCAGATGCACCATTAGCGCCAGTGCTAAAATTCTCAGCACCGCCACCACCAGCAGCAACCATTATTCTGCTGTTTAATCCAAGACTGGAATTCCATTCTAAATCTGATGTTGACGGTGCAGTACTATCAAAATATCTAATATCTGTTGCTCCTCCACCATCAGCAGTAGGATAATAACTATTATTTGTATTTCCACCACCGTTATAACTATTGGTAGATAATGTTGGCATGCTACCAATATATAGATATAATTTAGTCCCACTGGCAAACGATATATTCCCTTTTACATATCCACCATGCCCACCTTGTGCTAAACTTGTCGATCCACCTTGTGCACCCCAAAGTTCTACTTTATAATATCCATCACATGGTACTTCAAATGGATCAGCTGATCCTGTATAACCTGCAGCCTTAACTACTGCACCTGGTTGATATTCACAGTTACTTATTTGTGGTATTGATGTTCCTTGAACTAAAACTAATTCTTCACTACTAAATCCACCTTGGCAGCCGAATGTTATTGTTGCAGGTGATGAACTTCTATTTTTGATTGTTACTGTTACTTTTTTAGAAGATCTTTGCCCTATAATACCTGTTGGATTATCTATTGTATCTAAGCTATATCCTATTATGATACTACTATCTGTTTGATAATATAATTCATATTTTGATTCTATATTATTTAAACTAGTTATTTCTATTTCTATTGTTTTACTAGTGTTAGCTGGGATAGTTATAGAATTGTTTGTTAGATCAGATGATACTAATTCATAATTTAAGTTTCCAGCTACTATATTTAGTTTTCCTCTTTGTTCACTTTTATTAGACCATATGGCATACGAAAAAGATGCAATAGATATTATTGCAGTTAAGATTAACAAACTACCAATGTATATCATCTTTTTCTTATCCATATTTTGCTCCTAGTATCCTAATTATATTATATAACTTTTTACTAGTTATTACAATAAAAAAGAAAGCTTTATGCTTTCTTTTTAGTTTCTTTTTTATCTGCTATAAATTCTTTGATATCTTCATTAAAGAATCTCCATGTTGTTCTTATTATTAGATATAGTGGTAAACCTAAAGCTATACCTAGGATACCAAACAATGATGAACATATAGCTGCTACAAATATTACTAGTATTGGATTAATATTATTTGTTTTACCATATACATGTGGTGAAATAATATATCCATCTATATTAGGAAATATTAATGTTATTATTAATGTCCAGATAAATAATCTTGTTGAAATAACACTAGCAGTAATAACAGCAATTATATTAGTAAATATTCCACCAAAGTAAGGAATAACTGTAGTAATACAAGCAAGTACACCAAGTAATAACCAACTTGGATGTCCTATTAATCTAAATAATAATGAATATTCAATTAATTGTATTAACATGAATATTGCTAAACCTTGTAAGTAATTACCCATTTCATGGTCTAATGCTTTTACATAGTTATATGCTTTCTTTTTAGGTTTTAATATTTTCTTAATAGCTGCTCTAATTTTATCCATATCTACTAAGAAATAAACTCCTACCATTAATACTATAATTAAATCTGTTAAGAAGTTAACACTCTTACCTAAGATATCAACAGTACCTGTTGAAATATAATTTCCCATATTCTTAATTAATTGATTTAATGCATCTGTTATTGTTTCTTGATATTCTCCTAAGTCCATATCTAGTTTAGTAGATAAATCAGATATAGCTTTAGTAATATTTTTTGAGAAATATACTAATTGATCATATATAGCTGGTAATGTAAACCATAGAAGTGCTATTATGATACCAAAGAACAATAATATTACTGCAGTAAGTGCTAAACTTCTTCTTACTCCCTTGTTTTCCAATCTTACTACAAAAGGATGTAAGATATATGCTAAAACAAAAGCAAAGAAGAATGGAAGAATAATATTAAATATTCTTGTGATTATTCCACTCCAATATCCTGAAGTATTTACTATTATATAAATAATAGCCATTACAAGTAATGCATTTACTAATCTAAAATTAATTTTATTTTCTCTCATATTATCACCTTTCTAATATTATTGTAGTAGGTCCAATATTAGTAAAACTTATTTCCATATCAGCACCGAAGATACCAGTTTCTACATCTAGATAATTTCTTAATTCTTCATTAAATAAATCATATAGTTTAGTAGCTTTTTCACCACCTAAGGCATTTATATAACTTGGTCTATTTCCTTTAGATGTATCTCCATATAAAGTAAACTGTGATATAGATAATATTTTCCCCTTTTCATCTAATACACTTTTATTCATTATACCACTTTCATCTTCAAATATGCGAAGATTTACTATTTTTTTACATATGTATTTAATCTTTTCAATATCATCACCTTCAGTAAAACCAACTAAAACCATTAGTCCATAATCAATTTCACCAGTAACTTTATTATCAACTACACATTTAGCATTACGTGCTTTTTGAACTACTACTTTCATCGCATCACCCTCTCAACTTTAGTAACATATGAAAGTTTATTAAGTTCAGTAAAAGCTTTTTCTAAATGTTCTACATCACTTACATACATATCTATTTCATATACTTCTTCTTTATCTCTATTTAAAGTTATAAAACCACTTACATTAACATTTAACATACTTAGTTTTTGAATAATATCTACAACCTTTTTATCTTTAGATTTAGAATGAACTTGTATTGTCGTTAAGTATTTCTTAGTAGTTTTTGATTGCCACTCTACTAATACTGTTCTACTATCAACATATTCTAAGTTATGACAATTTCTTCTATGTACACTTATTCCATTTCCTTTAGTAATATAACCAATTATTTCATCGCCAGGTATCGGATTACAACAATTAGCTAAATTAACTTTAACTTTATCTATTCCACCTACTATAACATCAGAATCATTTTTATCTTTAGTTATAACTATTTTCTTTTTAGGTTCTTCCTCTTTTTTATAAATATAGTTTACTACTGTAGTTGGAGAATATTTTCCATTACCTATTTCTAAATATATATCTTCTATCTTATCTACTTTAATATTCTTTTCTATTATCTTAAGATTATCATCAGTAAAGAAATCATTAAATGATATTTTTCTTTTTCTTAATTCCTTTTCTATTAATTCTTTACCTCTTTCAATATATATATCTTTTTCACTCTTAGTAAAGAATCCTTTAATCTTATTCTTAGTTTGAGTAGATTTAACAAACTTTAACCATTCTTGTTTAGGACCTGTTGATGTTTTAGATGTATTTATCTTAACAATATCATTGTTTTTAAGTTCATAATCTAGTGGAACTATATTATTATTAACGATAGCTCCTATCATTGTTTCACCTACTCTTGTATGTACTTTATAAGCAAAGTCTACTGGTGTTGCACCTTGTGGTAATTCAATGATATCTCCTTTTGGAGTAAAACAATATATATTATTATTATTTAATACTTCATCTTTAACACTATTAACAAAGTCTTCAGAAGACATTTTATCTTCATTTAATTCTATTATTGATTTAAAGAATTGAAGTTTCTGTTCTGTTGCATTAGCATTTAAATTAGTTGCATCTTTCTTTTCTTTATATGCCCAGTGTGAAGCAATACCATTTTCTGCTATTTCATCCATATCATAAGTTCTTATTTGAATTTCAAATAAACATCCATCTATACCAAATACTGTAGTATGAAGTGATTGATACATGTTTGCTTTAGGCATAGCTATATAATCTTTAAATCTTTTAGGAACCAACTTGTATTTAGCATGTATTAATCCTAGTGCCAAATAACATTCTTGAATAGTATCTACTAATACACGTAATGCAAGCAAATCATAAATATCACTAAATTTCTTACCTTTATGTAGTTTATTATAGATACTATAAATACTTTTAGCTCTTCCTTTTATTTCATGTTTAATATTATGTTCATTTAAAAGTTCTGATACTTCTATTAACATTTTATTAACAGCATTATCTCTTTCTAATTTAGTTTGATCTAATTCATCAGCTATTTCATAAAATACATCTGGTTTTAAATATCTTAAAGATAAATCTTCAAGTTCACTTTTAATCTTATGAATACCTAAATGGTGAGCTATTGGAGCAAAGATTTCTTGTGTTTCTTTAGCTATCTTTTTTTGCTTAGCTTCAGGAAGTGCATATAGAGTTCTCATATTATGTAATCTATCTGCAAGTTTAACTATGATTACTCTTGGATCTTCGCTCATACCAACTATTATCTTTTTATAATAATCTATTAAATATTCATTTTCTGTCGAAAAGTTAATCCTACCTAATTTAGATACACCATAAACAAGTTTACCTACTTCAGGGCCGAATTCTTCTTCTACTTGTTCACGTGTTATTCCACAATCTTCTATAACATCATGTAATAAACCTGCTATTATTGTGTCACTATCAGCATATACTGTCGTTAGAATAATGGCTGTTGCTAGTGGATGATAAATATATGGTTCTCCACTTTTACGGAATTGTCCTTCATGACATTCCTTTGCATAATAATAACCTTTTTTTATTCTTTCTAATTCATTCCTATCAGTTATATAAGCACTTGCTTTAGTTATCAAATCATCTATTGAATAATCAATATTTTTGCTCATATTATCACCTTCTAGTTATATTATTTCTTTGTTTAATATATCATCTACTAATGTAGCTAGAGTTAAGTTTTGTTTATCTTTCCATATTCTTATAAAATAACTCCATAATTCATCTACTGTTAGATTAACATTTTTTCTTTTTAATTCTCTTACTCTTATTTTAAGAGCTGGTGTTAGACGTTCTTTTAATTCATACATACTACTAAATTCCATAACTAACACCACCTATATTAATTATATACGAAAAATAGGTTTTATTAAAGAAAAAAAGAAAAAACTTTGATAAGTTTTTTCTAATATTTATTTAATACTTTATTAATACCAGTAACTTCTATTTTCTTTTTATCTACTAGTTTAATAATACAATCTTTACTAACTACTTTATGATCTAACATAACATCAATATATCTTAGATTTAAAGTATTTTCATCTAGATCATCACTTTCTTTAGCAAGAGTATCTATATCATTAATAGTTTTAACCATTCCTTTACCTACATTAGATAAAATTGGAGAGTTTTTAAGGATTGCCTTTGCTCCTTTACTTTCATTAACTTGTTTAAACTTTAATGATGGTTGATTTAGTATAAATAAACATAAGAATACTAATATAAATCCTTCTACTAATCCAGCTAAAAATCCTAATATCTTAGATGGTATTCCTAGAATTATAGTTGCTTTTAATAGTTTTTCTATTACTTTAGACATTCTGATAAATGCACTAAGTATAGTAAATAAAACAATCGCTATTAAAACAAAAGCTAATGCTTGATAGAATATAATATTTAATACACTTGTTTTACCAAAGAAGAATGGTAAGTTTAAACTTAAGAATTCTCCAAATGGTTTCATAAATAAGAATGATAGTATTACTACTATTAAGAAACCTATTGTTGTGATTAACTGTTTTATTATTCCTCTTTCTGATCCTATAATACCAAACATAACTATAACTAATATAATTAAAATATCTACTAAATTCATATTATCACCTCTATAATTATATTCATTATACACCTTTTTATATCTTTACGTAAATAAACTAGTGTAAATGTTTGTAAAAGATAAAGATTTTAGGTATAATATAATTAGTTTAGAAAGAAGGAATATTATGGCTAATACTAATAATAACGTTGTAATTAGAGTTAATGAAAAAACTAAAGAAAAAATGATTAAATACTATGAAGATAAGAAAAAGGATAAAGAAATTCCTTATGTAGTATTCCAAGCTGTTGATAATGATACTGTAGTTACTATGTATACAAGTGGTAAAGTAATGTTTCAAGGAAAATCTGCTGATGTTGATGCAGCTATGTGGATAGAAATGAGTGGCGCCCAACAACTTCAAAAAGAAAAGAAAGAACAAGCAAAAGAAGATATTAAATATTATGAATGTTCTTCTATTGGATCTGATGAAGTTGGAACTGGTGATTACTTTGGACCTATTGTTGTTACAGCTAGTTATGTTAAAAAAGAAGATATTCCTTTTTTAGAAGAATTAGGTATTAAAGATTCTAAGAAATTAACTGATGATAAGATATTAGAAATAGCTCCTAAAGTAGCTAAGAAAATTAGTTATAAGAGCGTTATACTAACAAACTCAGAATATAATGAAAAGTATAAAGAAAATAATATGAATAAGATTAAAGCTATTATGCATAATAAAGTTTTATATCAGATGGTACAAGATACTAAAGAACCATATGATTATATAATAGTTGATGAATTTGCTCGTGAACAAAGATATTATGAATATTTAAATGATCAACCTGTAATTCAAAGAAATATAACTTTTATGACTAAAGCAGAAGATAAGAATTTAGCTGTTGCTTGTAGTAGTGTTATTTCAAGATATATATTCTTAAAAGAATTTGATAAACTTGCTGATAGTCTACATGTACCTTTACCAAAAGGTGCTGGTCCTCAAGTAGATGCTATTGGTGAAGAAATAGTTGAAAAGTATGGAAAAGAAAAATTAAATGAAG
>Ga0247608_10004594_pt1 | contig 15355 bp, 12 predicted proteins | sample 176DNAGHGlowgp2_FD_193490 | JGI IMG/M metagenome (GOLD analysis project Ga0247608, IMG submission 193490) | Sheep rumen microbial communities from Palmerston North, Manawatu-Wanganui, New Zealand - 1766 DNA GHGlow gp2 | ecosystem: Host-associated > Mammals > Digestive system > Stomach > Rumen ...
ACTGAAAGGGCAAATTTTGCGAGAATATGGGCTTTTTTGAGGGTTGGAATGGGTGCTACCGCCACACAAGCGGCTGGTGTTATGGGAAACATATATGCAGAATCAAGATTCTCGTCTGATAATGCTCATAATAGTTATTATCCCGGCGATCACAATCCATCGTATTCATATAATTCGAACGATGGGATTGCATATGGAATTGCTCAGTGGGCAGATCCTACAAGAAAAGCCGGTCTCCAAACCGAATCCAATACGATGAGTTTATCTGTATCAGATATAAATGCACAATTAGCATTTTTAAGAAATGAATTGACAGGTAGTTATTCTTCAACTTGGAATAGTATCGTAGGTTATGGTAATGTAAATAGTGTTTCTGATGCATTTTATTACAATTTTGAAGGTGGAAGTAGTAGCTCGGTTGCGATTGCTCGTCAAAATTTCTCGAATACAATATATAATTCATTCTATTCATTCTAATATTATAAAGAAAGTCAGGGTTTAATCTACATTATATAATTATTTAGACTATGACTGATCTTTTTTTCGGAAGACATATAATAAATAAAAAAAGTATGAAAAAGAAACTACTTATATGTTGGCTTGTTTTCGCCATAGCAATAACATTTATTATGGTGTGTATTACCGCACAACATAACAGAAATGAATATACAGTATCATCTAATACATCATCAAGTCTGAAACAAACGGATGCAGATGTAAAAGAGGATTACTCATATATTTCTTTCGACAATTTGCCGGATGAAATATGCGAGATAATTCTTTCTGGAAGAGATTTCATAGTATCCGAGACTGGCGAACGTGCAAATATTTTCAATGTTAATTTTCCTCGGAACATCGATAAGCGAACTCTTTATTGGAAATACTATTCCGTAATAGATTTTGATTCAGATGGTCAGAATGAACTTTTTTTTGTAGTGGAAGACGAGCTTGGACTTGATGTTGGAACTGTAATATTTTGTTTGATAAATGAAAATGTATATGCCTACATTGGTTCGACTAGGGAGTTTAGCGATATTTTTTCTGACAGAACAATAATTGATCGGGAAGGCGCAAGTGTTGTTTACTATTATAGGATAAAGGGGTTTAGCGAAAGCGGGTATGAAAAGGAAGTGATAGCAAGCGGTAATGGTTTGGAGGGTATTTTTGTTATTGAAGGAAAAGTAGTAACAGATGACATTTTCTGGAACAGCTATATGGTTCCACTGACAAGAGATAAAGAAAGGATAATAATGAATAAAGCATTAATTCCGTAGATTAAAGCTCAATCGTAAGATACGGAGAGGCTATCAGAGCGCAGGGCGATTAGTGGCGGTGCCTGAAAAACCGGTTTTTCATGATTTTTTTAGGGGGGGGGGCAGAGCTGAATGAGTGAGGCTCATCATAGTATTCGTCCTGTTTTATAGATATACCCGTAGAATCGTGAACTATCGGCAGGGATATCGTGGTTTCATAAACAGCGGAATCGTCCTTTCGATAATAGATACCGCTGTATTTTTTTACGATTTTTTCAACGTTAGTCAGGCCATAACCATGATACAGATCGTCTTTGGGTGTTTTTTCTTGTGAAGAATCGGCAATTGTATTATGGATATGTATTATCAGAAAATTACCCTTTGTAAAGAGACGAACAGAAATTTCAAATCCTGCATATTCTCCGTATTTGCTAAACCAGTCATGTGCAGCATTAAGACTGTTGTCAAGAAGATTCCCCAAAACTATGCATAAGTCGTAATCATTAATTGAGATATCATCTTTGTCTATTTTGATCTCGGTATAAAAAGGTATTTTCTCCATTTCGGCAATAGTACTGTAATTGGTGATCAAAGTATCGATCACAAGATTGCCGGTGTTAAATTTTACAAATCTTTCTTCCAGCTCGCGACTGCTGTTCTCAAGAAATTCTATGATCTTATCATAATCTGCGTTTTTTACACAGGCCGATATATAGCTGTTATACCGCTTTACTTCATGTATCACGGAGCGCATTTCCTTGTAAGCGTTGGATAACTGAGAGAACTTTTCGGATTGGAAATATAATTGCTTTTCCTGATTTTGTACCGTTTCTCTCAGTATATTTTCTTTGATGATATCGTTTAGCAAAACATAATTGACTATATTCAGTAATAACATGATGACAAAGATTGATAATACGGTCATGTTGGTTTCATCAGAGGTAACGATCCCGAAAGACATTGATAAAAGTATCAACAACGAACATACCGGAGTAAAACCCATCAGAATTCCATGCTTGGCCGAAATCAGATTTCGTTGTGTCTTCCAAACTGTACATACTGTTGAAATGATCAAAAAGGATACGATCCCGGAAATCGTAACAATGTATGTTTCGCTTATAAAGGTGTCTGAAATGACAATAGTGGGAGATATGATCGAAAAAAGGCTTCCGGTCAACCCCTCAGAAAGGGCATCTATTGCCTGCAATGAAAAGACGACAAGCAATCGGTTAAAGATTGAGCGACTGTAATAGAATAATGATAAAGTGAACAATACCAGAGAGTTTACGGCAATAAAAACAACAGGTCTTAGCGGGGAATAACTGTTATTGAACATCGACGAAATAAAAAACAAGGTACCTTCACCCATAAGTGCAACGGTCCAGAATAAAGGTCCGCTCTTAGGTGATCTTCTGTCGGCCAGAAATGTGTCGAAATAATATTTTTTTACCAGTATGGTGAGAAAATCAGCAATAAATCTGGGAATGAGCAATAACATGATCGACCTCTTAGGTACGTGATAGGATGTTTTCTGTAAATGCTTCGAGGAAAGGTTTACGGTAATAGCGGCTTAATTCTATCAGGTGTCCGCTGTCCAATACAATTTGTTCTTTTGAATAGCGTTGCAGGTGTATAAGATTAACAAGATGATTCTTATTGGAAAAAGCAAAACCGCATGCGCTTAACTGATCGCTTGCAGAAAGAATGGAGCGATGTTCCTCAAGTGTTCCGGTTGCAGTCACATATTCTATGTAGTCACGTTTTCCGGGATATGATCTTATGTAGTAGATATCTTTGACTTTTAACACGATCCATTCATCACGTTTGCTTTTGATCTCAATATACGAGCAGTCTTTCCTGAATAAGGCGATGATACAGTCCATGATCGAGTCAAATTTATCGAGGGATATATCTTTACACAAGTAGTGTGAAGCCTGAACATCATATCCTAAATGCATATATTGGGGATAATTCGTCACGAATATGATCCGTACATCATTATCAGGAAGAGAACGGATCTTTTTTGCCACATCTATCCCGTGATACATGATCCCGTTAACGGGCATTTCCATATCCAAAAAAACGAAGTCGAAAACACCGGGGCTTTGATATGCAAAGAGCAGCTCATTAGGATCGGAAAAAGAAGATATGTCAAACTCGACTCCGGTTTCAATGTTGTAATGCTGAAGGTAATGCTTCAGCATATCAACACCGCTTTGTTCATCGTCACAGATTGCTGTTTTGAAACGCATAATTATTTCCTTTCCGGATTGAAACTATCGTGATCTCTCATGTTTATAATAATACCAATGATGATATTAATGCTACATATAAAAGCACAACCGGATATCATACCGATGTATAACCATTGCTGATAACGGATCAATACAAGGATGCTTAGCGACAGTACAATGATAAGGAATAAGCTTTTTTGTCGCAGTTTTATCCTTTTTATGCCGACCATTCGTTTGTTCTTATGGTCGACCGGGGCAAACATGACAATCGGGATCATGGAAATGGTATAGATCAGAATGATTGCTATCTCAGGCAAGTTTAAAACTATCGCAGGTATGAGTGCTATCGTAATAAATGCTGTAGAGTATGAAATGATAAAACAGACCACTTCGGAAGATGCGTGTGCCCCACCGACAAACAATCGTAACGGCATCATAACGGATAAGAAAGTGATTGCAAGAAAAGGCCTTTTTAGAATGAGACCGTAGGTGATAATAGCAGTGATATAAAGTATTTTTCCTATTATCAGGTTAAGGCAATAGCGATAAACTTCCTGCTCGCTTTCCGTTAAATATTTGTGTTTGGAAATATATGCGGTAAGATGTTCGGATAATCGTGCGATCAAGTAATTACACTCCATTGGATTAATTGTGTTTATGAAAAAGGTTCGTATCATTAATAGTACAGATTGACGACATGAATTTTCATCCACACACAATTTTTGCCAAAACAGCTGCAAATTCTGCAGAGGATGCAGTTTTTGCATGGAAACAGGCATAATTTGCTGATATTGATTCACTCCTTGATTTCTTATTGTAGAATTTGGCTATCAACAATATTTTCAAGGAGGATTTCTATGAAAATCACTAAAAAGGGCAGAAAAATCTTATTATCAGTAGTGTTAGTAACGGCATTATTTCTCATTCTTTATGGAAAGAGCGCATATGCCTTATGCTTGGATGTGAGAGACTATGGCTATCATACCTATAGTGCACGAGTAAGTATTTTACGAGAATGGAGAATTGAAACAAACAGAGTCGATGGATATATTGGTAATTCTCCTGTAACATATCATTTTTACGCTATTTATCAAGATCGTCTTTTGGAATGTGTTTGCGGGAAACAACTTAGAGATAACCAATTTCGCGCAGGGGATGATATGTATATAGAATGGCGTTGAGGAGGTTTATATCTTTGAAAAGGCTTTTCTTTCCTTTAATTATGATTGTAATGTGTTTTCTGTGCGGATGCGGAGAAAAAACTAATGCCAAGTCAGAAGTTGACCTAAAATATGATGTAGATTTTAAAGATATGCAAATGGTATATCCTCTGTCGGTGGATGGAGAATTTCTTTTCCATGACGATCAATGTGTATTCAGATCCTTATCATATACCGATGTTCCGGTGATATCTTATTATTCCAAAAAACTGACGGATGATAGTGAGCCGATGGAACTTGGGATAAGCATAAATGCAGAAACTTTCATTGCCGAGTGCCTAAGTGATAATTTGTATATCTTAAGTGAGACTGAAACCGGATTTTCAGTGACATCATTCGATTTAACGGGTAAGAAAAATGACTACGTTGAAATCGAAGATCCCGGATTTGAACACTATCCGACGTCGATGGGGGTATATGATGACGGCTTATTTGTCATTTCCGATTCTAAATCAATTTGTTTTTTTGAACGAACGGGCGAATTGGTTAATTCATTGCAAGTTGACGGTTACATTTTGAAAAGAATACTTGCATCTACGGAAACGGATAATACTTATGTTTTAGCTTCTTCTGAAAATGAAGGCGTTTATGAAAATGTTATTCTTGAGATCAACAGAGATAAATATGACATTAATGACATTCCCATACAGAAAAAAGCAGATGCTCTGACTGTTTATAATAACAGCATTTACTATGCTGCCGATAATTATATATATCATGTAGACATGAGTAATCACACAAATGAGGCGTTGATTGGTCTTACTGATTATAAATTGCAATATTCAGACTTGTGTAATGTTTTCGGGATTAACAATGAATATATCATTATAAAGCGAAGTCCCTCATCGAGTATAGGTGATATCTATAAAGAAGTCGTTATTTATCCTTCTGACAGTATAGAAGATAATGAAGTAGTTAACCTGATTTTTTACGATCCGTATAGTATATCAGATTTTTGCGACATTGGTGAGATAATAGCCTCTTTTAACGAGGACAACCCCGATATTCATATCGATATCAAAGAATACGACCGGGAGCTAAACTATGTACTGGCCTCCGATGAAAAACCGGATTTTGTTATAGGGCATGAAAACCGTATCGGTGAACTGGGCAAAAAAGGGTATTTGTGCGATCTGAGCGAGATGTTCCTATTAAGTGAGAACATTTCGGAGGAAGATTTTCTTGATGGACTTGTTGAAAAGATGAAATATGAGGGGAAAATATATGGCCTTCCACGAACTATAACTATCAGAACCCTGGGTGGAGCGGAATCAAAAGTGGGATGTAAACCAGGATGGACTTCCGATGAATTTTTTGAATGGTTGATCTTAAGACCGGAAGCGTTAGAAGGATCATGGATGCAAAAAGAAGATATTCTGAGAATATGTCTTGAGGGTAATCTGTCTTCCTTTGATGATAACGATTACACGAAGCTTCTTGAAAAAGTTAATAAGGTGACCACCTACAATAAAGAGGGAATGACGTTGGATTATTATGCCGACATCATCTCTATAGGGTGTAGCAGTTTTATACAGATATCAACGTTGGACTCAGATTTTGACGGTATGTTTACTTTGAAAGGGTATCCTTCCGTTGACGGGAATCCAAGATATATACTAGAGTATATCGCTGTTGGAATTCTGGAAAACTGTAAAAACAAGGATGCGGCGTTCAAATTCGTCGAATATTATGTGAAGTATGGATATGGTGATCCGGGAGCGTTATATTCAACAAAAAAACTGCTAAATTGGGCAAAAAACGCATCCGGAACCATTAATCTGAATAATGATCCTCAGTTTCCGAAGCGCGTTTACATGACTGAAGAACAATTAAACAGACCCATAAGTGCACTGCCATATCTAACGGTTATTTCTGAAAGAGATAATGAAATAATAGATATCATTGTGGAGGAGTCATCGGCGTATTTCAGCGGTAATAAGACATTGGACGATACCGCAGACATAATAAAACGCAGAGTAGACATATACATAGAAGAAAACAGCTGATTTCGCAAAGAATCGGTTTCTTTACCGATTGATGTAACAATTATGAAAGGCATCGTTAACGGTATCTCTCAAAGCGATAGTCGGTTCTAAACCTGAAGATCATTCTTCGGGTTTTTTGTTTTTTAAAGAGATCGATCCCTCTAAACTCTTCGTTTTTTAATAATATCGTGGTAATATTATTTAATATTACAATTTATAACCAATGCTTTAGTGACGTGTTTGTCTTTGTGATATGAAGAAATTTGATAAAACTATAGTAAAAGAAACAGTGAATATTGCCTGGCCTGCAGTGATAGAGTCTTTCTTTACCGCATTTGTGGGCCTTGTGGACTCATACATGGTAAGCGGTCTGGGGAGTAACGCCGTTGCGGCGGTAGGTCTGACCACTCAGCCCAAATTTATGGGCCTTTCCATGTTCTTTGCCATCAATGTGGCTCTTTCGGCGCTTGTAGCCCGCAGAAAAGGTGAAGGCAGAAAAGACGATGCCAACAGGATACTGGTATCGGGCTTTCTGTTTATTTTGCTTGCCGCAGCAATAATATCAACCGTTTTAGTGATCCTTGCGGGAGATATCATAAGGTTCTGCGGTTCAAATTCAGACACTCACGATCCGGCGACGGCATATTTTAAGATAGTTATGGGCGGGATGATCTTTAACTGTATCCAGATGGGTATAAACTCAGCACAACGGGGTGCAGGTAACACCAAGATCACCATGCGCACCAACTTAACATCCAATACCGTTAATATCATATTTAATTATCTTCTTATAGGCGGAAATTTTGGATTCCCGGCATGGGGAGTCAGGGGAGCCGCGTTTGCAACCGTACTCGGAACGGTTGTGGCAAGTATCATGAGCTTTGCATCCCTGTTCCCAAAAGATTGTTTTGTAAGTATCCCCTATATAGTAAAGAATAAAATAAAACCGAGTCTTAGTGCTTTCAGATCGTTAATCAAAGTCGGATATTCCGTTTTCTTTGAACAGCTTCTTATGAGAGTCGGATTTATGGCGACTTCCATCATGGCTGCAAAGCTCGGAACCGCACCGATGGCTGCTCACCAGGTCGGCATGAACATAATGGGTCTTTCGTTTTCTTTTGGCGACGGACTTCAGGCAACGGCTGTGGCCCTTATCGGACGAAGTCTCGGCGAAGGAGACGAAGATCTGGCCAAAGAATACGGTCGGACCTGCCGGGTGCTCGGGCTTCTTATCTCGTTTGTGCTCGCCTGCGGATATTTCTTTGGCGGTCACGCGCTGATGTCGGCATTCTTTGAAGAACCCGAGATTGTAAAGATCGGGGTTGATATTACCAGGATCATCATAATTGTCGTCATATTCCAGGTATCCCAGGTCATATACATGGGATGTTTAAGAGGCGCAGGCGATACGGGCTACACGGCGCTTGCATCCATCATCAGCGTAACGATCATAAGAACAGCATTTTCATATTTGTGCGGCTACATGCTCGGTTTCGGAATAAACGGTGTTTGGATGGGTATCCTTGCCGACCAGGTGTCAAGATTTATATTCGGATCGGTTCGATTTAAGCAGGGCAAGTGGACCAAGATAAAGATATAAATGGTTTTATGACCCGTTTGGTGGTAAAATATACGGGTGTGATGCCGTGCCTGTTACAGGTCGGTGTTATATCCGTATTTTGAAAAGAGGCGTTATATTGAAATGTTCGTTTTATTAACGACGATATGTGTCGTTTTGATAGTTCTTGTGCTGGCATTCGTGATCATGACAAAGCCCGCACGAAAGAGAGACACTTCCTATTTTGCGGGGAAGATGTATGCACACCGCGGACTTCACGGTGACGGTGTACCTGAGAATTCGATCACAGCATTTAAGCTGGCACATGAAAACGGGTACGGAGCGGAACTCGATGTACAGATGACTTCTGACGGACAACTTGTTGTATTCCATGACGGAAATCTTAACAGGATGTGCGGAGTCGACAAGAAACTTAAAGACTGTACATATGAGGAGCTCTGCACTTACAGGTTAAAAGAAACCGATGAGAAGATCCCGCTTTTATCGGAAGCCCTCGAGGCACTTGGGGGTGTCGATCTGGTATGTGAGATCAAAGCCGATAACGGAGCCAAAAACTATACGCTTTGCAAGAAAACGTACGATCTTTTAAAGGATTATAAGGGCAGATTCTGTGTTGAATCATTCAGTCCTTTCCTGATGAGATGGTTCATGAAAAAGCATCCCGAGATCATACGCGGTCAGCTTTCCGAGAATTTCATCAAAACCTTTGGCTTAAACCCGGTACATTTCTGCATGGCGGAACTTTTGCATGACATAATTTCAAAGCCGGATTTTATATCATACAATCACAAGCACAAAACTCTCGGCTGGCATATTGTGAAACTGCTTTACAGACCTTTGTGGTTTGCATGGACCGCAAGAGGCGACGAAGAGATCGAAAGCGCTAAAAAAGATTACGACTCGATCATTTTTGAAAAGTACGCACGCACAGACGATCCGCCGGAGATCGACAATATCGAAGATGATGTGATCGAATCGGAAGCTCTTGATAAAGATATGCTTGATAAAGAATGATAATATATCGCCCCCATAATTATTTTTAAAGTGAGGACAAAATGGAATTAAAAGACATTGATTTTGATGACGATGATTTAAAGATCGACCCCGAGGAACAAAGAAAGATCTCCGAGCCGGAATATGACGATGATTCGCAACGTTCAAAGAGAAAACCCTTTGTTGTTGTGTTGCTGGTCCTTCTTTTTCTCGTCACCACGACTCTTGTGGCCATAGCCATACTCTACGTGGGAAAAGACCTTTTCTTACGGGAAGAGCAGAATGTCGAACAGGAAGTTGAACCCGCAGATCCCAAGATCTATACGCAGGCAGAGTTCGACGAAAAGCTTGCCGAAGCGACCAAAAAGGCGCGCGAAGAAGGTGAAAAAGACGGCGAAGAGATCATGAAAAAGATGTTAAGGGAAGTATCCGAAGAGAGTTCCGGTGTCCTTATGCTGTTAAGGGAACTCTATCCCGACGACATGATCTTTGTATCGGGCAGCAAGTACGAGTACTATCCCATTAACAGAAGTCTTAAACAGAACACCATAGATAATGAGCTTCTTAAAAAAGATGAAGAGACCGGAATGATATCCTATGTCGCGCCTGACGGGGCTAAATCCTATATATGCATCGATGTTTCTTCTTTCCAAAAGGAGATCAACTGGGACAAGGTCAAAGCCGCAGGCGTTGATTATGCGATCATTAGAGTGGGATTTCGCGGATACGGCACCGGTAAGATGGTGGAAGATACGTATTATAAGTCAAACATCGAAGAAGCGACCAGTGCAGGCATCAAAGTCGGAGTTTATTTCTTTTCTCAGGCAACGACTGTCGAAGAAGCCATCGAAGAAGCGGACTTTGTTATAGAGAGGATCAGCCCTTACGAGATAGACCTTCCTGTTGCGATCGACATTGAGGCGATCAACGAAACCGCAAGGACGGACAATCTTACCAACGATGATCGAAGTGATTTCTGCGTGGCATTTATGGACAGGGTTAAGGCCGCAGGATATGAACCGATGATATACAGTAATCTCACTTTCTTTATCCGCAAGATGAACATGGATAAGCTTGAGGGATACGAAAAGTGGTTTGCATTTTATAACGACAGCATTTATTTCCCTTATGACATAGGAATATGGCAGTATTCCGCAACAGGTACGATCGACGGCATCTCGACCGATGTCGATCTTAATATTTCTTTCAAAGACTGGTAAACACTTATAACAACGAACGATTTGTGCAAAGCACGGAAGGGAGAGGTATGAGCGAGATCGAAACATTAAAACAGTGGATAGACGGATCACAAAACATTGTGTTTTTTGGCGGCGCGGGAGTCTCAACAGAGTCCGGCATTCCGGATTTTCGCTCGGTTGACGGACTTTACTCTCAGAAATACAAATATCCTCCCGAAACTATAGTAAGCCATACTTTTTTGACACGCAGGACCGAGGAATTCTTTGAATTCTACAAGGAAAAGATGGTAGCACCGGCTCTTGAAGCCAAGCCTAATGCTGCCCACTATAAACTTGCCGAATGGGAAAAAGAAGGGAAACTTAAAGCCGTAATTACCCAGAACATCGACGGACTTCATCAGGCTGCAGGCAGCAAAGAAGTACTTGAACTTCACGGCACCATCATGAAGAATTACTGTGACAGATGCGGCAGGAAATATGATGTCGATTATGTTCTTAATGCTTCCGGTGTTCCGAGATGTGAATGCGGCGGAACCGTCAGACCCGATGTTGTGCTTTATGAAGAAGGACTTGACATGGGTGTAATGGAAAAAGCCGTGAGATACATTGAAAATGCGGATATCCTGATAATCGGAGGCACTTCGCTTGTTGTTTATCCCGCGGCGGGACTTATACAGTACTATCGCGGCAATAAGCTTGTTCTTGTAAATCTTTCGGAGACATCTCAGGACAGAAATGCCGATCTTGTGATCAGAGAAAAGATCGGAAAAGTGTTCTCCGCTCTTTAATATTTTTCGGCTTTTTTCGGGAAATTTGCCCGTGATTATTGAAAGTTGATCATTGGTGTAGTATAATACTACGGCATTGTATGATGAGATAACGGGAGATATTAATGGGGATCAAACGCTATGCCAAGGATTATACCACAGATGTTATAACGGATCCCAACGGGCGCTCTCGAAAGATTCGGCGTTATACAGGTCCCGATTTTTATTTTTCGCAAGATACCGAAACTCTTAAAAAAGGCAGGATCATCCTTGTATCGGGAATTGCGGTAAGTATTATCTGCAATCTGGTATCACTGGTTCTCAACACATCGATCATGCATTCCTGGTTTACGTCCGGTCCGCACATTATGTGTCTGCTCGGAAACGTACATCTCGTGATGGCTTTTGTGAATTATATTTCATTAAAGGAACCGTTTACGCGCGAAGACAGCGAGCATACATTTGACCGGCTGGCGATATGGTCGATGCTTAACATGATTTTTTCTTTTGCCGCTGTTATCGCATGTATATTCTGGAATGTTAAGAACACACCGGCCGCAGCCGATGTAGCCGTAGTGGTACTTACAACGCTTTTGTTTTCCGCGTCGGTATTTTTGTTTTCCAATAAGGGATTTGCAAAAACGAGACAGCAGTAAGTACGGCTTTTTATAGGTAATATTCATTGGGACCGTTTTCGGTTCGGATGATTATTATATAAACCATTTATTTTCAGGGAGGATTTCGGGGAAAATCCCGAAACCACGAAAAAGGAGGATATGTAAAATGAAAAACAAGAAACTCGCAGCCCTCGTGTTGTGCGCAGCTCTTGTTGTATCTACTCTTGCCGGATGTACAGGTAAAGATACCGCATCAACACCCGCATCTGTAGACAGTACTGCAAGTACTTCCGCTTCCACCGATACAACAGCATCTGTTGATGACGGCGGACAGACCGAGGCAAAAGAAAGCACGTTGGTATATGCTACATCAGCTTTCGGTCAGAAATTCAGCCCCTTCTTTGTAACTACCGCTTATGATCAGGAAGTTGTAGATCTTACACAGGCAGGATTACTGGCTGCAGACCGTGGCGGTGCTGTTATCAATAACGGTATTGCCGGAACAGACGTTGATTACAACGGAACAAGTTACAACTACAAAGGCATGGGCGATGTAGAAGTTGTACAGAACGATGACGGTTCTGTTGATTACAAGCTCACAATGCGTGATGATATTAAGTTCTCTGACGGAGAACCCGCTACCATCGATGACGTTATCTTCTACATCTATGTACTCAGCGATCCTACATACGACGGATCTTCAACCATCTATGCACTTCCCATCAAAGGTATGGAAGAGTACAGAAGCGGTATGGATTCACGCGGTAATGCCATCTTCGCAGCAGGCGAGGGCGGATATGAAGCCAACGACAACTATACCGAAGAACAGTACAATAAGTTCTGGGATTATTACAACAACAATGCAGGTGCAGATTTCGCTCAGGAAATCGTAGATTACTGTATTGCCAATGGATACAACGCTGCCGGTGATTCTGTTGCAGCATGCGCAGCCAACTGGGGATACGAACTCGAAGACAGCGCTACCGCTCAGGATTTCTGGGAGGCTATCGTAGCAGCTTATGATACTGTAGAGGAAGCAGAATCAGTTGAAACCGCAGGTTCAACAAGATTACAGCTTACGATCGCTGCACTTGGCAAAGATTATGAGACCGGTGTTGAGACAGGCGAAAGCGCTCCCAACATCGAAGGTATCGAGCGTACAGGCGACTACAGCCTTACCGTTCATATGACCGAGTATGATGCTACAGCTATTTACAACATGAGCTTTACCGTAACTCCTCTTCACTATTACGGTGACAAGGCTCAGTATGATTACGCAAACAACAAATTTGGTTTCACAAAGGGTGACCTTTCCGGAATCAAAGCTAAAAACACCACTCCTCTCGGATGTGGAGCTTATACATTTGAAAGTTATTCAAACGGTGTAGTTACCTTAAAGGCTAACCCTTACTACTTCAAGGGCGAACCCAAGATCAAATACCTTCTTATGCAGGAGTCTGTTGATTCCGACTATGTTCCCGGTGTTGTTACCGGTTCATTCGACGTTGCTACTCCTTCCATAAGCGACGACGTATTAAAGGCTATCAAGGATGCCAACGGCGGAGAACTTAGCGGCAACGTTATTACAACAGCTCTCGTTGACTATCGTGGATACGGATATCTCGGAATCAATGCCGACCTTGTAAACGTTGGCGGAGATCCTTCATCCGACGCATCCAAGAATCTTCGTAAGGGATTCATGACACTGTTCTCTGTATATCGTGATACCGTTATCAATTCTTATTACGGCGACAGAGCCGCTGTTATCCAGTATCCTATTTCCAATACTTCATGGGCAGCTCCCAAGCCTGCAGATGAAGGATACAAGACAGCATACTCTGTTGATGTTGACGGCAATGCCATCTATGATTCTTCCATGAACGAAGAGCAGCGTTACGAGGCAGCCAAGAATGCAGCAATCGGATACTTCAAGGCAGCAGGATTCACTTTTGATGAAGCAACGGGTAAGTTTACCGATGTTGATACCACATACGAAGTAATGATCCCCGGTCAGGGAACTCAGGATCACCCCGCATACGGTGTAGCCGTTGCAGCATCCGAAGTTCTTGAAGAACTTGGCATCAAGCTTCAGGTTAACGACGTAGGAACAAGCGTATGGAACAATGCACTTGAATCCAACACCGCTATGATGTGGGCAGCAGCATGGCAGTCAACCGTTGACCCTGATATGACTCAGGTATACTCAAGCGCCAACGCTCACGGCAACGGAACCAATTCAAACCACTATTCGGTTGATGATGCGGATCTTGATGCTCTCATCAAAGCAGGTCGTCAGAGTGCCGACACCGAAGAAAGAAAGTCGATCTACAAGGAAGCAATGGAGATCATCATGGACTGGGGTTGCGAACTTCCTCTTTATCAGAGAAAAGATTGCTCAGTCTTCTCTACAGAGAGAATCAACATTGACACCGTTCCGAAGGATATGACTCCTTACTGGGGAGCATTCGCTGAGATCGAAACAATGGAGACCAAGTAATTAAGATCTATCGATCAGATCAATAGGGCGCTGTGCTCCGGCTTAACGGAGCACGGTACCCCTTTGCCCTTTTCCGATATGAGTTTGTTGGAAAAAGGCGAAGGGGTACCGTTTTTGCGGTTTATTGACAATTAAGAAGTTGGAGAACAAACAGATATGGCTAAGTTTATTACCAAGAGATTGTTATACAGCATCATGATTTTGTTTTTTGTAATGCTGTTGATATATGCACTCATGTATAACATGCCCATGAGTTTCGTGGAGACCAAGGCAAGAGAACTCGCATCACGTCCCGGCGCCACCAAGAGTTACGCCGAGTGGCTTGCGGATCTTAATGCACAATACGGAATGGACAAGGGAGTCATAAGGGGCTTTTTTGTATGGCTCAAAAACGCTGTTAAGGGCAACTGGGGTGACAGCTGGGCATGGACCATTCCCGTAACCCAGAAATTCCATGACACTATCTGGTACAGCTTTTTGCTGGGACTTGTCTCATTTATCTTTGAGATCATCATCGCGATACCTCTCGGTATCACCGCGGCACGCAAGCAGTACAGCTTTACAGACTATTTTACGACGGTTGTCGCAATGGTCAGTATCTCGATGCCGACGTTCTTTTTGGCAACCCTTCTTAAATACATATTCGCGGTTAAACTCGGCTGGTTTGACTTAACCGGTATGCAGGGGCGTGACTACCAGTTCCTGTCGGAGTGGGGAAAGTTTTTGGATATGGCCAAGCACTTTGTACTGCCTGCCATCACGATAACCGTGGTCAGTATCGGCGGACTGATGCGTTACACACGTACCAACATGCTGGAAGTACTTAATTCCGACTATATCAGGACGGCCCGTGCCAAGGGTGTTCCCGAGAAAAAGGTAATCGGAAAGCATGCATTCAGAAATACGCTGATCCCACTTGTTACAATGCTCGGCGGTTCTCTTCCCGGACTGTTTTCGGGGGCCCTTATCACAGAGACACTGTTCGGTATCCGCGGTATCGGTTATGCTTCA
>Ga0247608_10004595_pt1 | contig 15354 bp, 5 predicted proteins | sample 176DNAGHGlowgp2_FD_193490 | JGI IMG/M metagenome (GOLD analysis project Ga0247608, IMG submission 193490) | Sheep rumen microbial communities from Palmerston North, Manawatu-Wanganui, New Zealand - 1766 DNA GHGlow gp2 | ecosystem: Host-associated > Mammals > Digestive system > Stomach > Rumen ...
GCCCTTATTCATTATCAATTTGAGACCATTCATCCCTTTCTCGATGGAAATGGCAGAGTTGGTCGTCTCCTTATCACTCTTTTCCTGATGGAGACACATATTCTTTCTACCCCATCGCTTTATATTTCCTGCTATCTGAAATCTAATCGTATTGAATATTATGACAGAATGACAGAAGTCAGAAAAAGCGGAAATTATGAACAGTGGATTCTGTTCTTCCTACGAGCAATTGCGGAAACAGCCGAAGATGCAATAGACACCATCGATAAGCTGACTGCTTTACACACTAAAAACATTGATCTGATTGATGCTGAATCCTCTCGAATAAAAAACAACCTGAAGAGCCTTCTCACATACCTTGAAAAGAATCCCATTATCGATGTCAAAAAGACTTCTGATGCATTGGGCTTCTCCTATAACACTACAGCCAAGTATGTGGACCTTTTCTGCGACAAAGGAATACTGTCACAAACATCAAAAGCCGGAAAATCAAAGATTTATTCTTATACTTCATATTTGGAGATTCTTCGAAAAGACACTTAATTACAAATTCCCGTTTTACAAACTGTAGAACGGGAATTCTTTTTATATCCCATACGGAATGACCTCATCAATATCCTCTCCCGTTGATACAAGCACAGGAAGCTTCGATTCCGACGCAGGCGCAGGACTTATGGGAAGTTCGACGAAGGAAGAGGAAATATCATCTGCCGATTTGCAAGAGTTTTTAGCGGCAATCTGTTGTCGAATTCTACGTTGCCAGTAATAAAAGGATTTTTCCGGTATGCCATTTTTCGCACACCACTCCTTTTTGGAAATGCCCGCCGCATTGCATTCGGCAACGATCTGTTCCCACTGGGCTTGGCGGATTGCTAATGCATTCTGATCCATGGGGTTGCCCTCCTTATTCTGTGATAAGGATTATTATAGCGAGTCGAGGGTCGATTTTATACAACACAGTTTATTAGACGGCTCTTTCCAATTTTAGTTGACATTAAAGTGTGAAAACAGTATAATATAGATGTCAAGTACTGTCGGAGGGATGCAAAATGAATACTGTAATCAGTTCGTTGGATAAAAACTACAGCCTGTATGATAAACGAGTTACCGAATCAAAGATCATTCTTTATATAGCTTCAACACAGGAACAATTATGCTGTCCGTATTGTGGAACGATGACGGGCAGCGTGCATTCTTATCATACGCGGGAAATACAGGATCTGCCAATCTCTGACCGGAAAACAATCCTTATAGTGACAACACGAAAAATGAAATGCTTGAATCCGGAATGCGACCATAAGACGTTTGCAGAACGACATCCGTTTGTAAATCCGAATGCACAAAAAACCAATCGTCTGATTGAAAGAATACTAAAAACATCTTCAGAGATGAGTTCTGTCTGTTCCAGTAGATTGTTAAAGAATGAAAACATCATTATAGGAAAGAGTTCAATATGTACACTGCTAAAAAAAAACGCCTCTTGTTGTTGCCCCCGCCTAATGACTTAAAACTGATATGATTGACTGTCTCTGGATTGCTCTGTATAATGACACGAGTTTATAGAAAGGAAGAGGTCCAGAGCACCTTCCCTCGCAAAGATGTGTACTCTGAACCTCCGGTTAAAAACCATGGTTATTATAGCAGAGTATACGCTGGAACGCAAGGAGGGAACTGATATTTTTTGTTGAGAGCAATGGTGCCATTCCGCCATGTCCCTGTTGCGGGGGATCGCTTAAATACAGAGACCGTAAGCCTCGTATCAGAAAGCAGGAAGGCGGAGAAAAGGAATGGATCTCCATCAGGCGTTTAAAGTGCGCAGGCTGTAAGCATCTGCACAACGAACTGCCTGATATCCTTACACCCTACAAACACTACGAAACAGAAATCATTTCAGGGGTGATAGACGGCGTTGTCAGTCCCGACGATGAAGCCACCGAGGATTACCCATGCCAGATGACGATGGAAAGATGGCTCGTATGGTTCCGGATAAACATCCGAAGAATAGAAGGATATCTCCGTCAGATATTCACCTCACTGCATATGAACCTTGATCCTGCATCATTGCTCAATAATGAACGAAACAAACCTCAAAACAGATGGCTCGAGAAAATCCAGAGGGCCATCTACAACTCGGGAGGATCACTATCTCCCGGATAACCCCCACCCCCGGGGGTGGGGTGCACCTACTTTGTTTTTACTGTCACGGCCGGATGCGCTATAGTGGCAAAAAACAAAGGAGGACACTACAATGACTGACCCCAAAGCTGCCATCAGACAATGGCAGGACCAGACAGCGCTTGATCGTTATAAGCTTATAGCACCACTCATGGATCCGGCTATGGATCCTGCACTCAGACGGCAGAAACGCATCGAGATAGCACTAAGCAACAACCTTTCACCCCGGACATTATATCGGTATGAAAAGAGTTTTAACGAACTTGCCTTTGAAGGGCTCCGTCCGCAGGACAGAACCAAGAGGCGTTCACAGAAGCTCCCTGAAAACTTTGACGAACTGGTTGCCGAAGCCATGCAGCTCAAACGCGAGGTGCCGGAACGTTCCGTAAATACCATCATCACCATCCTTGAACTTGAAGGCCGCGTCTCGCCCGGAGTGCTGAAGCGTTCCACCATGGAACGACACCTTTATAAAAAGGGCTTTGGCAAACGGCATCTGCAGATGTATGTGGACGCAAGAAACAGCTCTTCAAAGCGTTTCTGCAAGCCTAACAGGATGATGCTCGTGCAGGCGGATATTAAATATGGCCCTGTGCTTCCGATTGGAAAGAACGGTTGCAAGAAGCAGACATACCTTTCGTCCATAATAGATGACCATTCGCGTTTTCTTCTGTGGTCAAGATTTTACGATAACCAGGAAGCACCGGTAGTCGAACATACCTTTAAACAGGCTATCCTGAATTACGGAAAGTTTGATGCCGCATATATCGATAACGGCAAGCAGTACGTCTCCCGCCAGCTGGGTGATGCCATGGCAAGACTTGGCATTGACCTCAAAAGGGCGCGCCCAAGAAGCGGCAAAAGCAAGGGCAAGATCGAAAAGTTCCATCAGGTGGTCGATGCTTTCCTGGCTGAGGCCCGCCTGCAGAAGATCCGTTCCCTTGAAGAACTCAACGATTACTGGGAAGCGTATCTGAACGAGTACTATCATGTCAGACCGCACGAGGGCATTCATGAATACTATGAAAGCCTGGGGGCTGCTGTTCCTGAGACGGGCATATCACCTAAAGTCGAATGGAACCGTGACAGCCGGCCGCTGACATTTATAGATACTGCCGTCGTTACAGAAGCTTTCAGATACCACGAGAAACGCCTTGTTGACCGTGGGGCATGTATCAGCTTCCGTGGCAGCAGGTATGAGACCAGGCCTGAGCTCATTGGCTGTGAAGTAGAAATATCATACGATCCAATGGCACCTGAAACCATAATGGTATACTTCGAAGGGATAACTCCATTTGAGGCAAAGCCGGTGAATATAGGATCGTTCTGCGATAAAAACCCGACGTTGCCTATATCAATGCAGCAGGCCGAGGCATCGTCCTCGAGAATGCTGGACGCGGTATCAAAAAAGCATGCCGCAACGCTTGAAAAGCAGGCAGATGCCCTTTCTTTCGCATCATACGGAAAGGAGGACAGGTAGCATGTACGAAGAGTATTTTCACTTTGAACACACACCGTTCTCCAGAAACGTCCCGCCGGAAATGCTTTATGAATCAAGGGCAATGGAAGAAACGCTCGGCCGCCTGAAATATGTTGCTGACAAAAAACTTTTTGCGGTAGTTACAGCGGATCCGGGATGCGGCAAATCCACCCTGATAAGACGCTTCTCAGAGGAACTTAAAAACGGAGACTATGTCATTCTCTATCTGTCCGATTCGAAGCTTACACCCAGATGGTTCTATAAAGGTCTTCTGGATCAGCTGGGCATGGACTCGAAATTCTACAGGGGCGATTCAAAACGAATGCTCCAACAGGCAATAGAGATCATTAACGGAGTACAGCATAAAAAAGTCGTATGCGTTCTTGATGAGGCCCATCTGCTTGAGAAAGAGACATTGGAGGAATTCCGTTTTCTTCTCAACTACCGTTTCGACTCCGAGAGTCCCATGGCCCTGATACTCGTCGGACAGACCGAACTTTGGGATGCCAAGCTTAAACTGCAACGATACACCGCTATTCGCCAGCGTATCGATATGTACTGCATCCTGCCGCATCTCGACAGGGCTGAAACAAAGGACTATATCGTTTCCCACCTGACATACGCCGGATGCGACCACGATATCTTCACTGATGCAGCATTGGACGAGATTCATAAATCCTCATCGGGGATACCGCGCCAGATAAACCACATCTGTGACAAGAGCCTTATGTACGCATATCAGCAGCGAAAACAGCTGATTGACGACCACGCAGTACGATATGTAGTGGATCACGAGATGCTGGCTAACTTTTAAGGGACAGCGCCGGTTCGCCGGCGCTACCCGATACAATAACTATGACAGAAACATGAGCAATACGGCGACAATGAAGATGAGCAACTTCGTGTCAGCCTATGAAATCAGTAACAGCCTCTGATCGTAGATAAATCAAAGGTGTATCGAGTCTGTATTGATGACTTTGCTTTAAAGAAACGGTATTCATATGGCACTGTTATGGTCGATTGGGATACTCACCGAATCATTGATATGATTCCTTCCAGAGAGAGTATTGAAGTTAGTATATGGCTCAGTACATATCCGAACATAACAATGATTTCACGAGATGGTGCATCCGGATATGCTTCTGCAGGAGCAAAAGCACATCCGGACGCTGTTCAGGTGACTGATCGTTTTCATCTATTAAAGAATCTGGCCGAAGTTGTTGAGAGATACATCAAAAACAAATTTCCATCTCGTGTCGGAATTGAATCTCATACAGAATACTTTGAACAGATGAAAGCTCTTTATAATACCGCAAATCGCACTCAAAGAATCAGATATGCCCATTCGAAACGAAAAGAAGGGCTTACTTTACAAGAAATAGCCTATCTTCTTCACTCAGGGATCAGAACAGTTGAAGATTATCTTTCAATCCCAGAAGATCAAATCCCGGAAGATAAGAATATAGTACGTGAAAGGCAGTACAATGAAACAATCAAACGGAAAGAAAGCGAAATTCAGCATATCAGAAAATTATTTGATGAAGGAATGACAGTCTCAGAAATTGCACGTTCCACGCATCATACGCCTAAAACCATCAAGAATTACTTGAATCCGGATTTCTCGCCTTTAAACGGCCATTATGACTTAAAACGGTGCGGCAAATTGACACCATTTGAACAAGATATCATATCTATGCGTAGCAATGGACTAACTTATACCGAAATCTACGAGTTCATCAAATCAAAAGGATACATCGGTTCTGTTGCAGCAATACGAATGTTTATGCAAAAAGAACGGGCACACGCCAAAAGATCTGGCCTACAGGCCGGAAAGAACTATATTCATAGAATCACACTTTCTCAACTTGTATATCGCAAACTTGAAGATGTAAAGCTCATTACCCGGGATCAATATGAAGCCCTTCTTAAACAGTATCCGGAACTCGCCGCTTTATATGGGATATTAAGAGATTTCCATCGAATTGTCTTCTCTAAAAAAGTTGAAGAACTCGAACAATGGATAGAACAGGCATATCATTTAGATGCTGTTCCAGAATTACAGTCATTTATTGACGGTTTGAAACATGACATATCTGCAGTAAAAAATGCAATTATGTTCGATTACAACAATGGCCTTGCCGAGGGAAGCGTAACTAAAATCAAGCTCATTAAGAGAATAATGTACGGACGGAATAGCTTTGCTCTGCTTAAAGCAAAAGTCTTGATGCATGAGCTTTTATATGCAAATAGCAACTAATATTGGAAAGAGCCTATTAGACGCTTACCAGTTTTTTTGCCTACAACAGATAGTTTGACGCTTACATCCTTCACGTCAGCTGATAATCGCATTTGATTGTCAGCCTGTCGGTGACTCATTTTAAACTGATGTGCGTAAAGTCGAGAAAGTTGGCCAACTTTTTCGACTTCTATTTTTTACACGCCGACCATTTGGCGCTTGCCTCTGCTTCTCCACTTCACAGCATTAAAGTGCCCTGCTAAAAATAAATAACACCCCGGTGGGTAAAGTAGAAAAGTATTACTCTTCTCTTCCCCTGGGGTGTTATTAGGAAATATTAATTTGTTTTAATACTCGGTGATATTCATTACTTGTTTTCTACCACTTTACCTTTACCCTTTTCTACATAAACCTGCGGCTTCTTTTTTAATCCTCTCCACTTCATTGGATTTGCCGGGTTAAAACACATGGAGCAGATAGAGGGATTGATTGGTTACATGCGGGTCATTCTTCTTTTTCATCTCCCCAGCCCCGGTTTTCAGCCAGTACACATAAATTGATATATTGGCTCCGGGGCAGGTAGATATTTACCCGTCAAGGTCCTGTGTCCAGAGGTAATATTGGGTGCTCTGAACACAGGGTGGTTAAGAAGCAATTAGCAGGGTGCCGGTACAGTAAACAAATGCCTTAAGGAGATACCGGAGACACGTACTGTGCATTTATTTTTGCATTTGTCCATACCACCCAATCATAGCTCGAATAAGCTGTATCTGAGATGGAGGCGGTCACCTTAATTCTATAATTCGAATACATATAGCCCGTAATCTTCTCCAGTTCGTCATTGGTTTTAGCATCAAACGATATAGTACCTGTCAAATGCTTTTCTCCATTTGCTTCTGTGAACCTGATTGGCCAGTTTTCAGAAGAAGGATTCGTGGTCATTGGCATCGTATAAATATAGAACAGGGTACCTGTTGTATCTGCACTTAATGTTAGCGCTGTAGTATTAGGTTTGCCATAGAATTCAAAATTATCAAGATATCCGGTATTCTCAGTCCCGTAATCTTCAATCTTCACAGGTACATATGTGTATCCCGGAGCAACATTCGAATTCTGTTTTTGTTCCAGTTCAAACTTCAGCGTTAGACTGTGTGTTCCATCCAGAACCTCATTCGGCAATTCTGAAATATCGTAATCCATCGCCACATCAATGTGTTCATAATCATCCATTGTTTCATACTTTGAGCCTGTAGTGATATAATCAGCGTTTATACCCTGAGAACTCTTGTTGTGACTCTGCTCTCCAAATGTATCATATTCATCATTTGCAGATTGATCAAGAGCAGTAAGAGTCAGTTTACCATTTGTGGTAGTTCTATCAACATAGTATGTATCCGTTAGCGAAGCATCTTTCTTGTTATTGCTGTATAGTACTCTTTCGCTAAGGAAATCTATTTTTGATGTAGCACTTAATCTGACTCCTCGATAGTCATTAGTACTGGTTCTTGCCTGAAATTCATCTACTAAAACGCTTTCGGTTGTGCCAAAATCAACAGTCACAGTTGCCGTCTGTGTGCTTGACCAACTCGTTCCAGCCCTATATGCAGGTATTTCAATTGTTATCGGATCAACATAAATATACGGTTCATATTTTCCTGCTCTGTCGCTTTTTGCATTTCCAAATTGTTCTCCGTTAACAGTCCTTGAATAAGTATATCTCGGTTCTCCCTTGATTGTAGAATCAGTCATAGGATTACCGCGTTCATCACGCCTGTTAAGATAAAGGAAAAAGTTCTGATAAAGGTTTTCGCCTGAAAGGTTTCTGTGGAAATATGTTGAATTTCTTCCTGTAAACTTAACCGTTGAAGTCAGTGTTGCATACAAGGTATGATTTTCAGACGACATCTTCTTAGTAGGATTAATATCTGAAATTGCCAATGTCTGATCCAAAAAATTACCTATAAATATTTCTGTATTCTTTGCTCTGCTTCTCTGGCAGGTAATAACATTATTTACAAGTGTAAGCGCCGATTCAACTGTAAACGCATACGCATCGTTTGTAGTTCCTTCATCACCGCTATCCACATTATCCTTGCTATAGCTATACATGCTTAGATAATATGTCTCAGAAACAGTGTCTTTTACTGTAATAGAATATCTTGAACCATCATCGCCTGTTGAATAGGCTTTAAAAAACTTCTTTACAGTTCCGGTCGAGTCATAAGCATATACGACTGCATCCGACTTAGCGCATTCAACATATGCTCCAGAAGAATCATCAGCTGTATAAACAACCTTCGTACCTGCAATATCATTCAAACTCTGAGGCTCAAAATTCTGTGCCGGGGATACTAATGTACTTCCATTTCTTTCGGTAGTAAAATCGCCAAACTTAATAATATCATAGAAGTTTTCCGTGGAATTCATCTGCGTATCAATACTATTCTTTGTAATATAGTATTCCTTATCTACTCCGTTATTGTTATCAAGAAGTACAAACTGTGTTGAATTCGCAAGCGACTTACTATTGTTATAATTAAAGTACAGCACTTTTGATGTATTCCAGTTTAATCCTTTTCCAGTGGTGAGGAATGTGTTCAACTCATCCTTGGAATAGTCAAACTTCACATAAATTGTCTGCCACGAATCAAAACCGGCAGCAAGTTTCGATTTAGCCCCCCAATTTTCGGGAAACTTTGCAACATACGGACTAGGCTCATATTCAGTTCCTTGAAGTGCAGATGAGCTGAAGTCAAACTTGAGCATTTTTTTCGTAAGAATCGGAATGTACAAATGATATGCCGTTTTATCAGCATCTGTAGGATCAAGGAATCTAATATCCATCATAGATATCTGATTGCCTCCCGCAATCGAATCTGCATTTGCATCATCCATCTGAAATTTGCTATTTTCAAGCTTAAATCCAGCCAAACCATTAACCCTCTGGTAAACACCATTAATACATTTGCAAGGATAGATATCAACTACAAATTTTGTGCCACCGCTAGATTGATAATCATCTGTAGTGTTTGTCATCAATCTTATGTATGCATTAATCTCCGTGTTATATCCATTAGGCTCATCAGACTTTTCGCCTCCGATAGCAATAATCGGAAAATCTACGCCAGTATAACCATCAGGTCTACCCATTTCAGTGAAATAGGTTGTAAGCTTTATATCCTGATCAGCTGATGTATCTTCTCCCGCGGTTATCAATGCACTAACTGTGGCCACATCCGCATCCGAAACAGTCTTATATGCGATCCTGTTATCGGCAGCTGTGCCTGTGTTTTCATCAGTGATCAGCTTTGCCACTGGGACGCTTACGGTAACAGCTTCATCTTCTCCGCCTTCTACCTCGACTGTCTTTTCTACATCAACGATGCTGACACCGTCACCTGTCAGGAAGTTATCTTCGCCAACAGGCACTTTAGGACTAACTGATACATAAGGGAAATAATTCTTCGCTGCGCCTTCACTTACTGGTGTTCCATTATCAAAACCTACTGCCATAGACGAACCATGACTCGAGGTTGTGCTGACATTCATATAGTCAGCGTCGATGACGTAGGAACCTGATTTCGGCGTACTATTCTTATCCCAATCAAGCGTTATGGCAGTACCATCACTCATATTGTTATTTTTTCTTGTGAAGCCAACAATTTTGAGTTCTTGCCCATTAGTGTTACCAATAAATCCACCATATTTTGCTAACTTTCCGCTACCGTTAAAGTCAAAGGTGTTATTATAAGAAGCGATATTGTAGCCCCAAATACCTTTTGAGGTATCTCCGACCAAACCGCCCATTCCGTGTTTCGCATTTGATCCATCAACCTTTATTGTGCAGTCATGTACACGAGAATTAACTATTGTACGCTGTGCATTATTTGCATATCCTATAAATCCACCTGCACCACATTCTTTATCATTAGTACCAGTCTGAGAAATCGTATATCCGTAAACTTCACATCCATCAATATCGTAAACAAATTCGTTCCCATTATAACCAGTTACTTTATCGGAATAGCTTTTGCTTGTAATAAACTGACCTGATACACCGCCAGCACCTATAATTGCAGATATATTGTTGTTATTTCCGGAAAAGATTTTAGTATTAAAAATCTTTATTTTGGGCGAAACGCCAAAATCTGGAGCAGTATCATAATAGTCTACATTACCAAACAGCCCTCCTGACAAGGGACCACTGATATCAATATTTTTTATTTCGCAATTAGTAATAACAACAGAATCAGCTTTTCTTACAAAGCCGAAAAGCCCTCCTACACCTTGAGTCCATGTATTTTTTACAGATGTTGATCCATTTGAGAAACCATTATTAGCTCCATATCCTTCCACTGTAAGATTGTTTACCCACAGGGTCACCTCGTATCCATTTCGGATAGTTCCAGCAACAGCTCCAATACCACATTGTTGACAATCTCCATTGTTTGTAATGGAAAGCTTCATCGTTGAGCTAAAATAGCCATCGGTACCTACTGAATGAGTATCTCCACTTTTGGGTTTTGCAGTATTGATATATAGGCTTGGGAATCCTGACATACTTCCTCCAAGTATGCCGCCACTGCATCCCTGTGAACCAGTAATAATAACCTTTGTAGCATCACAACCATTAAAATATAGGTTCATTTTACCGCTTCCATAGTTAGCATCATATTCAGTAATATTATTTCTTCCAATATAACCACCGCACCAACTAGTACCAGTGATTGTAAGAGTATCTAAATCAAGGTCATATATGTTAATATATGTTTCAATACTTGTATTGGTAATTGATTTCCCGTCTGTCGCTCTTGTAAATTGTGTAACAAGAGTACCGCCTGCAAGACCGCCAACAGAATAACGATTACGATAAGGACTCTTAGTATTATTAGAACTACTAGTATTAAATCCTCCGCTTTGTTCTACACCAGATGTATCATACTCTTTTATATCAATTTTTCCTGTCAGATCAAAATTACCGATATAGTAGCCTTCGTCAAGATTATAATTTGTCCCATCTCCATCTTTAGCCTTTTGAACCAGAACATTGAATAATCCAAAGCCGAGATTTATATTGCAATCGCCATAAACTTTGTAAGCATAATTATCACTCGTATTTACATAAGTATTGAAAATAATCTGCTCATTTATAGTAGCACCATTACCCTCAAAACCGTAAATATGCATCTGATATTCATTATCTTTATCAGCAGTATTAATACCGTTCATATGAGAGTATTTACCATCACAAATAGACCCGATACCCCTAAATGACTCAGGCAGGTTATATGTGCCGCCAGCTGTTGAAAGCTTCATGAAATCTGTTGCGCCGGTCATCTTTCTTGCAGGATAATTACCACTTGTGTCAGCCTTGGTATAGTGATAAATAATATATGGCACTGCAGTACTGTCATTGTATTTATCTTTTGCAGCTGTAGCATAATCACCGGTAGTTTTCTGAGAATACTTAATACTGCCCACTGCATCATAGTCGGCAAGATGTGTTGCAACATTATGTGCAGAAGTATCGACACCAGAAACGTGACCATAATGAGAAGTTCCGTCATAACCAATAGCATAAGCATAATCACCATCTGCAGTTGTCGCAGTTCCTGCCCCAGACTGAGTTATCAGTGAAAGCATAAACAGAGCCTGACCATCAGGAATATTCACACGGTCATTTGTGTTGACTTTGGTGTCATAATACAGCTTATGAGGCTTATCAGTAACAGAAGAATCCTCGCTTACGTCAGCAATGACATCAGCGATCTGATAATTCTTTGTACCGTTGTCAAGGGTATATTGATACTCGAACTGCTGAACACTCTCTGCAATTCTATCATCATTTTCAGAGTCAGTAACATCAGTCAGCTCTACGCCATTTGCATTGTAATACTTGTAAACATTGTTGCCATGTCCATCGGTTTTTGCTATAGGGGTGCCGCTGTATTTTGAACTTGTACCCTTAGTTTCATTGATAGCAAAACCATTGATAACTCTTCCTACATAGGGATTAACAAATAAATGTCCATGCGATGTTGTATTGTCCTCATCAAGAACCCAGTTTGCAGCAGTAGATGCACCGTCTTTATTGACCTTAAAACTGCTCTTATTTGTAAAGCTGTCGGAGGTCATGTTTCTGAATATAAGACCGCCGTTTACAATAACGCCGACATATCCGCCAACGCACATTAGATAAGAATCCTGTGTTTTTATAAAGTTGTTATTGGAATAAGTCATGGAAACATTATCGATTATATTGTCTCCACCCATTATCTTACCAAACACACCCCCATAGAAAGAAGCATTGCTACTATAATCAAAAACAGTTGTATTACTTCCTTTTGTTCCAGAAGCCGTCGCTGTATTAGATGGATTTACAACTATCTTAAGATCCTTTACTACACTTCCATTGCTGATTTTTATTAACGGAGTGACTGTAGTATTAGTTACAGTAATGTTTTTATTAAGTCCAACAATAACACCTTTAAAAGCGTACTCACTATTATATGCACCCAATCCTGTAAAAGTAGAAGTTAACACAATATTGGTACCGATTTGATAATACGCAGATGCAAGATATTTGCGAACATCATTGATCTCCCAGTAAACAGTTCTATCTATTACTGTAGTCTCATCGCCAGTATCAGGATCAATTTCCTTATGAGTGACCTCATATTTGTATTTCTTTGTATCTGCAGCGTCATAAGTGAAAAGCAAGCAGGAATTTGTGTTTTTCTCCTGTGCGCCAGTAACGGTACTTCCAGTGCTGCACCAGTGGGGGCCATTATTTGTCTCAGGCAACATAATATTGGGAATGAGAGCAGTCTCAGCAGAATTCTTATAATCGAGCATTACAGAAACAGCAGCCAACTGCTTCGGGCTTGTAATGCTGTATGGATGATCATAGCACCCACAACCTTCTTTAAGATCAGATGGTACTACGTTTACCTTTATTTCTCTGAGCGTATATGTTGCCGTTGGAGGGTTTGATACCTTTGTTGTATCCGATGTAAAGTATCTTACATAAGGAAGATAATCTGAACTGAAATCATATGCTGTACCTAAAGGTGCAGTTGTCGATGAATATGGGCCAGGATAAGTCACGGGAGCAATATAGTTACCATTCTCACCGCTCTCATAATATCTGTTTTCTTCACCTGCATACTCAACTGTATCTGTAAGCTCACGACCATAAGTAACTTTACTACTTCCACTAACTCTTTTATAAGTCGTTGATGTACTGGTTGATGATCCCCAGTCTTCTTTCTGTGAGAAATTATAAACTGCTACAGAAGTTGAATCTACATCCAATTTATTCAATAATGTTGCATTTGAAAAAATAGATTTCGTGGTAACGTATTTATTTCCAGTAATAGTAACATTCTCTTTATTTCTACCATCTATTTTAATATTATTGAATGTTAGATTTATGCCTGCGCCCTGAACGTCACCAATAAGACTGCTCGCATATGTTGTACCATCGTTTGACTTATATGCATCACCATTTATGTATAAACCATTCAGATTCAAAACAGCCTTGTCGCCTATCTTGTTTATAAATAAATATTTTCCAGTATTACTGATTTCAAGTGGGTAAGCCTCTCCATCATAATAATGTCCTAAAGTTATATTCTTATTATTACTTGCGGTGTTCAATGTACCTGTTAATGATCCATTGATAAAAGCACCAGAATACGTATTATCAACACCTACTGACCCATACAATGTAATATTTCCAGTTGTAGTGATCGTAGCAGAAACATTTCTGAACAGACCCATATGCATAGTATAGTGCTGGGACTTACCGTCTCTGGTAGAACGTTTTGTATCTGCCGCTGTTTCAGTGTCTTCTATTTGTGAATTATAGAAAACAAACGTTGAATCGCCAATGCTGACATTTTTTGATATGTCAATAGGATAATATGAAATATTCTTAAGGTCGAAGGTTCCGCTTAGAACATCACCGGAAAAAGGATTAGTAAAGCAATGCTTAATATTTGCAGCAGCATAACGATTTAGACTCCAGTACAATAATTTATAACCGGGGTCTGAACTATTGGTCGTATATGATTCTATATCAGCATTATAATAGTATCTTGATCTATTATTAACTACAGTCTGATTATAAATATTATCATAACTATTTTTTGTCTCTTCACCGCTGGTGTAAACGCCATCAGATGTGTAATAAGAGATAACACCAGCGGTATCATTTGTTAATATATGCTCAGCACTATCAGCCAAACACGCACAGAGTTCGTCATAAATTTTTCCGGTGCCAGTCATATCAGGAATATAGGAAAGACCATCAACAAGGCTGAAGCTGTCCTCCGCCATGAATTCCATATAAATGCCTGATGAAGAATAATATCCGTCGTGCAGTATGATGCCGAGACCGCTTGCAGGAGTAGCTGTGCTACCACCGTTTTTGAACGCAATATCATCAATGTCAATACCGGCAGAATTGATCCTCCAATGACCTGTAGCTCTATACACAAGACCACCAAGATAATTTGCGGGTGAATTAATTTCATTGACACTGTCAGCAACCAACACAATATCATCAAAAGTCACATCGGTGCCGTACCAACGATAACCGAGAATACCACCCGTTTCCGTAGTAGCCTTGTTCTTAACAGTCGTTCCCGATACATCGATATCGTTAAGCACAAGCGTTCTATTATCTGTGCTGCTCCATGCGATATCAGCAATAAGGCCTGCTGTAGAAACATTGGCAGATGCTGCAGGCGCAGACGCATCAATACTGGCCGATAAAGTAATATGTTCTACAGTTGTTGATGCGGTGGCGGCAGAGCTAATATACCCAATCAGACCGCCTATTGCCTGATAAACGACTGTTTTATCCTTATCATTTACATTACTGCGAAGATTTCCGGTTACAATAATGCTAGGCGCTATCGTCGTTTTTGTATCCTCATCAGTTCCACCAATAGTAATATTCTTACCAGCATCGCAGTTAGTTCTGCCCACAAGGCCACCGACATACTGTCCGCTTGTATCTTTTGCATTATAATCATGGAAATTAATAGTTTCAGAAACATCTACATTAGTCAGAGTTGCACCGTTACGAAGATATGCTATGGCTCCACCGACATTCATATCAGCCGCTTTAGTTCTGACATTCATTGTCCCACCAATAGATATATTTTCTATTACAGTGCCCTCACCTGTACGCGCAAAAAGTCCGTTGAATCTGTGTCTGAAAATGGCTCCTCTTCCGATACTATTGCTATCTGATACTGCAGTACTTCCATTAGAAAGGATGCCATAACGCTCACCAACTGCAAGATTGATTACAGCATCTTCATCGTCTTCTTCGTCGCCAGCAGCACCTTTACTGAGTTTTCCTGTAAAGAATTTTATTTCAGAATTATCATTATCACTTTTTGTTGATCCATCTCGCATAAATCCGGTAATGCCGGTTCCACTAAGATCAATC
>Ga0247608_10004598_pt1 | contig 15352 bp, 11 predicted proteins | sample 176DNAGHGlowgp2_FD_193490 | JGI IMG/M metagenome (GOLD analysis project Ga0247608, IMG submission 193490) | Sheep rumen microbial communities from Palmerston North, Manawatu-Wanganui, New Zealand - 1766 DNA GHGlow gp2 | ecosystem: Host-associated > Mammals > Digestive system > Stomach > Rumen ...
AGTTACTAAAAATCAGTGAGATATGCAAAATATTCAACTAGTATTTTACTAAAGAATGTAAATATATTTAGTTAAATAATATCATTGGAAATTAATATAAAAACGCGAGAGTTAACTTAACACCCTAAGACGGTCCTTCTGTTATGACAAAAGAACCGTCTCGCCGTTACAGCGTTAGATGATAGGGTAGGTGCTCACTTCGTTTCACTTACCCATAATCATCTTCTTGATCAGTTCGATATCGTCTTCGTCCACACTGCCGTCACAATTCACATCGGCGGCAGAGGGGGCGAAGCCAGGAACGATCACTTGGTTAATATGGTTGACGATGGCCACGATGTCGGCCACGTTCACTTTCTTGTCGCCATTGGCATCGCCGTCGATGATTCCTTCAAAGTCCACCCAGTCGGAGCCGTTTAACATCAGTACTTTCCAATTCTTGGCCTTGGCTGCAGCCACCTGCTCCGGAGTCATCTTGTTGTATGGAGAGTCTATAACGTAAACTCTCAGCTCTCCTGTCGTTACCTCAGGCAGACTGTTAACAAAATCATTCATGCCTTCACCGTGGAGATGGTTATTGTAACATAACAGATAACTCAGTGCTGTGCACCCTGACACGTCAAGTGCGGTCAACGGGTTGTCGTAACAATGGAGGCTTACCAGTGATGTGCACTCTGAAGCGTTAAGCGTGGTCAACTGGTTGTTGTAACAATCGAGGCTTACCAGTGCCGTGCAACCAGACACGTTAAGCATGGTCAACTGGTTTTCGAAACATATTAGTTCTTTCAGTGCTGTGCAACCAGACACGTTAAGCGTGGCCAACTGGTTGTTCCAACAATAGAATTTTACCAGTGCTGTGCAACCAGACACGTTAAGCGTGGTCAACTGGTTATCGTTACATATTAGGTTTTCCAGTATTGTACACCCTGATACGTCAAGCGTGGTCAACTTGTTGCTTGGACATTGTAGGGTTTTCAGTGCTATGCAACCAGAGATGTTAAGCGTGGTCAACTGGTTGTTCCAACAGGTTAGGTATCCCAATGCTGTGCACCCTGACACGTCAAGCGTGGCCAACTGGTTGTTGTAACCTTGTAGGCCTTTCAATGCTGTGCAACCAGAAACGTTAAGCGTGGTCAACTGGTTGTAGTAAATCTGTAGTTCTTTCAGTGCTGTGAAACCAGACACGTTAAGCGTAGTCAACCGGTTGTTGTTACAAATGAGGTTTACCAGTGCTGTGCAGCCAGACATGTTAAGCGTGGTCAACTGGTTGTAGTAACAGCCTAGGCTTTCCAATGCTGTGCACCCTGACACGTCAAGCGTGGTCAACTGGTTTTGATAACACCACAGTTCTTTCAGTGCTGTGCACCCTGACGCGTTAAGCGTGGTCAACTGGTTTTGATAACACCACAGTTCTTTCAGTGCTGTACACCCTGACACGTCAAGCGTGGTCAACGGGTTATGGCTACAGTACAGTTCTTCCAGTGCTGTGAAATATTTAATGCCCGTGAGGTCGCCAATTTCTTTTGAAGATAAATCCATATAGGTCACGGCAGCGATTTCTTCGTCGGTGAGGTATCCGTTTTCATCCTTGTCAACCTCATTGCTGCTGACATAGGTTCGGAAGTTGGCATCCGGGAAGTTCGTCTCGTCGATCGGAATACCGACGACGATTCCTTCGTAGTCCACCCAGGCTGAGCCATCCCATTTCTTAGGAATCCATCCTTTCTCCTTTGCCGCAGCCACCTGCAGCGAGGTCATCATGTTGCCAGTAGCCGACTCATCTTTGTAGACATACAGAGGGTATGTGGCTCCCTTCCAATCTGGCAGGCTCTGTATAAGTGCATCCATGCTTTCGTCACGGATGGAGTTACCGTGGCAATCCAGTATTTTCAGCGCAGTGTTCTTCGACAGGTCAAGCGAGGTTAGCTGGTTTCCATCGCAATACAAATGTTGCAGCACTGCGTTCTTCGACACGTCAAGGGTTTGCAACTGGTTTTCACTGCAACGCAGTTCTTTCAGCGCAGTGTTTTGCGATACGTCAAGGGTGGTCAGTTTGTTGTTGCTGCACGTGAAATCTTCCAGGAGCGTGAGTTTCGACACGTCTAGGTCTTCCAACTGATTTTTGTGGCACCACAGTATCTTCAAGTTCGTAAAGTATTCGACACCTTTCAGATTGGCAATATCCTTTTCTTGGACAAGAAAGGATGTCGGGGCTAAATTCGCCCCATTTCCCAGCACACCAGTATTGCCGAAAGACTGGCTGAGAATCCAGTTGCGGAAGTTATCGTCGGGGAAGTTCTTCTTGTTAATGGCAATTACATCTGCCCGAATGCTAACCCACTCTTGTTTGATTATCTCGGAGGTTTCATCCACCACGCCGAGCTTACTGCGCAGGAACGATGCATCTGTAGGTCTAGTGACTTCACCGCCATTCAAAAGACCTACACCATAAAGACTATACTCGTCACCCCAGGCCTCAAGGATGGCTTTGTTTTTCAGGGTGAGTTTGCTATACTGTCCACCGCCCTTGAAACCGTACTTGGCACCCTTGGCCCTGAGAGTGGCGCCATCGATGGTTAGGCTTTTCCCACTTGTATACTCAACAGCATTCTCGCTGGTTTCGATGTAGAGTGAGCCATTGCCGGCAATGGTCGTCTGCTCATTGATGTAAATACCGGTCTTAAAGCCAGCGTCTATAGCCTTGTTCTCGCCGACCAGCGTGATGGTCAGTCCATTGATGGAGGTGGAAATGGCAACGATGTTACCAGCGGAGACCAGTGTCACATTGCTAAAGGTGACGTGTTCAGCATCGGTAAAGGTGATCGTTCCTGCCGTTAGACTTGCCAGTCCACTCGAACGGGTATAGGTCTGGCCTACTGTCAGTACTTTTCCGCCGATCTTCAGATCGCCGGCCCACGCCCCTGTTGCGATGCTGAGGAGCGCAATGGTGATGGATAAAAGATGTTGTTTCATAATAGTTAAATGTTATGTTGTTGATTCTGCCGCAAATATACGATTTTATTTTGAAACGACAAAGCTTTTTCTTGAAAATCTTTATTTTCCCCGCATCAAAGAGAAGGGCATGCAGTAAGCGTAATTTAGCTGCTTTCTTATCGTTATATCACAAATTCTCTTAAAACTATAGGTAAAGTTAATCATTTCTCCCCAATAATTCGTAATTTTGGCCTCGTTATTAGGATAGTCCCGGAGATTCGGCTATGATAAATGTATTAAAGTATAATATCGCAAAACTGTTACAGAGGGACGGTTCTTTTGTTACATTTTTCTGTAAAAAGTTTGGCAGGTTCAATTATTCTTTGTACTTTTGCTGCGTTAATCAATAAATTTAATGCGTATGCCAAGGAAATCAAGAGAAACCAGCGGAACAGGCATCTATCATGTGATGCTCAGGGGAATCAATCGTCAGAACATCTTCTACGACACGAAAGACTATGAAATCTTCCTCGAACTTCTGAGGAAGCAGACCCATCCTGAAGATGAGCGCCATAGACCATTGCCACCTCATTGCGTCATTTATGCTTACTGCCTGATGCCCAATCACGTACATCTTTTATTACGAGAGAAAGAAGGAACTCTTGCCTCTGTGATGAAGAGCATCGGAGTGGCTTATGCCTGGCATTATAATAAGAGGTATAAGCACTTAGGGCCTGTATTCCAAGACAGATTCCGCAGTGAACCTGTCAACAATGATGCCTATTTCTTCACGCTTCTGAGATATATTCACCAGAATCCAATTAAGGCTGGAATGGTGGAAGAGGTAGATCAATTCGCATGGAGCAGCTGGCATGAATACGAAAGAGGGGCATTTATATGCAGCACACGACCCGTAGTTAGCCGTATGCCGTTGGAAGATTTGAGAGCCTTGGTATTTGAGCCGCTACCAAAGACAACCGTCATTCTTGATATTGACAATGATAAACGAAGAAAGAGTGATGAGGAAGTAAGTCAGTTTCTAATAGAAGAGTTCGGACTAAGGCACGTTCAAGACATTCTCTTGTTGTGTAAGGAAAGACAGAAGGATGCTGTCAGGCAGGCACGAGATTATGGAGCCAGTATCAGACAGATTGAGAGACTGACAGGTATCAGTTTCTCGATTATCAGTCGAGTTGATATGTAACAAAAGAACCGTCCCTCTGTTGCAACATCAGTCACTCAGAAAGAGATTGCAACAGCAATAGGAAAGTTTCCATAAAATTTGGATATATCGGAATAAGTTAGTACCTTTGCACGCAAAAATCAAACCATAAAGAGATGAACAGAGACAACACTATCTTCGAGTTGATTGAGAAAGAGCATCAGCGCCAGCTGAAAGGCATCGAGCTGATTGCCAGTGAGAATTTCGTGAGTGACCAGGTGATGGAGGCTATGGGCTCGTACCTGACCAACAAGTATGCCGAGGGCTATCCTGGCCATCGCTACTATGGCGGCTGTCAAGTGGTAGACGAGGTGGAGCAGCTGGCCATCGACCGTGTGTGCAAGCTCTTCGACGCCGAGTATGCTAACGTGCAGCCTCACTCAGGAGCCCAGGCCAACGCCGCCGTGCTGCTGGCTGTGCTGAAGCCCGGCGACACGTTCATGGGTCTGAACCTCGATCACGGTGGGCACCTTTCTCATGGCTCACATGTGAACACCTCAGGAATCATCTACAACCCCATCGGCTATAACCTGAACAAGGAGACGGGCCGTGTGGACTATGACGAGATGGAGCAGCTGGCCCTGGAGCACAAGCCGAAGCTGATCATCGGTGGTGGCTCAGCCTACAGCCGTGAGTGGGACTACAAGCGGATGCGCGAGATTGCCGACAAGGTGGGTGCCCTGCTGATGATTGATATGGCTCACCCCGCCGGACTGATTGCAGCCGGACTGCTTGAGAACCCCGTGAAATGGGCTCACATCGTGACTTCGACCACCCACAAGACCCTTCGCGGTCCTCGTGGCGGTATCATCCTGATGGGTAAGGACTTCGACAATCCCTGGGGCTACACCACGCCGAAGGGCGTCGTGAAGAAGATGTCTACACTGCTTAACTCAGCTGTCTTCCCTGGACAGCAGGGTGGTCCGCTGGAGCACGTGATTGCCGCCAAGGCAGTGGCGTTCGGTGAGGCCCTGCAGCCCGAGTTCAAGGAATGGGCCAAGCAGGTTCAGAAGAACGCCAAGGTGCTGGCCGAGGAATTGGTGAAGCGCGGCTTCGGCATCGTCAGCGGTGGTACAGACAACCACTCGATGCTCGTAGACCTGCGTTCTAAGTATCCCGACCTGACTGGTAAGGTGGCAGAGAACGCCCTCGTTGCAGCTGACATCACGGTGAATAAGAATATGGTGCCGTTCGACAGCCGCTCGGCCTTCCAGACCTCTGGTATCCGTCTGGGAACACCAGCCATCACCACCCGTGGTGCCAAGGAGGACCTGATGGTGCAGATTGCCGCCTGGATTGAGGAAGTGCTGAATGATCCTGAGAACGAGCAGGTGATTGCCAAGGTTCGTGGCGAGGTCAACGAAAAGATGAAGAGCTATCCCCTCTTCGCATATTAATCACACACCATCAATACAAAATAATCCCCGCCGATTGCAATTCAATTGGCGGGGATTATTCTTTTGAGCTCTATACTCTAAAGATCCGTATATTCACATCTGTATTCGAAGGGCTCACCATTGAAGGTGTAATACCATACAAGCGTAAATCCGAACTTGCTTGCCCTGCCGGCCAGATTGTCGAAATTCACTTTCTTGCTGTCTCCAGGAGCAAGCACGCCTGAATTGTTCTTGTATTCCATCACACTCCAGAACTTCAGGTCGCAATAGATCTCACATTTCGTCAGCTCGATGGTGTATTTACTTCCATTGTTCAGGGTACAGCTCAACGAAGAAACCATCTTCTTGCCATTCACGACATCATAGTAAGGCTGCCATTCCACGCTGAAGCTATTCCTCAGGTCCTGAGGCTTCTCCACAGTAACCTTAATGGTGTCCTTATGCTTTCCGTCGGTAGATGTGACGGTAATCGACACTTCACCAGGGGCTATACCCTTCACGTTGCCCTGAGCATCCACAGTGGCAATCTTCTCGTCGGATGATGCCCACTTGAGAGATAAGCCATCGGGGTTATACACCTCCAACTTCTTGGATTCCTGTTGCATCAAGCTGACTTCCGTTTCGGTGAAATAGAGTTTGCGGTACTGCGTGATGGTGATGGTCTCATCCTGCCAATAGAACCGAGTCGACCTTGAGGGTGCCCTCCTGGTGAAAGGTTCAACGTAGACGACCTGCGTGACCACCGACATCTCTGTCATGAAGTTCAGTTCGCCGAGCGTAGCCCATGAATCCTCTGGCGGGAAGATATCAAACTGGGTGTAATTGGTCTGGGCATTCACATTGATAGTGCCTCCATTCTCATCGATGGAATATTCTGTCTTGGGCAGGTTGAAGATGTTCTTCTGCACATACTCCTGATCAATGCGATAGGTGATGGCATCGCCTGCGGATTCACTCTCAAGGGTGAGGAATGCTGTTCTGGCGGCGCCACTCTCGTTCTTATCGACACTGACGGAGATAATCGCACTCGACAAGCCTCTAGTACCAGACTTTATAGCACATTGAACCCAGTTCTCCTTGCAACGAACCGTACAGTCGCCGACATTGTGCTGGAATTCGATTTCGATGTATCCGCCATCAGTACCAACTTCAAAAACGGTTGACGAACTAGGCTTGATCACATCGTTCTGCTTCTGAGTCACCGTGAACGAACGCGACACCTCAGGGGCCTTGATATCCGTGATGGTGACGGTTGCCGTTCGCTCATCAGGATTTTGATTCTCATCGACCGTGACCGTCATCTGCGACTTTTCCACATCAATAGTCACATGACACCACGAGGCATCGGATTGAGCACTATAGTTGCTCAAGTCCTCGTTACGGAAGGTGGTGGTATACGACAAGTCCCCCTTCATCTCGTTGGCCATAAATGTCATCTCTTTCTTGAGAATCAGTTCCCTGAGCCGACTGGAGTACTCATCGTCGCCACAAGAACTCAACCCTCCTGACACCAACAATGCCAGCAGGCATATTCCTAACCATTTGATTGTTTTCATCTTACATCTTTTACAAATCGGCTGCAAAGATACTAACTTTTTATGGAAATCGCACGATTCAAACAAATATTTATTATTTTTTCAGAAGAAGCGCGTTATTTTAATGTAGTGTTAAAATGATTGATAGCCTGACGGAACAGGTGGTTTCGCGTATTCCCGCCAAAGATACTATGGTTGCGGTTCGTATAGACCAACTGCCGGAAATCCTTATCAGCCTGGACCAACGCCTCGACATACTCGGCCGTATTGCGATAATGCACATTGTCGTCGGCCAGCCCGTGACAGAGGAGCAAAGCCCCATGCAACTGGGAGGCTCGGCTGATAGGATTCACCTCGTCGTATCCTTTTGGGTTCTCCTGAGGGGTACGCATATATCGCTCCGTGTAGATGGAGTCATAAAACCGCCAGCATGTCGGCGGGGCAATAGCGACACCAGCCCGGAAGACGGGGCGCCCTTCGGACATCGACATCAGGGTGTTCCAGCCACCATACGACCAGCCCCAGATACCGATACGATCCGGATCGACAAAAGACTGCTGTCCCAGCCATAGCGCTGTCTCCACTTGGTCGCGGGCCTCCAACTCTCCCAGTCGGAGATAGGTGCACTTCTCGAATTCAGCCCCACGGCCACCAGTTCCACGATTGTCCACACAGACACACAGATAGCCCTGCTGAGCCAGGTACTGCTCAAGAATGGCACCGTTGCCGTTCATGCCGATACCCCACTGATTGAGTACCTGCTGATTGCCTGGACCACCATACTGATACATAATGACAGGATACTTCCTAGCAGGATCGAAGTCCTTTGGCTTCACCATCCAACCATTCAACTGCACGCCCTCCGATGTGGTGAACGAGAAGAGTTCCTTTGTGCCAAGGTCGTAAGCCGCGAGTTTCTGCACCAGTTCCTGGTTGTCGATCAAAGTCTGCAGCACCTTGCCGTTGTTCTGGCAAAGCGTGTACTGTAGAGGATGATCCAGGTCACTCCACGCATTGATGAAATACTTATAGTTGCCACTGAAGATGGCGTTGTTCACGCCAGCCTTCTTTGTCAGCACCTCTGTTTTCCCATTGGCATGAGCCACCATCACCTGCTGGTCGGTAGGCCCGTTGGGATTGGCAGCAAAATAGGTGTCGCCCGTCAGCTCGTCATAGCCATACACCCGCTGCACCACATACTGGTCCTTCACAATCTGACGCACCAGCTGGCCGTTCAGGTTATACAGGTAGAGATGGTTATACCCGTCGCGTTCGCTGGGCAGGAGGATATGCTTGTCCGTCAACTGCACTTCCTCGAACGATTCCTCCTTGACATACTTGTCCACTTTGTCTTCAATGGCCAGCTGACAGACAGTGGAAAGCGGATTAGCCATATAGATACGGAGCAAATCCTGATGGCGGTTCAGCGTGAAGATGGCAATCTTCGTCGGGTCGCTCGTGGCCTTGATACGAGGAATATACCCGTCGGCATCCAAAGGCAGGTCGATACAGCGCGTCTGGTGCGACTTGATGTCGTAGCTGTGAACACTGACCTTGGAGTTGACCTGTCCGGGAACGGGATACTTATAAGAATAGGTTCCGGGATATTCTGCATATTCAGGTTTTTCTGGTGTCATACCTTTATAGAGTTGCAGGGAGAACTGCTTCACCTGACTCTCATCATAACGGATCCAGATAATCTGTTTCGAATCGGCAGAGAACACCATCGATGAGTTTGTGGAGAATTCCTCCTCGTAGACCCAGTCGGGGATGCCGTTAAGCACCTCGTTACGCTTGCCGTCCTTGGTCACCTGACTCTCGGCATTGTCGTAAAGCAGCTTCACCAGGAAAATATTATTATCCCTGACGAAGGCTATCTGGTTGCCATCGGGCGAGAACACCGGTGTCTGCTGAGGGCCACCATCGCTCAAGGGGGTCAGTTTGTTATTCCTGACGTCGTAAATATAATAGGTGGCGGTGAACGAACGGCGGTAGATGGGTTTTGTATCCGTCTGTATCAGGATGCGCTGCCCGTCGGGACTCATGATATAGTTGTCCACCTTGTTCACCTTCCCACCTCTGGCTGTGGAGGCATCGAAGATCACCTGCTCCTGCTTACCTGTACGGAAGGAGTAGCTGACAATCTGCTTCCTGTCGGCACTGATCTGGGTATAGGTCTCGCCGCCGGCCAACGGACGAACGGCAGTCATAGTCTGCTGGGAAAACTTACCTTGCGTAATGGCTTTCAGGTCCAGTTGTTCACCGGCTGTCACAGAAGAACAGGCAACACCAACTGCAACTGAAAGAATAAAATCTCTAAGTCTGATCATATATTTAATTGTCTGATGTTTAGTAGAAGTCTGAATACTCGTTGTTCCGCAACAACTGGTCAACGGTCGCATTCTTGTTCCGTCTCATATAGCGGTCGGCCATCCGGGTGTACTTTGTCGCAAAGACCTCCTCCCCCATGGCTTTTTCAACCACCCATTGGATCTTACCGATATGAATGTCGCGCTCCTGCTGGGTCAATTCCCTGTCAAGCGGCATCGGATAGAGGCTCAACAGGTAGAAGCCGATGCAGTCTGGCACAATATAATGGCGGTTCATCATGTTCAATTGCTCCTGGGAATAGCCATACTCTGGTTTCTTGTACAACGGGTAGTCTGTTCCCAGATATTTGTCGAGACAGATGCCAATGGTATTGTTGCCGACAATCACACTCTGATCCAGCGCGCCTATCTGGGCATAGACCTCCGGCATCTCCATGTTCGGAATGTTCTTCCGAAGATAACGAAAGGCATGTGTCAGCTGCTCGTTGATATCATCCATGCTGGCATATTGTTGCTGGGTCTCGGCAATCAGTACCTGTAGCGTCGTGTCCTGATAAAAACGAAGGAACGTCTTGTTGATCTCCGGCTCGTTCACCTTCCCGATACGCAGGACATCCTCTATCAGCGTCTGGGTCTGCATCGGATAGACCGTATTCATCTGCTGTAAGGCGGAGAAATCACCCGTTGTCAGATAAAGGCTCTGGATACGGTCGTAGCGCTCAACGGCCACCTCGTCGTCCTCTTCATCAGACATCTTGAGTTGCCATTCACAGCCCATGCATCCCAGCATGACAACCAAAAGCAGATAGTATATCTTACGCACTCGAACTATTACAAATGTTATCTATTTGTTAAAAGACCGTGCAAATTTACTAAAAATTATTCACAAAACAAAATTTTAACCTAATTATTTTAAAAAATGCACGAAATATTGCACACTTTTGTTTATTTGTGTAAAAGAATAACGGCTATTAGCGCATTTTTATGTAACTTTGTGCATCACTAAAACGAAAACGACAATATGAAAAGAATTCTATCCTTAGCGGTATTCATCCTGCTCACCACAGCGGCTTTCGCCAAGTTGCCCACAAGTGTCATTGTCAGCAACCCGTCAAAGAACCCGAAGATCGACGAGCCTGTCGTCATTTCGCTCAAGGAATACGGCGATATCCGTTCCGCACTCGTCACTATCGACGGGCAGGAAATCCCATGCCAGCTTGATGACCTCGACCAGGACGACATCTTCGATGAACTCTGCTTCCTGGTCAACCTGCAGGGAAAAGAGTCGAAGACCTATGAAATCAAGCTCTTCGATGAGGGCGAACCGCGCCCCTACCCTGCCCGAGTCTTTGCCGAAATGCTGATCCGCAACGACAAGGTCAAGGAGAAGAACAAGCACAATAATTTTATCGAGTCAATTACCGCCCGGGGCGACTGTGCCAACTCCTACAACATACAGCATCACCACGGTGTGGACTTCGAGAGCGAGCTCAACGGCATCCGCATCTATTTCGACAAGCGGCAGACGCTCGACCTCTACGGCAAGTTCCAGAAACGCCTTGAGCTTCAGGCCACACAGTTCTACACACAGCCCGACCAGAAGGCCGAGGGTTATGGCGACGATGTGCTGTGGGTAGGCAACACCTTCGGACTGGGTGCCTTCCGCGGCTGGGACGGCCAGCAGCCAACGATGATCGACCCCGTTCGCTCCCGCACCCAGCGCATCATCTCCTACGGTCCCCTCCGCACCATCGTCGAACTTTATGACCGCGGCTGGCAACTGTCAACTGTCAACTCTCAACTGTCAACTGTCAACATGACCATCCGCTACACCCAATACGCCGGCCATCGCGACACCGATGTCGATGTGTTCTTCAACAAGAACGTCGCCGACCGTCTGTTCTCGACTGGCATTATCAATGTCAAAGGCTCTGAGGAGTTCAGCGACAAGCAGGGCCTGCGCGCCTGCTGGGGCACCGACTGGCCGTCGAGCGACCACGAAAACTTCAAGCCCGAGACAGTCGGGCTGGGTATCTGCATCCCCATGATTTATGTAAAGAGTGAAGAGCCCGCCAACAAAGACAACTATGCCTTTGTCGTCGGTACCGATAACAATCATCTTAGTTACAAAGTCATATATTGCTCTGACAACGAGTCATTTGGCTATCATTCCCCAAAGGAATGGTTCGACTTCTTGAAAGAATGGAAACAAGAAACAGAGCAACGTATCTACGTCTGTATCGTAGAAGAACGATGTGAAGGCAGCTGACCTTATAGTTCAGTAAACGTCTTTTTAGCCTTCACATAGTACTGCCAGAGCAGAGAGAAATCTTTTCGCTCTGGCACTCTTCTTTCCACGCGACAGGCCTGAATCCTCTGACGGTCAGCCGCAAAGTCTTTCCGCCAACGTCTGAAGGCATGTCGGGCCCGGTAAATAGCCTTGAAATCGCCGATATTCCGTTTCAGGATGAGCATCTCCCAAGCAGCGATGTAGTCGAGCCACCACCGCCAACGCATCACGGGCTTCAGATCCTCTTCCGGCAGGCACTTATAGAGCATGGTCAGGTTATTTCGGAAATTCAGGAACGTCTTCATCGGATTACCTTTTGGCAATGTGCCTCCACCCACATGGTAGACATAACTCTCTGGTATACAAACGATCCGCCGTCCTTTGATACGCAATCGCCAACACAGGTCTATCTCCTCATTGTGAGCAAAGAAACGGCCGTCGAGCCCGCCACAGTCCCAATAGTCTTTACTGCGAATCATCAAGGCAGCACCCGTCGCCCACAGCACATCGGTCTGATAGTCATATTGTCCATTGTCCTCCTCAACAGTCTCAAAGATTCTGCCACGGCAGAATGGATAGCCGTACTTATCAAGGAATCCTCCACAGGCCCCTGCATACTCAAAACGATCCTTGTCAACGATAGAAAGCAACTTGGGCTGACAGGCGGCCACATCAGGATGACTGTCCAGATATTCAATCATCGGCGTCAGCCAGTGATGGGTCACCTCGATATCTGAGTTCAGTAACAGATAATACTCAGCCTCAATCTGCTGCAAAGCCTTGTTATAGCCATCGGCAAAGCCCCAGTTCTGTTCCAACAGAATCCGTCTCACCTCAGGGAAATGCTTCTGCAACATCTCCACAGAATCATCTGTCGATGCATTATCAGCCACATAGACCACGGCCTCGTCTCTTGAATACTGCAGCACTGAAGGCAGGTATCGACTGAGCATCGCCTGACCGTTCCAATTTAGAATCACTATTGCAACCTTATCCATCCTCGCGCGTTCCTTATTTATATATATTGTAAACTGTAAACCGTAAACTATAAACTATAAACAAACCCTCAGCGCCTGCTTATCTTTCGTCAGTTCCCCCAGTCTCACCTTCACCAACTGATTATCCAAAGCAGGGTCCGCATCCTTGGCCGACAGCTCCACCCGGACATAGTTCCTGGTGAATCCATGCATGGCCTTACCCCTCGGAGCTTTTTCGAAGAGTACCTCTGCCTCCCGACCAATATGCTTCAGATAAAAGGCCTCCGTCTTCTGGTCAGACAGGTCGAGCAACCGCTTCGAACGTAGTTTCTTGTCTTTGTCGCTCACCTTATAGGGAATCTTCAAGGCAGATGTGCCTGGTCTCTCGGAATAGGGGAACACATGCAACTGTGTCACATCCAGACCATTCAGGAAATCATAAGTCTCTTCGAAACACTCGGGTGTCTCTCCCCGACAACCCACCATCACATCCACACCGATAAAGGCATCAGGCATCAATGCCTTGACGCGATGGATCTTATCAGCAAACAACTGGGCATCATAATGACGATGCATCAGCTTCAACACCGTATCACTACCACTCTGGAGCGGAATATGGAAATGAGGCATGAACGCACGGCTTTCTGCACAGAACGCGATCAGCTCATCCGACAACAAGTCGGGCTCCAGCGAACTGATCCGATAGCGGCTGATACCCTCCACCCTATCAAGAGCCTGTACCAGGTCGATGAATTTCTCACCCGTTGTCTTACCAAAGTCGCCGATATTCACACCAGTCAGTACAATCTCCCTGCCTCCTTCCCGGGCAGCCTCCTCTGCCTGAGCCACCAATGAGGTGATAGTCGGATTCCTTGAGAAGCCTCGGGCATAAGGGATAGTACAATAGGTACAGAAATAGTCACAACCGTCCTGAACCTTCAGGAAATAACGAGTTCTGTTACCACGGGAACAACTCTGTGCAAAAGACTTGATGTCCTTAGTCTTCTTAATATAATAAGGTGTTCCTGTCTCCTGAGCATTTCTCTCACCTTCAGCCTCCAGCTTCTCGGCTTTGAAAACCCATGCCTCAGAAAGAAACTGGATCAGGTTCGCCTTCTCATCAGAGCCCAACACCAGGTCTACACCTTCAATCCGAGCCACCTCGTCAGCTTCCAACTGCGCATAACAGCCAGTCACCACAACAAAGGCTCCTGGATGCTGCCTCACCATCCGATGAATGATCTGACGGCACTTGTGGTCGGCCACCTCTGTCACCGAACATGTATTGATCAGGCAGATGTCGGCCTGCTCTCCCTTCTGAGCCGTCCTCACGCCCATCTCCTGAAGCATCTTCCCGAAGGTCGATGTCTCAGAGAAATTCAGTTTGCAGCCCAACGTATAATACGCCGCCTTTTTTCCTTGGAACGCCGATGTATCAATCATCCTATAAATGTAATCATCTGTAAACCGTAAACAGTAAACAGTAAACTACCATCTGTTATCGGGCACAAAGGTACATCTTTTTTCTCAAAATTCACCAATTTTTGGCATTTTTCCGTTAAGTGGCAAAAATACACTAAATTTTAACATTTCGTATCTCGCTGATTTTCAGCGTTTTGCTAAAAAGTTACAAAAAAGACCAAAAAAAAATCGAAAAAAATGATACGTCGTATTAAAAATATGCGTAACTTTGCAGCGTTTTAATAAACAAATGATTGTTTTACAGATTTAAAAGCATTAGAAAAATGAAGAAATTAGTATTTATGTTCGTAGCAGTTGCTGCTATCTCTTTCGCATCTTGTGGTAACAAGGCTCAGGCTCCTGTCGAGGAGGCTGTTGACTCTATCGCAGAGGTTGTTGATAGCATCGTTGACAGCGTTGCTGTTGATTCAGTTGCTGCTGATTCAGTTGTTGCTGAGTAATCAACGAACAATTGAGAGAAAAAAGACCGTTGGACGGGAGTCCAGCGGTCTTTCTTTTTAATTCTAAATTCTCACTTCTCAATTAGAACGGCCCTACTCCCATGCAACTGGTCGTTCCCAGTGCCGTGAGGAATGCCGTGAGCGCGGCTACTATCACCTTCACCGCCAGCTCAATCACACGCTGCTTCTTCATCAACTGTCAACTGTCAACTAATCCCAAAGAAACTCTGTATATCCATCGGCTGCAATGTTACGATTTTGCGAGTGCAAAGGTACAACAAAAAATACGCAACTCGGTTGCAAAAAAGCCATTTTTATGCTTTCACGCCAATGATAGTGCGCATTCGATGGCTTCATAGTAAATTGATTCGGAGCTCTTCTGAACAGTACGGCAACCATCGGGCAATCTAAAAAAAACTGTGATATCGTTTGGGATTATCCCGTTTTTTATTTATTTTTGCAGCCAGTTAAAATACTAAGCATATGCAAAAGATACTCTTGCGTACATTGTTATGTATAATAGGTGCAACGTTGTTGGCTTCGTGTACCGAAAAGAAGGTATATAAGATTGGAGTAGCACAATGCTCAAAAGGACCTTGGCGCGAGAAAGTGAACCGGGAGATGCTTGCTGCCCAGCATTTATACGAACACGATGTCAAGGTCAGCATTGCCAATTCTATTGATGACCCAGAATTGCAGGCTCACCTGATAGATAGTCTGGCTCAGACGGACATTGACCTGATGG
>Ga0247608_10004599_pt1 | contig 15344 bp, 7 predicted proteins | sample 176DNAGHGlowgp2_FD_193490 | JGI IMG/M metagenome (GOLD analysis project Ga0247608, IMG submission 193490) | Sheep rumen microbial communities from Palmerston North, Manawatu-Wanganui, New Zealand - 1766 DNA GHGlow gp2 | ecosystem: Host-associated > Mammals > Digestive system > Stomach > Rumen ...
CTATGCTGTTCATACTGGTTTCCGGAACAATATCTATAACCTGCTCTTCCGTACCTACTAAATTTAATTTCCAGTCAAATGACGTTCCGGATTTATCAATCAATCCACCCTTTAAATTGATCGTACCGTAATGTGCCGTATTCCAGTTGTTTGACGTGTTAATAATCAAATCACCGTCTATGTTCAGCACTGAATTATTACCGGAATATAAAAAAGCGTCTCCGAGAATACTGTAATTTCCGGAAATATTAGCTGTTCCGCTGCTATATAAATCCAATGCGATATGATTTTGTACATAATTACCATTAACGTTTAATACACCGCCATTAGCTTCAACCCATGCTGAAGCCGTCATATTGCCATTGACCGTCAAAGTGTAACCATTCAGCTTGACCTTTTTATTTGCAATGAGATTTCCGTTAACAGTCATATTTTGTGTTAATGATTTTTCTTCATTCCAAACCACATCCGAAGGTGCGTTCAGTATCTCCTCATCCAATACTTCAACTGTACTTTCGTCAACCTCAGAAGTATCTTCCGTATCTGTAGTATCGGCGTCTTTCACATCAATCTCTTCGGATGTTTCATTTTCTGTTTCAGAATCCTTTTCCGATTGCTCTTCGGATTGTTCCTCAGAATCTATATCGGTTTCACTTTCCTCGATTTCAGTTTCTTCGATTTCACTTTCCTCTGCAACAATTTCCGATTCCACTTCAGCATCAGGTCCTCCTGCTGCCGAAACAGGCAAAATCATTGTGTTAAGCACAACACATGTTGCCAATAAAAACATAACCGCTCTTTTTTTCATAAGACCCTCCCCGTAAATCTTAAAAATAGTTAAGCGGATGGACAAAAACCATCCGCTTTTAATTATAATACTAACTGTCTTTTATTTCTATATCACACACTCAATTTTGATTGCTTTTTTTTCATCGCCATCATTGCAGTTTAAAGATTTTATATGCTTCCTGATTACGGTCACTGATTCTCATATATTCAAGCATTTTATAATCATCCAGGACCGTGGAATTCAGATTCTGATGGGAAACAAAAGTTCCGTCTGCAAGACGCACGCCGTATTTCCCTATCGCCGGAACTTCCTTGCGCTGTTCCAGAAGAAATTTATCATAATCCGTCAGGTCAAAACCTGCCAGATACAATACATAGCTTCCTAAATAATTAATACTGATTTCCCCCGGCTGCTCGAAATCCGAATCATAATTTGTCCAGATTATATACTGTGTCGTATACATATGGTTACTTTCTTCTGCACTTAAAGAACTTTTTTCTTTGCCGTACAACTCGTCCATAAACTCATTGGATAACTGAGGCAGATGGTCACCAAACATTACAATCATCGTCGGGTCTTCCACTTCACTGAAGTGAGAAAGAAGATATTGAAATGCCGAATCGGATTGCTCAATCAGGGAAAGATAACTTTCCGCTGTTTCTTTATCCTCCATTCCCTCAATGGTCACGGTTTGGTCAAAGCTTCCGTTCGCCGAATCATAACCACCGTGATTCTGCATCGTCACATTAAAAATAAACAACCTGTCATCTTCACTTGTGTGTTTTGCATCAAAGTCTGATGTAAAATCAATGATTTTTTGAAAATCACCCTTATCCGAAATAAAATTCCGGAGTTTGTCATATCCTTCAAATCCCTGTTCATCAATAAACTCGTCAAATCCCATGGCCGGATAAACATTGTTTCGGTTCCAGTTTCTTGCACCGTACGGATGCATGGCAACGGCATAGAATCCCTGGTCCTTTAAAGTACTTGTGATTCCTTCCTCAGTACCTCTGCAAAAACCAACATACGGATTGGCACCGATGGGGAGAAATGCCGCAGTATTTCCTGTAAGGAATTCATATTCCGTTACACTTGTGGAACCGCCAAATACATTTACAAAACTTTTCCCTTTAATGGCATTTTTATCCAGAGACCGGATAAACGGCATATAATCATGATTGGTCTGAATCGGTGCAATTACCTCTAAATCACTGAAACTCTCGTTCATGATAACAATCAGATTCTTTGGTTTTATTACTCCTTCCTGCGTCTCCGGTTCTTCAATTTCCGATACAATCCGGTTTAACTCCGTTTTCGAATAACTATCAGGTTTTGCCACATGATACACACGAAGGACACAAAGATTCGAAAGAATATAGCCTTCCTTGGAAATATTGGTGCTGAGAGAATACATGGGAATGTGCGAAAGGTCGTCCCTGTAAACCATTATCATCAGAACAGCGCCCGCTAAAGTAAATATAATCCGCTCTCCGATGAAAATAATCCATTTTGCAGAAATTCTCTTTCCTGCATGGTTCTTTTTATTTGTGCTGATTTCGTTCTCTTTAACAGGCGTATTATCGGAATTCAACACATTTATATTCTTTCTCTTAACAGCATATTCCCTTCTACGCAAATCTGCCGTAATCTGAACAAGAAGCAGGCAGATTCCTGCAGCAATACATGTCAGTACTTTGGGCGTTATTTCATACTGATAATTTCCTGCAACACTCATCGTTGTGGAGAACGCCGACAACTGTGTCAGCAGAAATTCTTCTCCCTTAAACTGAATTACGTAGTAATTGGTCAGTGCCCAAATCACGACAAGAAAATCGGAAAAATAAAAAGAAATCCACGGCAAAGTGCCCTTAATCAGAAGCAGTGCTCCGAGAATTAAGAGAATGTTCACGCGAATATATTTCGTCTCTATTGTATAAATCCCATCCCGGTCCAGAATCTGGAACAACCAGAAAGCCATCATTGTAAGTACAAGCACATTTCCGTAATTCCAGATTTTTGCAGGAATCTCAGACGGAACAAATGCAATAACCGCCATGGTAAGCAAAGTACCGAGAATGAGAAACATCCATGGCAGGGCAAAATCATAATCGTTGTAGTAACTATGGCAGAAATACAGTACAAGGTTATCCTGTGGCACGCCGTTTACGGTAAGAGTTTTTAATGAATCATGAGTCCCCTTCTTTGACGTGGCACATATTGCAAGATTACTGTCAGGAGAATCAAGTGAAACGTGTACTTCATACAGTTTCCCTTTTTTCAAATCTTTTTCAGGCGTGCCTATCAAATAAAAATACGGCTGGTCTCCGAAGGCCCAGGTCGGACATTCATACCGGTAGTATTCTTCTCCTTCTTCATCATTCAGGGTTACAATCAGCGATGCGGTATCTTCCGGTGCAAACCCTTCAAAACGGATAATAAATTTTTCCATACGGTCATTCGCTGCCACAAAGGTCTGGATTATTTCATTTCCTTTAACCGGAATGCTTTCATTCGTCAGTTTTTTCTTGCCTTTGGTAATGTCCATTGTGGTATGGCCCCAGATTTCAAATGTATCACTGCTTTTCGGCGCGTCCATATAATCATAAACACGAAAACACAAAAAAGCACCCATAACAGCAATCATGGTTAACAGAATAATTTTGATAATATTCCATTTGCTAAAAGATGCTTTCCGCATTATTGTTGTTCTCCCGAGTTATTTTTGTTTAACACCGTCAAAGTAAAATCACAAAGTACCTTCACTCCGTACACCGCTAAAAGGATCCATACCGGCTGGATACTGTATTTATATCTCCCCTGGCTTTCAACCAAAAGACTTACCATTCCAAATCCTACGGCACAAAGTAACCAAAAGAATACCGTCTGATTTTTCGTTCTTCCGATTGCAACTGCCGCAATAAACGCAGCAAGTACAACAAAAACCCACAAAACAGAATCAACCTTTTTTAAGCCGTTCACAGTACTTTCCAGTAGCTGATATGTATCCTGCTGCAGTTCTTTCTCAAACACCCAAAAGAATACTGCGCTGTCATCTTTATATGCCATCCTGCCTTTTCTAAGAATCAGATCCGGCATTTGATCAATTCCTTCCGCAATTCGGGATTTGAGAATTGTCATTGCCTGTTTGTTTGTTTCTTTAAAGTCATAATTATTCTGCTTTGCCAGTTCCCTGTATTCTTCATTTGCAGGGCCGTTATAATCTCCGGGAGCTCCCGGGATCAAAGTCCCGTACATATGCATGGCAACAACACCGCCGTTATTTGCTTCAATCCCCAGTACATGTTCCGCCAGGAGATCTACTGTATTAATTGTTACTTTCCTTCCCGCAAACAATAAAAAAACCGACAGAATCAACACAACCCTCTTTGCATTGGAATGATATTTTATAAGTAACCCGATTGACGAAATCAAAACCGCAACAAAGATAACACTTCCCCAGTCCTTAAAAAATGAATTTAACCCGGAAAGTATCCCCGCTGTCAGAAACAAAACTACCGGAACTGCCGCTTTTTTCAACCATTCCCGGGACTTCCATTCTGTTGCGGAAAGGCTTCTTATTTTCATTTCTGCGGAAATCAGAATCCATATTATAGCTAATACCAATACCGAAGCCACATGTTCTTCCGTAACAATGGAAGAATAGATGATTTGAACCGGCCATATAATATATATCACCGCTGCACAAATTCCGGCGCGAATACTGATATAATTCTTACCTATGAAGTATAAAAGAACCGGGACAAACGAAACAACAATACTTTGAATTAAATATATTTTAGTTTGTGTATCCGCACCGATACCATGTAATAAATAGGGGTACAGAAATTTGTGCACATAGAACCGATAATAATCAAGCCGATCGGTAAACAATCCACTGGCGGCTTCTTCCAAAACAACAAGAAAATCACTAATCTGGGTGGTTTTCGGATTCATTATCCGGCAATAAACCCATCTGCTTATGAAACATCCCAGATAAATGAGAATCGGCAGCAGTATTTGAGGAAAGAACCGACGTTCTCCTTTTTCTCTTTTCTTCCCGGTTTTCAGACTGATATAATACAGCAATACAACCAATGTCAATACTGCAACTGCCGGCAACAACAGAATCATCTGCTTGGCAAGAATAAAAACCGATGCAAAGACAGCAAAAGAAGAAGCTGTAACAATCCAATAAAGAATCCACAGTATCTCTTCTGTTTTCGTTATCCTTTTCTTTTCTGCTATGTCCATCACTTTGAGAGCCCTTCATTACTCAGTTTTAGTATTCAATCGGAAAATATTATGCAAACTCTCATTTCTATCCTGAACGCGAAGATACTGTAAAACTTTATAATCCATCAGTACATTGCTCTTTAATTCATCATACGGAACAAAGGATCCGTCAGCCATTCTGACCCCGCACATTCCGATTGCAGGCACTTTACTTTGTTGCTGCAATAAGAATTTATTATAATCTGTAAGTTCCAGGCCCGCATAATGTAACATTTGGCTTCCAAGATAATTTGCACTGGTGATCGGTATCTCTTCAAAATCGGAATCATAATTTGTCCAGATAATATACGGCGTGATATACATATGGTTCTTTTCTTCCTGCGTTCTGTCATCAGATTCTTTACCGTATAATTCATCATAAAAATCGGTTGACAGCTGAGGCTGATGATCTCCGAACATTACAATCATGGTAGGTTCTTCTACCGTACTGAAGTAGTTTGTCAGATATTCAAATGCAGAATCGGACTCTTTTACCAGACTTAAATAATTTTCTGCAAGGGAGGCCTCTTCAATATTCTCAATTTCAATTGTTTTTTCCAGAGTACCGTTATTTACATCATAACCACCGTGATTTTGCATAGTCACGTTAAAGATAAACAGCGGTTCCTCACGATTGTAATTATTAATATAATCAATGATAAAGTCATAATCGCCTTTATCGGAAACATAATTACGAATCTTTTCATACCCATCATAACTGCTTTCATCAATGAATTCATCGAATCCAAGATAAGGATACACTACGTTTCGATTCCAGTTCGTAGGGCCATAAGGATGCATGGCTACCGCATAATATCCCTGATCTTTCAATGTCCTGACAATACCCTCTTCCGGATCCTTGCAGGCATTCGAATACGGCTTTGAGCCAACCGGGAAAAATTTCACGGTATTACCTGTCAGAAATTCATATTCCGTAATAGATGTTCCTCCACCGAATGTATTAACATAAAGCTGCCCCTTAATTGTGTTCTTATCAAGTCCCATTAAGTACGGCATAAATTCTTCGTTCGTCTGCAAATCCCCGACAATTCGCAAATCGCTCAGACTTTCATTCATGATTACAATCAGATTTTTCGGTGTAACTGCACCTTCATTCTCTTTAGGAGTCTCTATAGACGAAACGATTTTCTTGACTTCACCGGAAGAATAGGACAGCGGTTTTTCAATATGTGCAAGTCTCAGTATGCACATATTGGAATAACAATATCCTGTACTTGCAATACTCTTCGCAAGCGAAAACAATGAGAATTCTTTTGATGCTTTCCCATAGAACACGAAACATACAATGGTAATTCCGACAATGGCAAAAATTGCTCTCTCCAGTATGATACGAAATAAACGACTCTTGAAAAAAGGCGTCTTTTTTTTATCGGCTGATGTAAATATCCGGCTCCGAATATCGGATGCAATCTGTACAAGAAATAAACAGAGCGTCAAAACGATTCCCGTCATTACAACCGGTGAAATATAAAATGTATAATTTCCGATTACACTCATGGTTGTGGAAAAGGCACTTAAATCCGTCAGCAGAAACCGTTCCCCTTTATACTGAAGAACATAATAATCTGTAATTCCGAGAATAAAAATCAATAATCCGGATAAATAAAATCCTGCCCTTCCGAATACGCCTTTCAGAATCATTATAATTCCAAAAAGAAGCAGGCAGTTTAACCAAATATACTTTGCCATAACCGTATCTGTTCTTCCCTGATCCATCAGCTGGGTCAAATAGAATCCGGCAAAGCAAAGAACCACGGCATTGCCGTATTTCCAAACAGTTTCCGGAATATGAGAAGGAATAAAGAGAATTGCTGCTGATAACACCAATGTAAGAATAAGAAACCAAACCCATGTCGAAGCATAAGAGGATTCTGTGTGATAACTTTGGAAAAAATATAAAACATAGTCTTTCTCCAAATTTCCGTTAACAAAAAGCTCTTTCGCGGACTCATGCGTCTTCTCCCGCGTTATACTTCGAACGGTGATATCACTTCCGGGCGTGTCAAGATTAATATGGAATTCATAAATACCGTTCTTTTTTAATTTTTTTTCAGGCACTGCAACCAGATAAAACGGCTCATTTTCTCCGAATGCCATTGTAGGACATTCGTACCGGTAATACTCGTTTCCTTTTTTATCCTCTAAAGTCACAATTAAAGATGCCGTGTCATTTGCACTGTAATCATCAAATTCAAGAATGAACTCTGTCATATCGTCTGCTGCTGCCTTGAATTTCTGTACAATTTCCCCGTCCTTTAAAGGTGTGTGGTTAAATTTCAGAACATTATCGTGCGTCCAGAACTCGATATCTTTCCCGACAATAAGTTCTTCTCCGTATTGTAAAGATTTAATCAGCGTAAAAACAGCCAGTACAAATAAAAGAATAATCGGAATCAGTTTAATAACTGTCCGGTTATTCTTCTTTTGATTTCCTGTTTCTTTACATTCACTTCTTTGATCCATGTGTTATTTTATATCTCCAATCACTTTTAATCGTATCCAGTTCCTGACGTAACGTTGCATTCTCTCCGTTTAGTTTTTCAATCAGACTGAAATATTCCGCATTCCTGGCATTTACTTCCTCTATCAGTTTAAAATACTCCGCATTCTTTTCATTCAGTTCTTTAATTACATTTGTGTATTCTTTAATCGATTCCCGTTCCTGTTTTATTTTATTGACATCCTTTGCAGTCTTCTCTCCGTAAAGAATTTCCGTTTCATCAAAGTCAGGATGTTTCTCTTTTTGAATGGTAAAATCTTTCTTTTCCCCGGTTGAATTCAATAATTCATTTATTCCCGGTAGGAGATGTTCTGACTTCGTAACATATTTTTCTATACTCTCCTTCTTGCAAAGAAAAGCATTTGGATTATCCTGTTTTCCGAAAAGCGCAACGCTTTCCCGAATCCCTTCCGGATTATCATATGAATATATTGTTCCCTCGTATTCTATTTCATGAAAGAGGTGATCGGTTTTTACTTCATATGATATCGGAATAAAAGGAATCTGCCCCGCAATGCATGTTAATATTGCATGATATCTGGTACAAATAACCAAAGAACACTCCGCAAAGGATTTCTTAACGGAATCTGTATCTCCCTGATAAATAACTGTATCTGTCCGGTCTTTCGGGATTACGAACTCCTCCGACGGTTCTTTAACAATATCCTCAATCACATCCCGGTCTGAATGAATGCCATCCGAAAGTCCGAAGAATCTCACGATTCCCGCTTCCTCATTATTCAGAAATTCAGAGACTGTTTTCCGGATTTCAGATACGTAAGACTGATAAATCTTCTCGTCAACATTCTCCGGTCTCCTGACAGAGATACCGAGAATCCTGTTAGTTTTACTACCTGTAAGATTTGAATCCAAATTCTTTAATTCGGTTGAGAAGGCAAGGTCGGCCATGGATTCAATGGTTTTATCCGGCAACATCTTCTTAAGTATTAAAACGGAATCTTCATCTCTCGGAGCTATGAAATCCGCTTCGTTCATCATTTCGCATAAATCAAGCGTACTTTTCTCACTGTAAGAATGGAACATACTGAACCCGATAAAAAGAACTTTCCCGTGAATTCTTTTTACAGTTTTAATATATTGAATTCTTTTCGTATAGTCCGCTCCGTCCGGAAAAATATCTCCGCCCACACAGACATATGCATCAAAGAAACATTTATCAAAGAATATTTCGCTTTCCGGAAGCAGAAAAAGGTTGGGAATATCATTTGCCCATTTAATAATACTTTCCGGGTAGAATTCCAGAAAAGCATAGAATTTGTGCATCGGAAAAAGAGAGGTGATTCCTTTCACAAAAATATCATCTCCGTAGTTTCTGTCAAAATATGCATCCAATAAAATATTCACGTATCTCTCCCGTTTCCGATTATCTATTCTACCCCGGCAATAATGCTGTTTAAGCGGATTATTTCTGCATCCTTGGACGATATCACATCCTCCAGCCGGTTAATTTCCGTATCCTTCTCGCTCACTATTCTTTCCTTTTCATGTTCTTTCTGTCGGATTACGGAATTTAAATAATCAATTTCAATCTGTTTATCTTTCAACACTTCTTCGAACAGTTTACGATCCATCTCAAGCTGCTGATTCTTCTTTCGAATCTCTCTTTCATTGATTCGTGCCTCCAGATCTTTCCGCAGTTCATCCTGTTTATCTAATTCTTCTTTCAGGTTTTCATCGATTTCTTCAATGGATTTGGTCGGAACCGGCGTTTTCTTTTTCCTTCTGCCCGTATTGTCTTCCGCCTGTTTCTTCTCTTCGATTTCCTTTTTTTCTTCTTCCTGCCTTTTCAGTCTTCTTTGCTCCATTGCCTCCAGATAGTATTTATGAACCTCCTTCGGTTCTCCCTGCATTCGGATATTTCCTTCTTCAATCCATATGCTTCTGTCACAAATCCGCTCAATCTGGTCCGTCGAATGAGAAACTATTACGATCGTAGTTCCGCTCTTCTTAATATCCTGAAGTTTCTCAAAACACTTCTTCTGAAAGCTGACATCTCCTACGCCGAGTATCTCGTCAATCAAAAGTATGTCCGCTTCCACATTGATTGCTACGGAAAACGCCAGTTTCATATACATACCGGAAGAATAGGTACGAATCGGATTATTGATATAATCCCGGAGTTCGGAAAAACGTATGATATCATCAACCCGTCCGTCAATTTCTTTCCTTGTAAGGCCGAAAACAGCTGCATTCAAATAAATATTTTCAAACCCGCTTAAATCCGGATGAAAACCCGCTCCGAGTTCCAACAGACTTGAAACACGACCTTTGATTTCAATCGTCCCGGCATCAGGATAAATAATCTTCGTAAGGAGCTTTAACGTAGTACTTTTTCCGCAACCGTTTTTTCCGATTAAACCGATTGCTTCTCCCTTTTTTACATCAAAGCTGATTCCGTTTAAAACCTGATTATCGCTATATTTCTTCTCACGGCCGATACGAATCAGTTTTTCCTTCAGATTATTACTTTTATCATAATAATTCCGGAATTTCTTATAGACATCCCGAACTTCAATTACATTTTCTTCATTCACAGCCTTACCCTTTTTCTCAATAACATTTTTATCATAAATATCTTATTTGTTTGAAAGCCTTTCTATGATGTCCAGATACTGTTTTACCATATAACGGGTTTCAAATTTTTCTTTTTCTTCGGTTGTCAGGCACGCATTCGCTTTATAGGAATCAAGATCCGCAATCACCTTGGAATACGCATCAACAAGTTTTTTCTTATTTGCCGAATCTTTCTTTGCGGATATACGCAGAATCTGTTCATTACTCGTTTTTGTAATATCCTCATATGCCGGATCCACTACCACACAACTCTTAAGGTATTCCACATCTTTTGCATTTCCGACATTGGTAAGCACCATCGGTTTGTCACAGTAAATTGCCTCAAGAACGGCATTGGAGCAGCCTTCCTGCAAAGTAGGAAGCGTAAAAATATCTACAATTCTTCTTAAGAATTCACCCATATAACGATGCTCGAAATACGGAACATGAATCATGGATTCCTTTGCCGGGGAATCATTATATTCCTTCATGAACTGTTCATGATATGCATTTTCACAGTTTCCGACAAATAACAGTTTCGCCTTCGGATACGACTTAATCAGTTCCTCCATTACTCCGATCATTCCGATCTGATATTTCACCGGATAGAACGAAGCTACAAACGCGATTACAACATCCTCCTCGGAAAGGCCCAGTGCTTTACGGCTCAGATAATCAGGTAACTCTGTATTTCCCAGTTCCCCAAAATCAATGCCGTTATAAATAACCTGCAAATTATCCTCTTTTGCATTCGTTCTTGCAAGGTAATAATTTTTAACCAGATTTGAAACCGGAACAACTGCATCCATCTTATTTAAAACAGTGCTGTAAGATTTAATCTCCTCGTCCGACTTCCACGTATAGGTATTATGCATGGTATAGATTGAATGAACACCGGCCTTCTTTGCCTGCTCCAGTCCGAAAATATTGTAATGGTAATGCAAAAGTGTTATATGATACTCCTGCAGAAAACTCATAAATAGTCTCGGACTGTCATCAAATACCAATAGTTCATCCGATTCTATCTGCTCTGCCATAACGCCCAGAATATTCTTCTGGCAAAGCATATATACATTGTATCCGTTCTTCTTATAGCCCTTATAAAGATTTAATACAACCTGCTCCAGTCCGCCTTTTTCAAAAGTAGTAACTACAATTCCGATATTGGCTTTTCCCGGGTTTGGCTTTATGGTTATTTGTTCTTCATTCTTCTTCTCTTTTACGGCAGCATTAAGCCCGGCAATTCCGTTTTCGTATTTTTCGGAAAGCTGATCGAGAATCTTGTAATTATTCTCTATCATCGAAAGCCTTTCTTCTTCCGAAAGTTCGATTCCGCGAAGAACATCCGTGTAAGGAATATATTTCATTCCCATGTTGACAAAATCGCCGACTTCCGTTGTTTTTAATATCGGAATGATTCCGAAACGGAGATATTCTATAATCTTTGTCGGACATGCAACAAGATTTACAGGATCCGGATCCCTTAATACGAATCCGAAATCACAGGTTTTATATTCTTCATATAAATCCGCCGGAGACTTGGAATCCACAACCATTTCCGGAACCTGTTTTCTTTGTCCCCAAAGTTTCTTAAACTCGTCAGGATCCGGCACAAACATTTTATAGCGGTAAATCTCACCTGTCTTGGAGATAATATCCTGCATAAGACCTATATTCTGCCATGGCTGGGTTCCGCCCGCATAAACAACGGTATACTTATCCCCTTTCTTGGATTTATCCAAATCCACCTTCGTGAGCAAATCCTTATTCAAAATCGGAACAGTCATACATTTAGCATGCATATGAGGATATTTCTTTTTAAGGTAGTTCCCCATGGCCTCCGTTACTACCACTGCAATATCCACGCGGTTTGCCATAAACTGTTCAATTTCATTAGCCATTTTGCTTCCGAGTTCAGATCCGGAAAGGGCATATTCTTCCGGAACAGTTCCGTGAACATCCCAGAAATGCTTTACATTTATTTCATCAAAAACACTCCAAAGTGCTCTGTCGCTTCGGTCCTCCATAAAACGAAGAATACTGTGCGTATATGTCACACCGCAATCCCGGACCAGTTTTTTAACAGTCTCAAGGTGTTTCGGTTCATGGCTGTTGAATACAATATAACCATGAAGGTTATCAATAAAATCAAACCGCATTTCCAGACATTCCACACCCTCATCATAAAGGTAAACACGATAAGAGTCCTTTAACACGGTTAAATCAATTGCCTTAATTCTCTGAAAATATCCGTCTCTCTCATTTTCTTTATTGTACATGGGTGCAAAAACACAAATAGGCTTATGTCCTGAATCTTCAGCTTTTTTCATGGCTTCGTAGATCATGGAAATGCCTTTTGCTTCCTTTTGCTCTATTTCTTTATGATTTATAGCTTTTTTTACTTTCCGGCCTGTAATACCGAGTTTATTCTTAACTTTCCTCTTTGCCTTTACGGAGAGCATCGCTAACAACTGCTTCCCCGAATATTCACAGGCATTCACGTCTACCTGATCTGCTCTGGATGTAAAGAATTTAATTGCTTCACCCCAGTCTTCCATCAGTTTTTCAAGTTCTTTCATGGAAGTATCAAGCTGTTGCTGCTGCCAGTTTTGGTCTTTTGCAGAAAGAAGATAGTCCATATCCTGTTTTACGGATTCCAGCATCTTCCATGTTCTGTCGCGCCACGGTCTGTTCCATTTTTTCTCAAAACGTTCTCTGTTAATGTTTCCGATATTCTGGCGTTCGCTCATTTTTAAATTTGCAAAGGAACCGCTTCCGAAATGATGAAGGAAACAGTCTCTGGCAATTGTAATGTGATACCCCTCATTCAGAATACGAACACAGTAATCATCGTCCTCGTAGGACCCGGGATAAAACTGTTCATCAAGAAGACCGACTTTTTCTATTACTTCACGTTTAAATATGGTTGCAAAAAAAGTAACAAGGTCACTTTCCGTAACATAACCCTTATAACTTTCATGACGTTTCTTCGCATACTCATTTGCAAGTAAAATTGCTTCATCATCCGGATTTGCGGAATAATCGATTTGAATTGTCTGCTCGTTTCCTGCTGCATTTGTTACAGGTCCGATTACATCCCTGTCTTTCTCAAGCAGGTAATCAAGCCAGTAATCCGTTACAATTACATCAGAATTCAAAAGGCAGATATGTGTAATATCCTCACGTTCCAAAAATGCCTTTATAACAACATTATTTCCTCCGCTGAATCCCAAATTCCTGCCGGCATCGAAAAAAATGAATTCCTGTTGACTGTACTGTGCTTCATACTGTTTCACCAATTTTTCGCATTTATCCCTTTCTTCCTTGGAAGAACCGTTATCAATAACACCGACAACAAAAGGAATATTCCCCTTTACCCGAACCAGACTCTCAAGTGTAAGAGGTAAATATTTCATGGAATTAAAATTTAATATTACGATACCGACTTTGCTCATTCTTTTCTCTCCGCGCAGTTATTATAGTTTATCTATGCTTTAGCTATTCAGGTAATACTTATTCAGGTTTTGATTATGACTTATAGTAACTTCCGGCAGCTCTTTCAAAAATCTTCTCGTACCGATCAGCGACCTCTCTTGTATTAAGGAGCCCTTTCGCAAACAGGGCAATTTCCGTTTTTCTTTGCTTCCAGACTGCTTCATTATCTATCATGGATTGCATTGCTTCTACTATCTCATCCTGATTTTCATTCTCCCCGGCAAACATTGCATCATCCAGATCCTCCAAATCATATTCAGAAATGGCAGGAATCGGATTCTGTACCAAAATTCCGTTTCGGCCGTCAGAAATCAGCTCCGTTGCACTTCCGCATTCCGAATGAATTAACGGCAGACCGCTTGACAGTGCTTCTGTCGCTGCCACACTCCATCCTTCATAATAAGATATCATCAGAAAAACATCTGAAGCATTCATAAATGCTTTTACATCCGACCTTTGTCCGGTAAATATCAGTTTGTCATTTATTTTCTTGTTAAGCGCAAATCTCCGGACCTTCTTTGCATATCTTTCATTGCTTTCCTGGCCGACCATGATCAGATAAGTATCTCTCCTGACTCTCTGCAATAAGGCTGAAAAAGCCCGAATCATGCCTAGGTTATTTTTTCTCGGATCAATACTTCCCACTGACAGAAAAACAAACGCATCCTTTGGAATTCCCAGCTGCTCACGAAGAAAAATCCTTTGTTTCTCCCTGTCCTCTTCTCCTTCATTCTCAACCATACTATCCGGTTCAAACGTATTTCCGATTACCGTAATCCTTTCCTCGGGAATCCCGTTTCCAAAAACAGAAATGGATTTCTTAAGAAACACTTCCTTTGCGCATTGTGATACTGCTATATACTGATTGATATACTTACTTTTCTTCTTCTCGTAATTCCACTGATTATAATCCAGAAAGACATACATATTGTGAATTACTTCCACAATCGGAATTCCAAGTTCATAAAATACTTCAATCCCCTCATGGATAAAATGCGTATTGGCAACCCATGGCGGATTCTTCAACAAAAACTCTTTCAGGTCATTCAGGTCTGAGTGAAAAATGATAACCTCAATGCCTGACTCTTTCTGCAAACGTTCGGCAATCTCTCCTCCGTCCTTCATGCATAATACTTTTACTTCTCTGCAGGATTTCTTCCATTCGTTTGCCAAAAACAGGATGACCTGTTCCAATCCTCCCTTATCCAGATTGTCCACCGCAATTGCAATATAGGAATCCTTTAATGAATCTTTACATTGGATTAAATCCGAGCCTTTCGATGTGTCTGCGCTTTCCGGATTATCAACATCCTCTTCGTAATATCCTTCCAGATACAGTTTTTGATGTACTCCGACAAGACGAAGACAAAGCTTGCGAATCGTCTTTATTTTTTTAGGGAATCGAACTGTACGCAGTTTTCGTTCCACTGCTTTTATGGTCGATTGCATACTATGCTGATTCGTTCCGGCATCACCCATTATAATTCCTCAACAAAGCGTTTCTGAAGTTTCTGAAATACAAAATATCCGAGAATCAGAAAAACAATACCGATAATCAGGGCACTTGCCAGCACGTGTAATTCCGGTATTCGTTTATAGTAAAGTATTTCTCTGTAACACTGAATTACCCCTGTCATTGGATTTAAATAAATAAACGGGCGGAATCTCTCCGGTATCGTTTCTATGTCA
>Ga0247608_10004600_pt1 | contig 15343 bp, 13 predicted proteins | sample 176DNAGHGlowgp2_FD_193490 | JGI IMG/M metagenome (GOLD analysis project Ga0247608, IMG submission 193490) | Sheep rumen microbial communities from Palmerston North, Manawatu-Wanganui, New Zealand - 1766 DNA GHGlow gp2 | ecosystem: Host-associated > Mammals > Digestive system > Stomach > Rumen ...
CTCAGCCGGGGGTTGGCCTGCAGCCATAGAGCGACGATGCCGGCGACACAGGGTCCCGACATGGAGGTGCCCGACATGGAGAGCCAGGGGTACTGGCGCCCGTTGAAGGTGGTCGTGGCCACCATCGACCGGTCGAAGCTGTCAGGACAGTAGCTGTTGCCTGCCGACAGCACGTTGACGCCTGGAGCCACGATGTCGGGTTTGGGCAGTCCGTCTCTGGTGGGGCCTACGGACGAGAAGGCTGCTATGGTGCCGACCTTCGACGCTGCTCCCCACGACGCTATGGTTTGGCCCAGCGTATTGACGAACGAGGGGCGACCGTTGAGTGCGCCCACGGTGACGGCCGACTGCAGACATCCGGGCAGTCCGACGCTGCGATTCTTGACACCGCAGCGGAAGCGGGCATCGGTCAACTGTTTTTCTGTTATATTCTCAAAGGGGCTGTCGAAAGACGCATACATTTTAACCGCGCTTTCGGCACCCTCGACTGCAAGCAGGAGGGTATCACGCTCTTGTTTCTCCGTGCGTGCCGAAAAGGTATAGAAGGAGCCCGACCGTTGCAGTAGCAAGTGATGAGGGCGCATCACCAGACTGTCTGTAGGCAGATTGGCACTGTCGAAGACTACGGAGTCGGCCAGTTCGTAGGTACTGCCCTCACCCGCTTTCTCTGACCGTTGGTCAGAGTGTGGCGTTGCATTCCGTTGCCACACAAGACACTTCAGGCGGAAAGGCTGTTCACTCTTCATGTAGGCATGTGCCAGATGCTTGCTGTTGTAAGGCAGTGCCACACCGGCTGTTGCCATGTACTCGGACTTGTCAACATAGAAGACTTCGTCGCCCGAGTTGCCTGCCGAGGTTACCAATATCCGGCCCGGCCCCACCAGGAGGTCGAGTGCCTCGCGGAACAGCTGTGTGTCGCCGGGAACGTCGTCAAAGCCAATGCTATAGGTGATGACGCAGGGCTGACGTTTCTCCTCGGCATAGTCGAAGATGCGCTTCATACGAGCCGTCTGGTCGGCAGAGTTAGCCAAATAGTCATCGCCGGCATTCCTACTGCTGATGGCAAAAATATCGGCACCATAGGCAACGCCTCTGTAGGGTGTGCCATAGCCGCTGCCGGCAGCAGTACCAAGACAGTGGGTAGCGTGGTTGCCCTGTGTGTCGCCCACGTGGCTGTTGTTCAGAATGTCGTCCTGGGTGGTATATTCGCGCCCCAAGGGGGTAGCCTTGCCCTTGGTCTCGCCCTCCGCGGCCAGATCGTCGACAAAAGCCTTGATACGATAGGTCTTGCCGTCGATACCATAGAAGGCGGGATGGGTCACGTCAAAACCACTATCTATGATACCTAACAACACACCCGTGCCATCGTAACCCGTAGGCAGCGACACGCCCGACTGCACCATCGTGGTGCCCGTCCATTGAGGAGATATGTCGTTGCACAATCTGCCGCCCAAGTGTGTCTCAATACGCTCCACCTGCTCCGAGGCAGCCATTGCCGCCAGTTGGGAGAGCGGGATGTTGGCGATATAGATGTCGCCTATCTGGGTTACCAGCTCGCAGCCGTACTGAGCCAGCTGCTGACGGGCGTCGCCAGCGGAAAAGCGCACGAAGGCACAAATCTTGTCGCCCGTCGTGCGCTGGGCACGGTGCATGGCTGACGAGGGGTTCAGGAGCTGTCGGACGTGGAACGACAGTTTGTCTGTAGGGTCTGCCATCGCTGTGGCGACGGGCAGGAGCATCAGCACGAGGGCTATAAGGGAAGCCCTACTTGGCATAGGCCACGCTGCGGGTTTCGCGGATGACGGTAATCTTGACCTGGCCGGGATAGGTCATCTCGTTCTGTATCTTGGAGGCTATCTGTCCGCTGAGGGCCTCGGTCTCGGCATCGTCCATCTTGTCGGCACCTACGATGACGCGCAGCTCGCGACCGGCCTGGATGGCGTAGGTCTTGGTGACTCCGGGGTAGGACATGGCAATGGCCTCGAGGTCGTTGAGACGCTTGATGTAGGCCTCGACAATCTCGCGGCGGGCACCGGGACGGGCGCCGGAGATGGCGTCGCATATCTGCACGATGGGGGCCAGGAGGGTCTGCATCTCCATCTCGTCGTGGTGGGCGCCGATGGCATTGCAGATGTCGGGTTTCTCTTTATACTTCTCTGCTATCTTGGCTCCGTAGAGTGCGTGGGGCAGCTCGCTCTCCTCGTCGGGCACCTTGCCGATGTCGTGCAACAGTCCGGCGCGCTTGGCCTTCTTGGGGTTCAACCCTAACTCGGAAGCCATAACGGCACAGAGGTTGGCCGTCTCGCGGGCATGCTGAAGCAGGTTCTGGCCGTAAGAGGAGCGATACTTCATCTTGCCTATGATGCGGATAAGCTCTGGATGCAGACCATGTATGCCCAAGTCGATAGTAGTACGCTTACCTGTTTCAATAATCTCCGTCTCAAGTTGTTTCTTGACCTTGGCTACCACCTCCTCAATACGGGCTGGGTGAATACGTCCATCGGCAACCAGCTGATGGAGTGCCAGACGACAAGTCTCACGGCGAATGGGGTCAAAGGCAGAAATGACAATAGCCTCAGGCGTATCGTCAACAACAATCTCAACACCGCAGGCTGCCTCTAAGGCACGAATGTTACGTCCCTCACGGCCAATGACTCGACCTTTGACATCGTCATTATCAATATGGAATACCGAAACGGAGTTCTCCACTGCAGTCTCAGTAGCCACACGCTGGATAGTCTGAATGATTATCTTCTTGGCCTGAGCGTTGGCGTTGAGCTTGGCCTCGTCCATAATCTCGTTGATGTAGGCAGCAGCATCGGTCTTTGCCTCGTCTTTAAGCGACTCCACCAAACGCGCTTTAGCTTCATCGGCAGAAAGACCAGACAATTCTTCCAGCTTAGCACGTTCCTGCAACTGCATCTTCTCAAGCTCATCCTGCTTCAGTGCTAACAATTTCTTTTCGTTGTCGATACGAGTCTGCTGATTGTCCAGCTCGTTTTTCCTGCGGCCCAGTTCCTCCTGACGCTGGTTAAGTGAAATCTCGCGTTGCTTGATTTTGTTCTCGCCCTGCTGGATGTGCTGGTTGCGCTGTTGCACCTCCTTCTCCAACTCGGCTTTTTTATTAAGGAACTTCTCCTTAACCTCAAGCAACTTTTTTTCTTTCATCACCTCTGCCTCCTTTTGGACGGCACCTAACATCTCATTATATTTCCCTTTGAGAACAAAGCGGAAAATCATAAACCCGCAGAGGCCGCCAATGATGAGAGCCGCTACGATTAGAATAATACCAACAATAATGTTCATAAATGTATATATTGAATTAATGTTCTCTACTTTTGTCCTCCTATCTATAGACCAGAGGATGACGTTTTATTCTCTGACCGTTGGTAAGAGTGTGGCGTTGCATTCACCGAGGGCATCCTCGATTTCCTTTGTCAATTTGGCGAGAACATTATCATAGGGCGAGGTATCATTATGCGCACGCTCTTTCTGATACATCAGCGCGATGTCGATAAGCGTCATCAGCGCTACTGTATGGTCACTCTTGCGCCCTTTGTATGCTTGTGCATAAGCATTATAGCGCTCGGTGATGAGCTTGGCTGCACTGCGATAGTACTCTTCGTCCTCGCGGTTCACGACGACTTCTATCTCCTCGTCGTAGACATGCAGCCTGATATGTAGTCTGTCCCTGTTCTGTTCTGCCATAGCTTGTTCTCCTTACTGATTTTCGTCACTTAGGATAGCAATGCATTTGTTGACGTCACGGATGAGCTTTGATAATCGTTCCTTGGCACCTGACAGGTCACCGTCGGTAATCTCGATCATCTTGGCCATCTTAAGTGACTGGTAGTCTGACTGCGATTGTTCCAGCTGTGAACGCAGATTATTTAGATCCTGCTCACCTTTTTCTACCATAACATACAAATCTTCATTCTCCTTTTTCAACTGCTGAAAACGGAGTATCATTTGCCTGATTCGGGTTTCAAAAGTTGCTAAAGCCTTCTCGTTAGTGGTCATACCAGTTCACTTTTCCCTACAAAAGTAGTATAAAAAACTGAATTACACGGCAACGAGACCGTTTTATTAAGTTTTTTTATTACTCCTTAGGTTGTTTCTCTCTCTTTGCCAGCATCACGACACGATATACAAAGTTTGTGGTCCACTGCTGCGAAAAGCCTAACTTCTGTGCATACTGGCGTATGCCAACTGCTGTCTTCATGACGGCGGGGTCGGTGAAATCGTTCTTGGTGAAGATGTCGTTGACAGTTTTCTCAGTCATAGTACGTATAGCACTTTTAAAGATGCTGGGCAGACGTAGTTTGAACTTCATCAGATTGCCTGTCAACATCATCAAGTCCTGAGTAAACCCAGAAAACTGGTACATATACGTCTGTACATCCTGAGGTTTCTTGCAACGCTTGTGAATGCTCTGTTCAATTTCCTTGGTGAAGTCATCATCCATCCCATACAGCTCTTTGAGCATCTTCTTGCAGCGTGACTTTTCTGCCAAGCCCAGACGATTATTCTGTGTAGGCACCTTCAGCGTGGTCTTGAACACCCGCAGGTCGGGCAATGCTGCCATATTAGAAATGCCCAGGTCAGCCGCCATGCATGCCTGGAAGTATACACGAATGAGAGTCATGAAATCTTCCATGCCCCCAGCCTTCTGTTGTTCTTCCTCCTTTTTTCCTAATAATCTGCTGATAAAACTCATATCTCTATTTACAATATATTACTATATAAAATGATATTCATTTGCCATTTGTCTGCCAGCCCCACTGACTATACTCGACATCAATGCCACCCAGCAACAGCCAACTGGCCAATGTCTGTTCATAGAGCTGCAACAAGTAGAGGGGAGCATGTGTGCCGATTTCTGCGGATAGTGCTTCTGACGACCTTTTGGGTGCTTTGCTGCCGTCGAAATAGTTCACCACAGCCACAATATCCTCAACGGTAATTCCTGCATCAAGAATCATCTCGACCGCATCAGAAATACTTAAATCTATACGCTGCAGAAACTCTTCTACTTCTCCAAGAATAGCGAGTAAGTCCAAAAGCCCTGCCCGCTTGGAAGTAAGCAACTGGGCTGCGCTGCCCTCCAGCTGTATGCTTCCATCCGCTACAGCTGCAGCCACCTCAGCCTTGAAACGAGGAGCATTAGCGCCCACCTTTCGCAAGTCGATGCCTAAGCTCTCCAACGTCTTAATGACCTTCATCAGGTTTAGGTCCTTCACCACTCCATGGTAATATCGGTTCTGCTCACCTTCATAATATACCACCGGCCAGAACTGGATTGCGGCCATGGTCTGTATAAGCCATACTGCAGCAGAAATGGTATGATCGGCCTTTATCACCAACGTATTTGTTTGCAGATTTGTCTTTCCCGGCACGAGACTCGGCGTGAATCCCTTCTCCCTCATCCATGGAATAAGAGCACGTACACACTGAATAGGCACGTAATTGTCGTGCCGGCTGTGTTCTATAAAATATTTCTGAGTTAAATCTATATTCCATCCTTCCATCAGGTTTATTTTCTTCAAGGCCGCCATAAATGACTTGGCTTCATTGCTCTGCAGGTTCATATATGCAGGTTGAATTAAGTCACTCAGTTTTCCTTCCATGCTGACACCTGCTTCAGAGAGCAAGTCCTTGTCTTTTTTCTTGACTATCTCAGGTACTTTTGAAGCCAGCGGTTCCTTGAACAAATCAGAGTAGCGGACATTCAGGTGCAGGTTTTCGACTGCAGAGATTAGCATCAAGATAACATCCTTTCTATCCAGACAGTCATCCTTCTTGACGTATTCCTCGTAAGCCTTGACATAATCAGTAGGTCCACCACCAGCAAAAGTTTTGGTAAAGGTCACCCCTTTGTCCTTATATTCCATGTCCCTCAACTTAGCCACATACAAGCTTTCGGACCCGCCTTGAGAGAAGCCCATATTAAAAAGGAACTTACCCTGAGGGATACCTTCATCTGCCAGAAGCTTACGTGCTGCCAGTAGGCCATCCAGGGAGTTACGCGCATTGACGTCACCACTATGATAGAACATAGGATACTTTTCTGACGAGCCATAACCAATAAAATCGCTCATGACAAGTATGTAGTTAGGTCGCAACGGATTGGCTATCAACCCATTCAGCAATTCACTCTCGCCCTTCGACGGACACAGGTCTGGCGAACTAAGAGTAGCCCTATTATAAAGCATGATACCATCACAAGGCGTACTGCCTGCAACGATATCAGAAGGTATCATGATGACGCCACTGATGGTGGCTGGTTTGCCATCGGCATCTTTTGACTGGTACTCATAGACATAATGTCGAACTTCCCGCGACGACAAGGTAACACCTCCTATGCGTGTCTTTACCGTAGTGTCACGCTTGGAGACTATCGTATAGTCTGACTCCTGTGCCATTAATTGCCCTATGGCAAGAAAAGGCATCAACAGCAACAAAAGGAACGTTCTAATCATGACAGCATTCTCTGGTTTTTTAAACATTTCAGTTACCAGGCCCATTTTTCATATTCTACATCCCTGCCACATGCTTTGTACCAGTCTGCCAATCGTGTTTCGTAGAGGCGTTGCAGAAACAAGGGTGCCAAGGCTTCACTGTCATTCGACATCATAGATTCAAGACTCTCGTTGGCCGGAGCCGATGAACTTATACCGAGAAGATATACTGCCACTTTTGCGACGTCCACTTCCGTAATACCTGAGTCTTCCAACATCTCCGACAGGTCGTCGGGTGTCAAATCAACCTTAGCCAAGGCATCTTTTAAGCCAGGGATCAAACTGAAAAGTGGTCCTAAATTGGCCCGGTTCTGATATTCGGGGGCCTTTATATTCACAAGTTTGCGCACATCAAGGCCCCACTTCTCGAGTGTTGTCAGCACTTTCATCACATCCAGGTCTTTCACAGCGCCATAATAATAGCGATTCAAATCACCCTCGTAGTATGCAACAGGCCAGAACTGAATGGCAGCCATAGTTTGTATGGCCCACACAATGCCCGACTGCTGGTGCTTCAATTTGAACACTATCATAGCCGTCTGCAAATTCGTTTTCCCTGGCACGAGACTGGGTTTAAAACCTTTCTCTCTCATCCATGTCACCATGGCACGTGAGCACTGAATGGGAACATAGTTGTCGTGTCGGCTGTGTTCCAGATAGTAACGCTGTGTCAAGTCGGGCTCCCAGCCATTGGTAATCTTTATTTCAGCCAGCTTTTTCAGAAGAGTCTGTGCCTGAGGAGTGCTCAGGTCCATATAGGCAGGCTGTAACAGCTGGTGCAACGAGTCAAGTGCATTGACACCTATGCGCGATAGCACACCTTTATCCTTTGTTTTGATGACCTCCTCTACATTAGATGCCAAAGGTTCCTTGAAAAGATCGCTATATTTGATACCGACGTGGAAGTTCTCATTGACTGAAATAAGAAACATTGCCACATCGTTAATGGCGTCACACTGGTCTTTCTTCACATACTCTGAATAGGCCTTCTCGCAGTCCAGCATACCACCGCCAACAAACGTCTTGTCAAAAGTAATACCCTTGTCCTTGTACTCCATGTCGCGCAACTTGGCCACATACATACTCTCCGTAGCGCCCTGCGAATAACCTACATTGAAGAGGTACTTACCCTGAGGGATTTTCTTATCTTCGAACAGTTGGCGTGCCGCCAATAGCCCGTCAAGAGAATTGCGGGCATTGGTTTCACCTGCCAGATAACAAATCTTGTGGTCTATTGACGACCCATAGCCTATATAGTCGCTCATCACGATAATATAGTTAGGCTTTAGCGGATTTGCAAGCATTGCACTGGGACCTTCCAGTCCTCCTTGCGAGGGAGCCTGTGAAGGGTCACCGATGGTAGGATGGTTGAATAACACCACACCGTCACAGGGTACAGAACCGTCAACGATGTCCGTCGGGGCCATAATAATACCACTGATGGTGACACCGTTACCGTCAGTGTCTTTTGAAGGATATTCATATCGGTAATAGCGTACCTGACGCGACCCCAAGTTAATGCCAGACAACTTCACCTGAACTGTTGTGTCAACCTCATGCAAGATGTTATAACTCATCTTCTGAGCACCGGCTGTCAGCACGACAGTTATAAGAAGCATCAGTAGAATAGACAATCTTTTCATCATATCCCTTCTTTTATTTCACAATACGCTTATGACTCTCGTGGCCCCTACGCTCTATATACAGACCATTGGCAGGCATGTCAACCCGCTGACCTCCCAGGTTAAAATACTCAGCAGGTTCTTGCGCTGTTGCAGGAACGGTTTCAATGTTCGCAGCAGACTTGCTGCCATTTATTATTTCAAAGACAGCAGACAAAGGATAGTGGTCGCCCAGGGGCTTACCGTCATATTTATAGCCCTCTGTGTCAATACTATAAGAGACTGGAACCAGCTGGGCTCCATTAGCAGGGTTAATATAGAGAATCTTGTCAAGAGCCTCACCATCCATGATGTTGTCGTCAGCCTCACAGTACACTGGGCCCTCCTTTACTGCAGGGTACTGTCCGGCCCTTCCAAGCTTCACCCACACATCCTCTACATGGGCACGGCCTGTATCATTAATCTTATCGATGAACTCAGCTTTAATCTGGTCACGACTGTAGTAACTATTCAGGTCACCCATGATAAGTATGGGCCGAGTGTCGAGATGTATTAACACATCTTCGCGCAACTGCTGCCACTCTGCCAGACGGGCCTCACGGTCTTTGGTATCCTTACCTTCTTTCTCATCAGCCAAATCACCGGCATCCATGTGCATATTGTACACTATGATACGTGTTCCGCTGGCCAAGGTCAATTCGCTACGACGATAGCCCTTCTTCACCAATTCGTCAGCAGCATGACTGAACTTTCCGAAGCTCTTGACCCATGGCACACGCTCGGTTGCTGTCTCTACGATATTGTTCTTCCAGCAAGCACCCAGTCCATCACATTCAAACTGTTCATTCTGAGCGTGCAGTAAGTCGATTTTCTTTCCTGGAACATCAATACCTACGGACCCCGTCCATTCATCAAACTTATAATCATCCTCCAACCACGGAGTCAATACACCATGATAATTGAAGTCTTCCTGCATGCAAACAATGTCGAAAGCCTTTTTCTGAAGATACTTGCCAATACGTGCCGTACCTTCAGCCCCGGGGCCTTCGGCATTCACATTGAACACCAATATCTTCTGTGGCAGACCATCTACATTCAGAGTGGCCACGCTAAGACGCTCTGTCCCCTGTGCACGGGAAGCCACCGGAATAAGCAGCAGTCCTACTATAAGCAATTGCGCTATTCTGTTCATACTTTCTTGTATTTACTTTTGTTATGAATATAAAAACTGCTGCAAAATTAAATATTTTCGCCAAACCTACCAAATGTTTAATGATTATTTTGTACCTTTGCCTTCAAAATATCACTAAACAAGTAACATTATGAAAGGTATCGTATTAGCAGGAGGCAGTGGTACACGCCTCTACCCCATTACAAAAGGTGTATCAAAACAGTTGATACCTATCTTTGACAAACCTATGATTTACTACCCTATCTCCACACTGATGCTGGCAGGCATCCGCGAGATACTGATTATCTCTACCCCTTACGACCTGCCAGGATTTAAGCGTCTGCTGGGCGACGGTTCTGAGTTGGGGGTACGCTTCGAATATGCAGAACAGCCCAGTCCCGATGGTTTGGCTCAGGCTTTCATCATTGGCGAAAAATTCATCGGCGACGATTGTGCCTGCCTTGTCCTGGGCGACAACATCTTCTATGGCAGTGGTTTCACCGGTATGCTGAAAGATGCCGTACAGCGCGCCGAGCAGCAAGGCGAAGCCACCGTTTTCGGCTACTATGTGAACGACCCCGAACGCTATGGCGTAGCTGAGTTCGACAAGGACGGCAACTGCCTGAGCATTGAAGAAAAACCCAAAATTCCCAAGTCGAATTATGCCGTGGTAGGTCTTTACTTCTATCCCAATAGTGTGGTAGACATTGCCAAGCGTATCAAGCCTTCCGCTCGCGGCGAACTTGAGATAACCACCGTCAATCAGGAATACCTGTCAGCCAAAAACCTGCATGTGCAGACCCTTCAGCGTGGCTTCGCATGGCTTGATACAGGCACCCATGACTCGCTCTCCGAGGCATCAACCTTCATCGAGGTCATCGAGAAGCGGCAGGGACTGAAGGTGGCCTGTCTGGAAGAGATTGCATACAAGCGGGGGTGGATTACTAAAGAACAGCTGAAGCAACTGGCACAGCCTATGATAAAAAACGACTACGGTCAATACCTGCTTCGAAGAGCAGAAGAAGCATACCAGCGATAATAGAGATAAAGGTAAGAGGTTGTTCCTCTTACCTTTACTCTTTATTTAGAAAACTGCTGTACACAACGTCGCAAGGCCGTTGGATTGCCCATATCGTACATTGTTCCTTTCAGTCTGACACCCATCATTCCACTCCTCTTGCGTACTGCCTCCAAGGCTGCCGTTAGCTCTATCTCACACTGGAGTTCACCAGCGGCGTCGGCCTTCTCTATGTCTTCTGCCAATTGAGCAAAGACGTCAGGCGTCAGAATGTACTGACCGAACACAGAATAGTATTCTTTTTCGCCTTCGGCATTACGAACACCCAGAAATTCCTCAGCATACGAGGCTTTGGGTTTCTCATTCATCACCGATACGTTAAGGATGCTCCGTTCCTTGTCTTCCCATACGCCACTGAGTATGCCGTAATGACTAACCTCTGCCAGTTGCACCGCATGGATACTTACCATCAGTTGGTTATAGCGTTCGTATTCTTCTATCAGCTGTAGTGCACACGGCTTGTTACTCTTGCTGCGATAGATGGTGTCACCCAACAGTAATAGCACAGGTTCATTGTTAGCAAACTCTGCGGCCTGATAGACGGCATGACCGAAGCCCCGCTTCTCATGCTGATAGACATAGCGCAACCGTTTACCGATGTCCAATATACGGTTCTCATACTCCTGGGCCTCCTTGTTTAGCTTATGAAGGTGCTCATCACTCAGCTGGCGTTCAAAGAATTCTGTATATTGTATGCGTTCCTCTTCCGACCCCAACACCAGACAGATTTCCTCTACCCCACTCTTCACCAACTCTTCCAGCAGGATGAGGATGACAGGTCGTACCATACCGTCACTGCATGGAATGGGAAAGAAGTCCTTCTTCAGGGCTCTGGTAGCAGGATAGAGACGAGTCCCGAATCCTGCTACGGGAATAATGGCCTTACGAACAGTATGCACTGGACGCAGGGTCAGCGAATAAGCTTTCATGCCCTGAGCATTCAGGTAGTCCAGAAGACGCTGCTGGTCTTCAGCCGAACGAGCCAGGAACTGTACAGAGCCGTCACCGTGTGAGCCAACGCCTTTGCCGCCATACACCATAGGCTGTATCTGCGGGTCGTGCAGCACCTCGTGCAACTTGGGAGCCCTAAGGGCTGGCGACATGGGAGTGATGTACTTGTCGAACATCTCCTCAGCCTCTGTCATCAGTCGTCCCAGCGACTCGCGGTCACCCTCTGCCATGTACTTAATGGCACGCTTCACGATATCATGATTCCATTCGCCCAGTGCCTTATGCAGGTTTTCTTCGGCCTCCGTGGTGGCAAAAGGATAAGCCTTGTTTAGGTCTGACAGTATTTTAATAGTGTCCTTCGACGCACACAAATCGGCAAATACCCAATGCAGTTCTTTTTTTACGTTCAGCGACTTCACCTCTATTTCATCACCGTCGAAGGTCATCAAGTTAGGCTTCACGCCAAAGGCGCAGGCCTGGTCCAGACGTCCGCAGCGGCTCGAGGTTCGCAACTCGCCCAGATAGGCGATGTTCATCTCGCCCAGAGTATTCAGGTTCAGATTATATAAAAGGTTGAACGCGCGTGCAACAAGCACACAAATAGCAGCCGACGAGCTCAAGCCACTCTTCATAGGCAGCGTCATGTCAGTAATGCGTATACGTACGCCACCCACCTTATACCACTCAAGCATGTACGAGGCCACCCCAGCACAGTAGCAGAAGAAGGACCCCGACTTGGCCACACGCTTAAGCTCACTCTCACTCATCCTGCATGAGAAGTCGCTCCACACGTCGCCTATTTCGCTGGCATCGCTGTGCATCTCGAAGATAGACGATTTCTCTACCTCGGCATAGATACCCTGTTCAATACCTGTCACAATGGAGGCTCCAGACAGAATATCCGCATTCATTGTACGATAGTGTCCTGCCCAGTCGGTATGTTCTCCGAAAAGACACAAACGTCCGGGAACAAATAGTTTCAGCATATAGTTATTCTCTATTTAGGTTTACTATGATATGCAAAGTTACAACAAATAATCCAAAAACGTCACTTTTTGCTAAATTAATTTGGCCAATTTGATATTTTTATATACTTTTGCAGGCGAAACAGTAACAAAAGTTAATAACTATCATTCATAAAAACGAATTGCCTATCGACACAAACTCTACTTCATCAAAGTAATAAACAGTATGAAGAATTATAATGGCATGTCCGACGAAGCGTTGGCAATGCGTTATGTAAAAGGAGACAACAGGGCATTCGATGAGTTATTAGCACGTAACCAGCAAAAGCTCTATAACTACATTATGTTCGTGGTTCGCGACCCCGAGCTGGCCAACGACGTGTTCCAGGACACCTTTGTCAAGGTCATCACCCGGCTACAGGAAGGGAAGTATACAGACAGCGGAAAGTTCTCGTTCTGGCTGACTCGCATAGCCCATAACATCATTATGGACTGCTATCGTCAGCACAAGTGCGAACATATCGTAGAGCCAACGGCTGACAACGACCTAACGAAGCTGAAGAGCGATACGCTGCTGGGATTGAACCGCGAAAACGAGTATGTCAACTCGCAAGTTCTCGACGACGTGCGTTGCATGATGGATGCCCTTCCTGCTGCACAGCGCGAAGTGGTGTACATGCGGTTCTATCAGGACCTCTCGTTCAAGGAGATTTCCGAGTCTACCGGTGTAAGCATTAATACTTCGCTGGGCCGCATGCGCTATGCCCTTATCAACATGCGCCGCATGGCCAAAAAACACCAGCTACAGCTGAACCTCGAACTATAGCATAGCAGATACTACTATCATCAGCGTGACAGCATGCGCAAGTCGTGAATGGTCTGCTCAGGCGTAGGACTTTTGAACACGTAGCTGCCGCTTACCAACACGTCGACACCTGCCTCCACCAAACGCGGGGCTGTTTCTCCTTGCACGCCTCCATCAACTTCTATCAGACATTTAGCGCCGCTGGCTGTTATCAGCCTGCGAAGCCGTTTCACCTTCTCAATGGTATTTTCAATGAACTTCTGTCCTCCGAAGCCTGGGTTGACACTCATCAGCAACACCATATCAACGTCGCCAATAATGTCCTCCAAAAGAGATACAGGCGACGCAGGATTCAGCGTTACACCAGCCTTCATGCCGGCAGCATGAATCTCCTGCACCGTGCGATGCAGGTGGGTACATGCCTCCGCGTGTACGTTCATCATCATAGCGCCCAGCTTGGCCGTTTGCTCAATGTACTGTTCCGGATGCACTATCATGTAGTGCACGTCAAGAGCCTTGGTACACTTCTTGGCAACAGCCTCCAATACGGGGAAGCCAAACGAGATGTTGGGAACGAAGACACCGTCCATCACATCCAGGTGAAGCCACTCGGCCTCACTACGATTTATCATGTCTATCTCGCTGTCCAGATGCAGGAAGTCAGCTGCAAGCAGCGATGGTGATACTATGGTAGCCATTATTTACTTTCTTGTCTGAATTACACATTCTGGCAAACTGTTTCAGAAACAGAATTGTCGTAGGGGCAGGCATAAAGTCGTCTTGAGTAAAATGTTGCATAGGCAAATCATACTTAAATAGTTATTTACCTTTATAACGACTGCCCAGTCCACTTTATTATATCACTCTGAAGTTTTTTTCACGCTGTACGCCTCAAGGTTTTTCATGCCGTTCAGGAAATCGCGTGCCAGCATGCGTTTCTTGCCTGCCAGCTGCAGTTCGGTCACTTCCAGCCACTCGTCGGCGGCAGATATAAAGAGCCTCTTGCCCTCCGTCAGTAGCGTACCGCGCTCCTGTCCTTTCCGGCCTGTCTTCTGAGCCTTGTAAATCTTCAGTACCGTCTCGCGCCCATCAGGGGCCACCAGCGTAGTCCAGGCTCCAGGCACAGGACTCAGGCCGCGCACCATATCGTACACCTGCTTGGCCGTTCTGCTCCAGTCAATATCGCACGTTTCCTTGAATATCTTGGGTGCCGGTTTCAGAGAGTCGGCAGGTGACGGCCCGCTCTTTGGGAGAGCAGCCTCGCATTGACAGTTGAGAGCCTCCTCCTGACTCATCGTCTCAGGATGGCCGTCGGCTTCGACAATGGCGTCAAGGGTGTCCAGACACAACTGAGCACCTAGGTGCATCAGTCCGTCGTAGACGTATTCAACGTCAGCATCGTCAGGTATGTCGAACGTACGCTTCATGATGATTCGTCCTGTGTCAATGTCGTGATCCAGGAAGAAAGTCGTCACGCCCGTCAGTGTCTCGCCGTTGATGACGGCCCAGTTGATGGGGGCTGCCCCCCTGTACTGTGGCAGCAGGGCCGCATGCACATTAAAGGTGCCATACTCAGGCATGGCCCATACCACCTCGGGCAGCATGCGGAAGGCCACCACCACCTGCAGGTTAGCTCCGTACGAGCGCAGCTGCTGGACAAACTGTTCGTCCTTCATCTTCACAGGTTGCAACACCGGCAAGCCCAGTTCAACGGCATACTGCTTGACAGCCGACGGCTGTAACACGGAACCGTGCCGTCCTACAGGCTTGTCAGGCTGTGTCACCACAGCCACCACGTTATACCCGTTCTCCACCAGCGCCCGCAACGTCTCGACGGCAAACTCCGGTGTACCCATAAACACTATTCTGAGGTCTTCTTTCTTCATACTCTTCATTTGCAAAATCCTCGCGAAGGTACGAATAAAAAATCACCCGACCAAACAGAAGCACACTTTTTTTTGTCGTTGCCGTCAGTAGGCTTGTTCATGCACGCCTTTGACGGCAATTTTTGTCATTGCCGTCAGTACGCCATTTCATGCACGCCTTTGACAGCAATTTTTGTCATTGCCGTCAGTACGCCATTTCATGCACGCCTTTGACGGCACGGCCTGAGGGGTCGTTCATATTGCGGAAGGCGGCGTCCCACTCGAGGGCGACGGCTGTGCTGCAAGCCACACTGGCCTCCGAGGGGACGCTGCGTGCTGCTGAGTCACTGGGGAAGTGCTCTGCAAAG
>Ga0247608_10004601_pt1 | contig 15343 bp, 11 predicted proteins | sample 176DNAGHGlowgp2_FD_193490 | JGI IMG/M metagenome (GOLD analysis project Ga0247608, IMG submission 193490) | Sheep rumen microbial communities from Palmerston North, Manawatu-Wanganui, New Zealand - 1766 DNA GHGlow gp2 | ecosystem: Host-associated > Mammals > Digestive system > Stomach > Rumen ...
ATCACTTTTTATTTCTAGGCTACCAAATCACGAGATAGGGAATTTTTCTTGGCTTCGCCACTTCTATCAGTTATTTCATTAGTAAGTCATTATGTATAGCGTCGGATTAAAGAGACGTAACCTCGTCCAAAGCGAGCCGTAATCTCGCATGGCGTGAGATTACGGCTCGCTTCTTAAGAATCATTACCTTTCATAGAGCATGGAGTATGACGATACTTCATCAACACCCACCCCAAGAGCATGAAAAACTTCTGGAAAGCCTTTAAATACAGGTGAATGCGCTGGGTGGAGTGTTGCCTTAACACTAACCCAAACACCCAACCCAACACTCCACCCAACACCCAACCCTAAGGATGCTAGGAAAGACTAAGCCCGACGGCACGTGTCAAATAAATTCAAAACCCATTAATCTTGGCTTTTTTTTCGATAACCAAGAAATAATTACGCTCTGCCTGAGAAAATATTTTTTCCTAGTGAGGGCGCAATTACTACATTTAAAGGTAGCAAAATTGCCTCTGTATAGTGTAAAGAAAATTTTGCGATATCAATTAATACCAAGAGTCTCATGGGGGAAGTGTAGGGGTTACTGTTGGGGGTAGTGTTGGGGGGAGTGTTGGGACAACACCCACCCCTGCTAAATATACAGTATTTAAAGGCTTTTCAGACAATATTTCTATTCTTGGGGTGGGTGTTGCATACAAAAATAATTGTTGTCAAAAATAGTATCGAGAAAGGTCGTTTCTCTGCAAGCACCTCGTCGTTTCTCTGCAAGCACCTCGTCGTTTCTCTACAAGCAAAACGACGTTTCACGATTTGGATCGACTGTCAAATGATGGCAAGGTTTTATCTCACCTCTCACTCAAAACGCTGGAAAAGCCCTGCAGCAAAGGCTTTAAGACCAGTGTAGGGTGCTCTCAACCCTACACTGCCCCTACACTCACCCTACACTTCATTTGGCATTGTATCTTAGCGACTTTGATATCGTCGCTAGGATGATTAATGCAAAAAGCCCGTACGTAGGGCACGGACTCTGAGTCCGCAGGCGTCGGACTCAGAGTTCGCTAACGACGTATTTTTCTATGTTAATATTGTTAATTTTCTTTCTACGCTCAATGGTTTTATGTAAGTTTGCAAATGAATTAAAAACCAAAAAAGCAACTATTAAAAGTGATAGTGACAATGAAAAAGAAGTATTTACTGATTGCAATCTCAGCACTCTTTCTGCTGACCTTTTCAACCTCGTGCGGCAATGGCAAGAGTACGAATGACAAGAGCGAAATCGAAGAGAATACAGAGAATTCAGACAAGGGTGATGCAGAAAAGAATGACTCACTCATCCGCGATTTCATAACTAACATGTACGAAAAAGAACTCTACTACAACTATGATTTCCTAGAGGCTCACTGCACTAAGAAGATGCTTAAATGCCTCAAGGACGAGTATGAGTATGAGTATGAGTATGGTGGTGATGGCTATGCTGGCTATCTGTTCCGCACAGGTGCTCAGGATGACAAGCCTGGGGCTGAGGATGTGAAGGATAAAGTGCTCAAAATCACCAAAGACAGCGAAGGCTGGTATCACTATACGTTTACTGATGGTGGCTGGCGTGGCGAGAACAAGATAAAGGTCCGTGTGGAAAACGGCAAGGTGATGGTCGATGAAGTGGAGCGTGTCAATAACGAATATGCCGAAGCAGGTAATCGTGAATTTGAAGAAATAGAGTCATCGATGATTGATCCTTTATATTTTGATGAAAAAAGTGACCACGCATACATGATTGCCGATACCAAGAAAATTCCAGATATGGGAAACGGTCAGTATTCCGTTTGCTGGTATGTGGACACCGTAGAGTGGGGCTCTGACCTTAAGAAAAGTTACATCTATTCAAAAATTGAATTCAAGAAGGGTGTTGCTGTAATTGCATCATTCTGTGATGATGATGGATGGTCTTATATTATTGGTGATGAGAATTCCAAAGCAATAATGTTCAAATCTTTTAAGCTTGATTCTAACCATACAGCCCTTGTGTTTAGGGGTGGTGTTTATTCTGACGGAGTGTCTACTTTGACAGTTTTCGTTTTGAGTGGCAATGAGGTAAAACTCGTATTTAACAAATTGTATGATATTGAGAAGATTGAAAAGGATAAGGTCTTTCTCGTTAGAGATAAATATGCTGAAAAGCCAATAAAATGTGGCTATCTGTCCTTCCTGGACGGACATATATCCATTGTATCAAAAGAGTATCCCAAAGGAAAAATAATCTTTTAAATGTGATACGTGTCAATGACTACGAAATAGAAGATCCGTTCTTCAAGGAATGGATAATCAGAAATTGTAAATAAGCCGGAGATTAAAAGGTCTTTCATTTTGAGATAAGTGAGGGGTCAGTGTAGGATGAGTGTAGGGTGAGTGTAGGGTTGAAAGCACCCCTCACTCACCTCAAAGCCTTTGCTACAGGCACTTTCCGGCGTTTGGAGTGAGGGGTGAGATAAAACCTTGATAAATGGTGAAAAATCTATAATTACGGGCAAAAAGTTGGCTATTTCAGAAAATCTGCGTATTTTTGCAGATTGAAAATAATACTTAGATTAATAGATTACATGGTTTTTACAGAAAAAGCAAACAAAATTTTCCAACAGGCCATCCGCGACTATCACTTGACTGATAATGTGGATACTGAAATGAAAAACCCGTACGACAGAGACAGCATTGAATATAAGCTCTATATGAAATGCTGGATTGATACCGTGCAATGGCACCTGGAGGACTTGATTCGTGATCCTCATATCGACCTGAGTGATGCTCTGGCACTGAAGCGTCGAATCGATCACTCTAATCAGGACCGTACAGATCTGGTAGAGGAGATTGACACCTACTTCCGTCAGATGTATGCTGACATCACACCTATGGCTGATGCCCGTCTGAACACGGAGAGTCCAGCATGGGCTGTTGACCGTCTGTCTATCCTGGAGCTGAAGATTTGGCACATGAAGGAGCAGACAGAGCGTAAAGATGCCAATCAGGAGCATTTGGCTCGTTGTCAGGCTAAGCTCGAAGTACTGTTAGAGCAGCGTGTAGATCTTTCTACAGCTATCGACCAATTGCTGGAGGATTACCAAGCCGGACGTAAGGTGATGAAGGTATATCGTCAGATGAAAATGTACAACGATCCCAGCACGAATCCTGTACTTTACAAAAAGTAAAAAGGTAAAAGAAGGGTGAAGCATCAGCATATTTTAGTAATACGATTCTCAGCAATAGGCGACGTCGCTATGACGGTGCCTATTGTCTGGGGTGTTGCCCAGCAGTATCCTGACGTGAGAATCACGGTCCTGAGTCGTGCCTTTGCCCGTCCGTTCTTTGAGGACCTGGCTCCTAACGTGAACTTTATGGAGGCCGATCTGAAAGGTGAATATTATGGTGTGAAAGGACTTAACAGGCTTTATCGCCGACTGGCTGCAAAGCAGTTCACCCATGTGGCCGACCTGCATTCTGTGCTGCGTTCAAACTACCTGCGCCTGCGTTTCAACTTGAGTCATTTCAAGGTGGAACATATCGACAAGCATCGCAAGATGCGACATGCGTTGGTGAATAAAAATATGAAGAAAAAGGTGAAACAGCAGTTGCCCACCTCTTTCGAAAACTATGCAGAGGTATTTGCCAAGCTGGGATTCCCTTTAGAAAAGAACCTGTTCACTTCTATCTTCCCACCAGAGGGTGGCGATATGACACAGCTTCCAGAGCTGTTCAGAGATAAGAAAGAAGGTGAGAAATGGATAGGTATTGCTCCTTTTGCTACTCATCAGGGAAAGATCTATCCCAAGGAGCAGATGAAAGAAGTAGTGCGTTCATTGGTAGTAAATCATCCTAACTATAGTATTTTCCTCTTTGGACGTGGTAAGGATGAAGAAGAAACATTTAGTCAATGGACCAAAGAGATGCCACAATGCACCTTTGTATCGCAGCATATTGATACCCTTCGTCAGGAGTTGATATTGATGAGTCATCTGGATGTGATGGTATCAATGGACTCTGCTAATATGCACTTGGCATCATTAGTAAACACCCCCGTTATCTCTATTTGGGGTGCCACACATCCTATGGCAGGTTTCTTAGGATGGAATCAGAATGAGGATAATGCCATACAACTTGATATGGAATGTCGTCCATGCAGCATCTATGGTCAGAAACCCTGCATACATGGCGATTTCCCTTGTTTGAAGAATATCCGTCCAGAAATAATTATAGAGAAAATAGAAAAGATTCTCTTATAATTGTGAATTCACAAAGTGCCAGATAACAATACCTGCTGTTACTGACACATTCATAGAATGTTTTGTACCATACTGAGGAATCTCCAGACAGCCATTGCTGGCATCTATGACTTCCTGGTGAACACCCTTTACCTCATTACCCATCACTATAGCATAAGGCTTGCCTGCTTCTGGTTTGAACTCAGGAAGTTTTGTACTGCCCTCAGCCTGCTCTATACTATAGACGGTGACTCCCCTACCCTTTAGTTCCTCTACGGCCTCGAGTGCCGTTTTAAAATAGCGCCAGTCAACGCTATCTTCAGCACCTAATGCCGTCTTATGAATCTCAGCATGAGGAGGACAACCAGTGATGCCACACAGATAGACTGCCTCTAATCGGAAAGCATCAGCCGTGCGGAATACGCTACCTACGTTGTGCATCGATCGCACATCGTCTAATATTACTATCAGTGGTGTCTTCTCGGCCTCATGATACTCCTCTACCGAGAGTCGTTTCATTTCTATAGTACGCAGTTTTCTCATATCGAATACAAAGGTAATCATATTTTTCATTTTTCATCTTTCATTTTTCAACTTTTTTTTGTGGATAACTATGTGGAAAACCCTGTTGATAACCATTTAGTAACTTATGGATAATACACAGGCCCCCCTCTGTATATGGATATCAACACCTTTATCCACGGCTTCTTTAAAAGATTTCCACATATTTTTGCTGAAAAAAGATATAAACTTTGTAATTTTGCACCGAATTACGAAATTGTGGAAAACTATCGCACCTGTCTCATTTTCAATAAGAAAGAATTAACAGCAGTTGTGCATAACGTAAAACCACATAGGTATAACTAAATGAGCAAGGAAAGGGCGTGTAAGTTTTGCACTTATCCACGCTATATCATACTACTCATTTCTGTTTTTTAAAAAAAGAAAAGGAAATAAAAAATAAAATGATATGCTGTTGAAAACGGAATGGACAAAACAAGGATTTATTGATGAACCAGTAGCCGAAGGTACTGACCTGAAGGCTGAGATTCGTAAACTTTGTAAAGAGAAAGGTGCTATTATCCTGGCCCACTATTATACTATAGGAGATATTCAAGACATCGCTGACTTTGTAGGCGACTCTCTGGCTTTGGCTCGCAAAGCTGCAGAGACGGATGCCAAGATGATGGTGATGTGTGGTGTACATTTCATGGCAGAGACCTGTAAGTTGCTCTCACCAGATAAGGTGGTGCTTTGTCCTGATCTGAATGCCGGTTGTTCGCTGGCTGACAGTTGTAAGGCTGAGGACTTGAAGAAATATAAGGATGAGCATCCAGGCTATCAGGTTATCTCGTATGTGAATACTACAGCTGCTGTGAAGGCATTGACAGATGTAGTAGTAACGAGTGGTAATGCCAAGAAAGTAGTAGATCAGTTGCCAAAGGATGGTAAATTCATCTTTGGTCCTGACTATAACCTTGGTAATTATATCAATGAGGTAACCGGTCGGCAGATGTTGCTGTGGAATGGTGGCTGTCATGTGCATGAGCGCTTCTCCGTGAATAAAATACTGGAGTTGAAGAAGCAATATCCTAATGCCGTTGTGATGGCACATCTGGAATGTAAAGGTCCTGTACTGGCTGTAGCTGATATTAAGGGCTCTACAGCCACGATGCTGACTTATGCGCAGAATTCTTCAGAGAAGCAGTTTATAGTGGCTACAGAGGCCGGAATCCTGCATGAGATGCAACGTAGCTGTCCTGACAAGGAATTTATCCCTGTGCCTCCAGAAATCAGCGAGAGCGGCCTGGAATGCAGTTGTAATGAGTGTCAGTATATGAAGATGAACACGCTGCTGAAGATTTACAACACCTTGAAGTATGAATGGCCTCAGATAGAGGTTGATCCTAAGATAGCAAAAGATGCTGTGAAACCTATAGAAAGAATGCTGGAACTAAGTTAGTTTCAGCATTTCTTTTATTCTTTCATTACAGCATCATAGTCAGTAGTATTCTGAACAATTCTGATGCCACATTCATATTGATTGCTTAAAACATCCTTTTTAGGCTCGTAGAACGATGAACGGATGCCAGAAAGACCCATTAACAGTTGTGGCACATTATCACTTGAGAATGGTCTTAAAATAGCTCTACGGACATTTTCCATGATAGTAGGATGTGTATTCATAAATTGATCAGAGCACCAAAGTATCATAGGAATTTCATATTGATATTTTAGGGCCTGTTTTTGTTTGACAGGTTCATGTGTCCGTCCTACCACGTCACGATAGTCATATACTTCATCGCCATGATCTGATAAGTAAAGGATAACAGCATTTCTTTGACTATAATACTGAATGATATTACCTATGACAAAGTCATTATAGCGTGTAGCATTATCATATTCTGCAATATACTGTCGCTCATAGTCATTCAAATCAGCACGCTGAATACTGTCTGCAGTAAAGACAGCATTCTTATCGTTCTCTGGATATCGCCATAAGGGTAATGTATGTTGACCCATCAGATGAAAAACAGTAAATGTAGAACCAGGATTTCTCTTGACAGTCAAAGCGGTGTCAACTAACTGCTGATCATAATCAAATGGTCCTTTGTTCAAATGATGATAAGTAGATGCTGTCATCTTCTTGTTATAGAACAGAGAATTGTTTGAGAAATCAGAGAAAAGAACGCTATTCTCTGATTTTTGATTATCCCACATGGCCACGTCAAAACCTGCGTGTCTGAATATGCTCATCACTAAGGGAAATTCATTCCATGACTGATGGAGGCTGATACTATTGGTAGAAAGCATGTTTTTTACTGCCAATGTTGTCATGTTATATGGTGATATGGCATCAGTAAAGACAAAAAGGTTGCCACGTTGCTGCTGTTCACAAAGAGCTGGCGTGGTATTCAGATAATAGCCATAGAGTGAGGAATGGTATTTATTATACGATTCACCAATAATGAGAACAACATCAATTGTGTCTTTTTCGTTTCTGGAAATAGCAGACTGAAAGACTTTTTCTGATATTTCCCAAGCCTTATCATTTTCATGACTGGTAACATGAAGATGATAAAAGGAATATAGTAGGTTGGCAGGTGTATTTTCTATGCAATAAAAGGCTTTTCCATCATACCACGACTGTAGTTCCATTTGTGTGGTCAATGTTAGCATCTGTATCATCAAAATAAGCTGATATACACCAATTGCCAGCCACGTAATGAATGGTAGTAGCGTGAATCGAGGTATTTTGATTTCTATTTTATTACTGAATTTCTCAATAATAAGAATGCTTAATACCATCAGCAGAGTAAGAACATACGTGATGATGCTGGCTGAAGAGAAGGCATAAGCAGAGAAGAATTCTGAGGTCTCGTTGCTATTGGTTTCGTGGATAAGAAGAAGTATCCACGGACTGATCATTGTATTAAAATTCAATGTCAGGAAAATATTGACAGCAAAGAGGATGATAGTTGTAAAATAGATGATATACCTGATAAAACTGGATTTTATCATACAGCATCCCCAGGCCATAAGTGCTGGCATTGCTGTGATGAACAACAGCCAACCCACAAGTCGTGGCAAAGGAAAATATTCGTTATAGATGATGTAACAATAGAGCCATCCAGGTACGGTGAACAGTAACATGAGCAAAAGAAAAACGAATGGTCTTTTGCTGACAGGGTCTAAGAAGAAATGCTGTATTTTGTTCATATTCACTTTTTACCTTTTAACTTTTTTACCTTTCCAAATATATATTCCTTTTTGTGGGTTATTAATACGCTGACCATTCAAATTATAGAAATCTGTTTGGTGCTTGGAAACAGAAGGATATGAGATATTTGTGGTAGTTGTAAATACATTATTATCCAGATATTGCATGTGGCGCGTGATCCAGTCAGTGATATAGGCTATTTCTTTCTGGAAATTGATTTCCTCGCCTCTGACATCTGAATCACCACTCCATCTCTCTTCCTCTCGTTGTGCTGCACCAGTATTTTTCAGTAGTTCATAATAGTCCTGACAACGCATAATCAGACTGTCAGTAGAAAGACTGGAGGTGCGTAGTTGTTGATAGCGCTCTAAGACTTTCTCATTGAATGAATCAGCATTAAGTTGTTTGAGACGATAATAGAGATTCATATTATCTGCAAATGTGTAGTCGGGAGATGATGCGTTTGGTATCCATTGGTCTGTCCAGCGCTGTCCGATACTGTTGTCAAGATCCCATACGCCAATCGTTATTGTCTTATCTTCTGTCTTGTCATAAACAGCCCAATACATATTCTTTCCTCTGTTGTCGTAGGCATTTAGAACATAAAGGAAAATATAGTAATCAATGACTACAGGCATATCGAAATATTTATTGATGTGACTGATAAAATCAGCATCGTTGCTATTAACAACGAAGTTGATGGCTTCGTAGAGTGTGCTATAGTCGGTTTCTGGAACATCATCCAGTTCAGGATATTTCACTTCAAAGTCTCCCCACGTCTCGCTATGATTATCGTAGGGTTCACAGCTCCACATCATGGAATTTCCCCAACCAACAGCTTTCCAAAGGCCTCCTCTGATTTCACCAGTTTCTTTATTGTATTTCTTCAGTTTGAGTTGTTTGCGGTCCATACATTCCGTTAAGGAATAGATACCCATATATTCATCATTCAGATAGACCTCTACAACCTGACCTCTGACACCTGATAATGCCTTTGGTTCCTGAGCGGCATAATAGGGTTTATGTGCTATATCATTCCATAGCTCTGTGGCTATCCTGTTGCGCAGACGGAAGACATCGGCGTTGCCAGCATCTAATATCCATTTGTTATCTTTTCGTAGACCAAAGAGCTGCTGGTCTTCGCTAAATTTGATGGTGTAGTTTCGTTTATGTGTATTTTCCGTATTGGTGGTACCTCCTCGCCATTTGATAGTAGCTTTTATATTTTTAATATATGTACCGTCTGGCATATTAAGACTGACACTTCCTTCATGATAATCATTATCAAAAGAACCTGTCAATTTTACAATTGGCAGAACACTTGATTGAATGTTTATCAGTATGGAAAGCAGTATGTTCAGTATCATTATCTTCCAATTAAAAACGGTGTGTATCTATTGATAATCCATGTTAATATGCTTGCAAGAGTATATACGAAAATAAAAGCTAAGATAAATCTATAGCAATGACCTTCGTAGGCGAAGCCAATCCTGTTCATCACCATTGATACTATTAGTGGACATCCGCCACAAAGGAAGTAATATATGATACAATGACGACCTGTCCATTCTATGGGCTTATATATTGGAATATATGGAATGATGGTTATAATGAATAGTAACCACGTGATGGTATCAGCGAGGAATAACAGCGCATTTTCAACGGCTATATTCCTCATAGGAAGATCCACATGATACTCATATACTTTTATAAGGATAAGTATAGATAAAAGAAATAAAGATATAAATGGCTTGTTGATAGTGTGGAAAACGGCTTTGTGTTGATGGTAAAGATAGCCTAAATAAAGGAAATAGAACGCTAAAAGGGCATCTTGCCATTGCCAATAACTATGTTGATTAAAAGGTAATACGTAATAGCTTATAAAGAAGAGAATGGCTATTGTTGATAACCATATATTCTTTCCATGACTTATCCATAGAATGATAGAGAAAAATACCTCCGCTAAAATAAGGGCTGCTATAAACCAGGATGCATTACCTAAAAGGATATTTGATACAATTTCAGTCAGGTTTATATCACTATTCCTTATTAATAGTTTGGGAACAGCAATGATAGAGGTGAAAATGAAATATGGGATTAACAGATACTTAACTATAGATAATAACTTGGTTTTTATATTGAATGTAGTCTCTTTATATAGAAGATAACCAGAGATGAAATAAAAGAGTATGATGGCGTTGGTGGTATAAAAGTAATAGGGTGTAGCTATATTTTCGCCCTTGTAGTATACTTCTGTGTGAAATACAAGGATGAGTATCATTGAGAAACCTCTTAGAAAATCAATCCATCCTATTCTTTTCATACTTTAATTGATGATGGCTATCTTACAAACAATACCCTTATCGCCATTGCTCGTTGCTGTAGCTACCATATAGACACCGCTGGCTACACGACGACCCTGATGGTCGCGACCATCCCATGTAAATGTGCCACCATTAGAGCGTCCCTGAGCCACTAATTTGCCATTACTGGTAAGTATCTTCACATCAGCATCGAAAGAAAGTCCTACGACCGTTATAAGGCCTGTATATTCTGGTTCAACTGGATTAGGATAGGCATAGACGTTATCTTTATCCATATTATCATTGGGAACAGTAGCATCAGCCATATAGGAACAGAGTCCATCCTCAGTGGCAAAGAACACTTCACCATTAGTGTGATTAATGGCTATGGATAATATATTATCGGATAACAGACTGCTATTTTCTTTTGTGAAGTGATGTATCTGCTCTTTGTTATCAGCACTAATCAGATAGACACCATTTCCATCTGTTCCTATCCATTTTCTATTACCACCATCAATAGCTATGGAAGTGACGTTGACGCCATAAAGCAGATAATCAGCATTATTGGTGCCATCATTACGTGGAACTTTGAACTGCGTGAAATAGGGATTGGTGGCATCTAACTGTGATTGCTCAAGAATAAGGGGGCCACGATTGGTGCCAACCCATAAATCATGATTTAGATCTTCTACAGAACAGGTTGCTGCAAGAACATTCTCAATGGCTATATTGTCCTGGTTAATGAAATTAGTAAAAGACTTTAATGTCTTTGTCTGGAGGTTATAGCGATAGACTCCAGGAAGAAACCAGTTGTTATTGACAAACCAGAGATTGCCATCATCATCGAAACGCATATCCGAAAGTTTTCCCAGACTCTTGTCATTATAACCACTCTGATCGAGTTGCATCAATTCAGGAATTTGATGGGATGTGAAAGTCCCGTCTTTCGAAAGTGAGATGAGTGATTGTGTTGGCGCCTGACTATTAAAAAACCACAAGGTGCCGTTGTTGTCAAATGTGGTACCTGTTACCAACTGATAATTATTACTTGTGCCGTTAAATGACTCAATGGGACTATTTGTGTTATTATAGAAATTGATGAACAGACCATTACGGAATTCATAGAGTCCGTTGTTTGAGCCAACAAAGACATGAGTGGTATCTGTAGGATCAATATCAAAGCTATGATGAAGATAATATCTACGATTAGTGAGCGAGGCGATATTATCTTGATAGATGTGCCAATTGTCCTGATGATATACCTGCACACAGCCGTTATTTAAACCATTATCAATTCCACCACATGAATATAAGCAGCCATTTTGGAATTTCAAGGAATTGAATAAATTATATTTTGGACCATCTGGTTTAAGGGTCTTTACGATGTCGGTATAGGTATCCCAATCGATTGTATCTGAAATGAATGTGGGATAGGTGTCTGTGGTGTTCCAATTGGATTTGTCTATAAGATTAGCAGACAAAGAAGCCGAATATACTGCACTTTGTTCATTGCGTGCATAGATAGTTGTATTGTCAATAACAACATCTTGAATATTCTGATTCAGCATATAAGTCTCACTAATCTCAGCGCGTTCCATATTAACCTTGATAACACCAAAAGGCATGCAGAGGTAGGCATACTGCTGATAGATATAGACGTTGTTGACAGTCTTACTCTCTGTTAGTGTTTTGGTATAAAGTGAACTGATATTAGTGACGTTCTCCTGCAGGTCCATCAGGTCGATGTTTCCGTTCTGATAAACAATAATCAGGCGTTTGGCCTGTTGGCTCCAGGCGATATAAGATATATAGGTATCGCTAAGGGCGTTGACCTTATCATAGGTAGTGACACTATGATCGTTGAGATTATAGCTATAGAGACTATTAGAAGCACGCACAAAGAGGGTGTTACTGCCTGCCTTGACAATCTGCTGGGGTTCGTAATACGACATGAAGGCCCTCCAAGTGCCTATCTGTGCCATTGACCATTGACCATTAACCATTGACACTAGTGCAAGAAATACTATGAGGGCCAGTCTTTTCATATCATATACTTATTTAAGGAGATAATCTGCTAGTTTTGCTGTAGCGCGTCCGCGATGACTGATACCGTTTTTTTGTTCGGCAGTCATATCAGCAAAGGTATGCTCAAAGCCATCAGGACGGAAGATAGGGTCATAACCGAATCCCTCTGCCCCACTCCGTTCTGTGGTAATTTCACCATTGACGATACCTTCAAAGAGATGTTCCTGTTTGATGCTGCTGCAACCACAGGGACAGATGTCTTTCTTCTGGATAAGGGCGATAACGGTGCGGAAGCGTGCCTTACGGTTATCTTTGTCCTTGAGCTCGCGCAACAGGCGCGCCATATTAGCCTCGCTGTCGTGACTGGCAGCACCAGACTCCATGCTGGCATAACGGGCGCTATAGATGCCAGGAGCACCATCTAATGCCTCTACCTCAAGACCTGTATCATCTGCAAAGCAGTCCATATGATAGTGGTCATAGATATAACGGGCTTTTTGCAGGGCATTCTCTTCCAGTGTCTGTCCCGTCTCAGGGATATCCACGTCACAGCCGATATCCTTCAGGGAGAGCACCTCTACCCTATCGCCCAGTATCTGACGTATCTCCTGCAGCTTATGCTGATTGTTGGTGGCGAATACAATCTTCATCTTTCTAGTTTTCCTTAACTTCTTCTATCTTATTCTCTTCCTTGATTTTCACGTTCATTTCATCGAAACCCTCACCATAGACACCAATGACGGCACTCTGTGATACAAAAGCCTGAGGGTCTATCATCTTGATGAGACGGAAGATATTGGTGCTCTCGCGCTTCTTGGCAAGGATACAGAGCACCTTCATCTTATTACCTGTATACCAGCCATGACCATCCAGGATGGTGACACCATGATTCATCTGCGTGCCGATGGCATTAGCTATCTCCTGCCATTTGCGCGAGAAAATCATGAACTGCACAGACTGTCTGCTACGGTTCATCACGTAATCAAGCACATAGTTTTCCATTGCCATCACGCAGAAACCGAATGTCACTTTATGAGCACGCTCGATATAGTCGCCAAACTGTGGGAAAAACATACAAGAGCCAATGATACAGAAATCGACAGTAAAGAGCACACTACCGAGTGATATGTTGCTCTTATATTTATTGACGCTGGCAGCAATGATATCTGTACCACCCGTAGAGCCGTTGTTATTGAACACGGTGGCCAGGGCTATGCCTGTGATGGTACAGCCGATAATCATTGAGATGAACTCCTGACCCTCGCCCATCAGTTTGAAAGGCAGTCCGTTAGGCTGCTTTGGCAGTATATTCTGTGCGAATTTCAGCATCAGGGCGAGCATAAAGATAGCATAGATAGTCTTCATCAGGAACTTGTAGCCCAGAATTTTCAGGGCTACGATGAGCAACACGCCGTTAATGATCAGGTAGGTATTTTCCAAGTGGAAACCTGTGGCATAATAAATGATAGCCGAAAGACCTGTCACACCACCTGCCACTATCTCATAAGGCATGAGAAAGACAGTGAAGGCGACGGTGTACATCAACAGACCAAGGGTGATGAACATATAGTCCTTGGTCTCGTTCCAGATGATTTTATGCTGTATAGTCATTTTAATTTACGATTGGACAATTTACAATTTTACAATTTATTTGCCCAGCACAATATTCACCATGCGCTTTGGCACGATGATAACCTTTACTATCTGCTTGTCTTCTACGTACTTAGCCGTACGCTCGTCGCCACGTACCAAAGCTTCGATAGAGGCATTGTCAGCATCAGCAGCAACCTGAATCTCAAAGCGGGTCTTACCATTGAAGGCCACACCCATCTTTGCCTGACTCTCTACGAGGTACTGCTCATCCCATGTGGGCCACTGAGCATCGCATACACTACCCTGCTCACCCAGCATCTCCCACAACTCTTCAGCAATATGAGGAGCGAAGGGCGCAATGAGGATAACGAGGTTCTTGATCATCTCCTTGCTCTTGCACTTCTGCTGACTCAGTTCGTTCACACAAATCATGAAGGCAGAGATAGAGGTGTTGTAAGAGAATTGCTCAATATCCTGCGACACCTTCTTGATGAGCTTATGAACGCTCTTCAGGTTGTCAGGGGTAGCGTCTGTTGCGATACCATCGCAACAAACAGAACTGCAGAGGTTCCAGAACTTCTTCAGGAAGCGGTGGCAACCATCAATACCATTGGTATCCCAAGGCTTAGACTGCTCTACAGGACCCAGGAACATCTCATAGAGACGGAGGGTGTCAGCACCATACTTCTCGACAATCATATCAGGGTTGACCACGTTGTACATAGACTTTGACATCTTCTCTACAGCCCAGCCGCAGATATACTTGCCATCCTCAAGGATAAACTCAGCGTTGTTGTATTCAGGACGCCAAGCCTTGAAGGCCTCGATATCCAACACATCGGCAGAGACGATATTCACATCTACGTGGATGGGGGTTGTTTCCTTATAGTTGTCACGAAGGTTCAAGCTCACAAACTTACCCTTATCAGCACCTTCGTCCTCAATACGATAGACGAAGTTAGAACGTCCCTGAATCATACCTTGATTGACGAGTTTCTTGAAGGGTTCTTCCTCGCAGGTATAACCACTATCGAAGAGGAACTTATTCCAGAAACGAGAGTAGATAAGGTGACCAGTAGCATGCTCACTACCACCTACATAGAGGTCCACATTACGCCAGTATTCATTAGCATCTTTGCTCACCAGACACTTATCGTTGCTGGGATCCATATAGCGCAGGTAGTAGGCTGAAGAACCAGCGAAGCCAGGCATAGTGTTGAGCTCGAGTGGGAAGACGCTCTTATTGTCGATTGCCGAACAATCGACAACGCTGTCGGTCTTGGTATCCCAAGCCCATTTCTTAGCGTGACCCAATGGGGGCTCACCTGTTGCTGTGGGCTTATATTCGTCGATCTCAGGAAGTTCCAGAGGCAGACACTCCTTTGGAATCATATAAGGCATATCGTCCTTGTAGTAAACAGGGAATGGCTCACCCCAGTAGCGCT
>Ga0247608_10004602_pt1 | contig 15340 bp, 1 predicted proteins | sample 176DNAGHGlowgp2_FD_193490 | JGI IMG/M metagenome (GOLD analysis project Ga0247608, IMG submission 193490) | Sheep rumen microbial communities from Palmerston North, Manawatu-Wanganui, New Zealand - 1766 DNA GHGlow gp2 | ecosystem: Host-associated > Mammals > Digestive system > Stomach > Rumen ...
CAATCCCCAATCCCCAATCCCCAATCCCCAATCCCCAATCCCCATTTTATTTGATATAATTTTAAAATATTAATTTATTTTATTATATTAAAAATTATTTATATTTATTAATTAGAATATTATTCTAAAAATAAAATAATTAATTTATTTTATTTTGATTATTTCAATCATTATGTCAACTTATCATTTATAAATTAACACTTTCAATCCATTTTAATAATATTCCTTTTAATACATCTGGTAAATCTTGAATATCTTGAACTACTGTATAATATTGAAAAGGGAAATCAGCCAAATATTTTTCTACATCAATATCACCTTTTTCATTGTATTTAACAGTCATAGTGTTTAAAATTGAATTTTTGTCTTCAAATTTATATCTATCAATAATAATAAAAACATATAAAATTCCTTTTTCTTTCGCAAGAGCTGTCAACCCTTTTACATTATTTTTATTAAATCTTCCATCACTAATTATAAAATTAATATTATATTTTAATTTGTTTCTATCATTTATTGTGTTATTTTCAATATTTTGAATACTTTTATTCAAAAAGTTTCTTATGGAGTAATCAAATGAATTTTTGCTTTCAAAATTAAATTTGAAATAATTTAATATTCTTTTAATTTTATCATTATTTATCAAATTTTTTTCTCTATTATAATCATATAATTCAACGCAATCATCAGTTATACCATATAAACTTAAATTATCAATTCCGACTTTTTGCAAAGATTTAATTAATATCAACATACTTTGCAATGCATAATATCCTATATTATTTTGTTTCATAGATAAACTGTTATCAATAGATATAGTAATATAATAATCCCTATTATATGGCAAAGTCCTTCTTAACCATATTTTATCCTGCCTATAATTAGAGGCTATAAATGATATTATTTTCTTCATATTCAATCTTTTTCCTGTTTTATAATTTCCGATAAATTTAGATTGTAAATTTGGAGTTAGTATTATTTTTAGCAAGGATGTCAATTTAATAATTTGGCTTTGACTTGAAGATAAAAGCCCATTGAAAAAATTCTCAAGTGATGGAGAAATTGGATTATTATTATCATTTATATTATTGATTTGATTATTAGAAGAATTATCTAAATAAGAATTATATAATTGTATAGCTTTTTCATTCGAATCATTTTCTTCTTCGTTTGAATTTAATTTTAACTCTGTGTTAATTATAGCATTTTGATCCCAATCTTTCTTGTTATCTTCTGTTGGGAACATATTATCATTTTCATTTTTCATATCCTCATCTTTCTCTTCTTTCTCTTCTTTTTCTTCACATATATTATTTCTATTCTGAGAAGATAGATTTTCTTCATCTTCTTCTTCCTCATTTTCTTCACTATCATCTGACTTTATCTTCTTTATTTCTTTTTTTTCTTTTAGTTGATTATTATTATCGACATCCTCAATTACTTTTATACCTTCCTTTTTATCTATATTTTCCTCATTCATATCCTCATTCTCATTATCAAATGATTCTTCCTTTTCTTTTTTTTCTTGTTTATTTATATTTTCCTTCCTCATTTTCTGTTTATCTTCTTTATTTTTTTCTCTTGCTATTTTATCGTTATTATTATTGCCATTACTATTATATCCAATTTCAAAATCATCATTATTTCCATCATAGTTATTATTATCATTGTTATTTTTATTCTCATAATTTTCAAATTGGAAATCATTGTCCATTACTTTATCTTCTTCTTTCATTTCATCTATAGGCTTATTTTCAATATTAACTTCATTGTTGCTGTTTTTATTATTATTTTTTCTTTTTTGGTTCTCATATTGTCCTTTTTTATAGACATTATTTAAAACGGAGTTAATATCGAATATCTCCTTAAATTTATCCAAATCTTCCAATTGGTCAAAATCTAAATTATTATTATTTTCTTCTTCATTAATATCATTCAAATTATCTTTTGTATTTTTAGCTGTATTATTTCCTTGAGTATTTTTATTTTTAGTTAGGGGATTATATCCCAAATCCTTATCTTTATTAGCAATTGGATTTGACATAAATTTTTCCTCTTTGTCTTCTTCATCTTCGTTATCCTTCTTTTCTTCCTCTTCTTCAATTTTCATATTCATATTTCCCTCATCATCTGAAGAATTATTTTCATTGTTTTCTTTACTATTACTATCTTCATTATTATCATAGTTATCATTATCACCATTATTATCTTTATCTATATTTTCTGGAATTAAATCTTCTTCTTCATCATTATTTTCACTTTTATTTTCTTTGTTCATATTATCTTTGTTATTATCATTAATATCATCTCCTTCAACTTCTTCTTCTATAGACATATTATTTTCTTTATTTTCTTCTTTTTCTTTCTCTTCATTATTCTCATTCTCTTCTTTTTCTTTTTTTCTTTTTTCTTTGTTTTTATCAACATCTAATTTTTCTATTTTTTCCCCTTGTTCACTTGAATCATCATTTTCATTATTATCATCATTATCTTCATTCTGCTGTTCCTCATTTTCATTTTGTTGTTCTTTGTCTTCTTCAACATTCTGGTTTTTATCATTATCTTTTTCGTTATCACCCTCTTTATAATTATTATTTTTATTTTTTTTCTCTTGGTCTATTTGAACATTTTTATCAGTTAAATCTAATTTTTTCTTTTTATTTTCTTTTTCATCTTTTTCCTCACTTAAGTCATCTTGAATATCTTCATCCCCCATTTTATTATTATCATTGTTATTTACTTCGTCTTCTTCTCTTTCTATATCAGAATTATCTTTTTTGTCCCCATTCTCATCTTCATCATTCATTTCTTTCTTTGTATCTTCTTTAAAATCATTTTTCATTTCAAAAGCATTATCTTCTCCATCTTCGTTATTCTCTTCATTTTTATCATTTTTTTCACCATTGTCATTGCTATTATTATTTTCATCTCTTAATCCTAATAATTGCTCTTCGTCTTCTATTTCCTTTGTTATATTCTCCATTCCTTGAGCTCCGTCAGACATACCATATCCCCCTTCATATACTTTTCCATCCTCTGGAGGAGGTTTTGGTTTATCTGTTTCATCTAATTCAGATTTTCCAAGACCATTTATTGTTATTGAATAAAATATTGTAATACAAATATTACAAAATTGGAGAAGATTTATATATAAAATTTCAAGATCTTTTTCTTGGAAGAATAAAGGATTAAATAATAATGATGATAAATTATCATAAGATGTCAATGAATTGTTTAAGGAAGTTAAATTAGTAATGAAATCTTCTAAATTATCTTCTATATTCTGTATTTTATCATTAAATAAGTTATGATTTTTTTCTTGCTCATTATTATTATTTTCATTTTTAGTTTCTTGTTGTACTAATTCATCTTTAATAAACAATATTTTTATGAATTGAGAATTTTTATAAATTATATTTGATTCATTTATCTCATTAGGATTATTATTTTCATTGTCATATTTTTCAATAACTGAATCAATTAGGTTTTCATAGAATATTTCTTGGTAATCTTCATTTATTCTCTTAATATCAAATTTAGATATAAATTCATCAATTAATTGAATTATATTAATTAATTTATCTTCATATAAATAATTTATTAATTTAAACTCATTCTTTAAATATAATTTTATTTTCCCTATTACATTTTTTATTCCAACAAAGCAAATAATCACATAATTTAACTCAAAATTATTTTCAGTTTCTTCCAAATATTTCATTATATTGTCAACTTTGAAACTGATAGATTGAATTCCTTCCAAAAATTTCGACTTAATTGAATTATTATCATTTTTTTTGCTTTCGCTGTAATAAATTAAATGAAAATCTTTATAATTAAAACTCATCAAAAAATCATTACATGCATTTATTATATTTTTAATTTTATTTTTTGTGTCAAAATTATTTTCATTATTTAAAATAATGTTATTATTTTCAATTTTACTTAGCTGAGTTATAATCGATATATATTTATTTAGTTCTAATTTTTTCCTATTTTGCTTTATTTCTATTAATAATTTATTTATAGTTAGACATTTATCATAAAAAGACAAAATTAATCCTTTCATTCTTTCTATATAATTATTATTTAATTCTTTGGTTATCTTCCCTTGTGATAAATTCATATAATTATTTATCTTATTAAGAATTTTGCATAAATAACTACTTTCTACATTATTCTTTTCTAATTTCAAACTCATTATCTTTTGGAATACTTTTTTCTGGAAATATTTATAATTCTTGCTCAATCCCATACTTTGTAATTTCTTAATTATATCCAAAATGAATTTCTGTTTATAATTTGCATTGCTATTTTTGTTTTTATCCTTTTTCAAATCAAACAAAGTTTTCATTCTATTTAAAACACTATAAAAATTCTCTGAAAAAACATTATTTTTAATTCTGTTAGCTTTTTCCAATTTTTTTATGTTTTCTATATTTTCATTAATGAAAGTTTCCAAATATTCTTTTGATTCCTGCTCCTTTTGCTCATTTAATATAATAGTATTAAGGTCATTTTCACTATATAAATTTTCATTCTGCTTTAATAACTTATTAAGTTGTTTATAGTTTCTTCTCATGTTATCTCTGAAATTCAAGTAATTTCTGATATCGAATTTATTAATTTTGATTAAACTTTTTATTTTGAGAAAAACATCATCTATGATGCTTTTTTTATATTTTTGAAATTTATTGCTTTGAATGTAATTTATATAGTAGTATCCATATAAATTTTTGATTAAATTATTCCCAGTTAAATCAGCAATAATTTTAACTTCATTTAATCTTATAACAAAATTACCTAAATTACTACTTAGTAAAAATATATTTAAAGTATCCAATAAATTGTGTTTTTCATCATCATTTTTACTTGTATTATTATACTCGATTATTAAATCTATTAAATATTCGAAGTTATCATTTAATTCTTCTTCTATAAGAGATTTTTCTTTTGATGCTAAAAAGTTTTTCCATGATTGAATTTCAATAAATCTATAATATCTTATTAATTTCATTATTAAAGTTTGTTCATCAAATAATGAGTTTATACTACGTGAGGCATATTGCTCCCATTCATGAATATTTGTTATAAGTATATCTAATACTGATAGAACTTTACTTAATGGTGTAATATTTATATCCAAAGATAAAATTGTATTGCTAACAAATAAAATATTTATCAGAATTGGATGATTTGGATATTTTTCAAAATATTTTTGGCATTTAGATATAAGCATATTTATCGGATAATATAACATTAAAATATTTTTTGGAGATGGTGATTTATAAAAGTTATAAGAAACTGGGGAATCTGACTTGTTATTTATTGATAATTGCTTTGGTTTTTCTTGATTTAGTGAAGATAGAGAACTTGAAGCAAAATTATTGCTTGAATTTAATGATGAAATATAGTAGCAAAATAAATCATGTATATATTTTTTGGTATTATTTTTATTTATTTGATTATTATTTAATTTGCTACTATTTTTAGATGTATTATTATTGTTTTTATTGATGATTAATTTATCATAAAACCAAGAAGTGTTATTAAGTTTTGAAAAAGAATTTATATCGTTTGATTCTAATAGCTTAATGTAAGAGTCAATTTCATTATATTCTTCTGAATTTACATTGTTATTTAGTTCATTATCATTAATGAAAAAATATAGTTCATTATTTTCCATTGAATTTATTTTGGACAATAGAATAAATGATTTAACATAATTTATCGCATTGTTATTCTGTTCATTATTTTTTTCTTCCTTTATATCCTCATCTATATTGTTGTCATTTATATTATTATGAAATATATCTATTTCATTCTCATATGTAGGAAAATATTCTTTTATTTCCTTATTTTCGATTTCTTTCTCATTAATTAATTTCTTTTTATCACCAATTAAATGGCTGCTTTCCATTACTTTTTCATTTAAAGATACATATTTTTTGACTTTTATATTTTGGCCTTCATTGCTATTTTTTATGGATATCTTTTTCTGGTTATAATAATCAAAATAAATTCTTTTAATTATATCTTTATTATATTTATTTAATCTCAAAATTAAAAATTCTATTTTTTTATCTTCTGTGCATTTATTATATTCATTAATTAAATTTGTCTTATATTCTTCAATCATATTATCTTCTAATGCATTTCTTTTTATATCACTGAGATTATTATTACTACTATAATATTTTTTCAAAGAAGAAACATAAACAAAAAATATATATGGCAAAATAATATTACTGAATTTAATAATATATTTAGATATAAATTTAATCACTTCATCTTTGGATATATCGCTAATTTGTAAAATTTTATCTATATCAGAAGTAAATGATTTAATTTCATCATTAGTTAAATTTAATGATACATCGCTTTCATTTTCTATTATTTTTATATCATTAATGTCATTTATGTCGGTAATTTTATTATCTTTATTTACTTTATATTTCAAATATTTATGATTTACTAATTCATAGGCAAAATTGAATTTCTTATTTGAAGTAACTTTGAATTCATCAAATTTATTAACAAATGATTTTGATAATAATTTATATATTTTATTTTTGCTAGGCTTAAATTCTCTTAATATTTCTGAGAAATTCATATTAAATTTTTTTTGATATTTTTCAATTATTAAATCAGTATATTTGTTAATATCAAACATTTCTATCATTTCTAATGCATCAAATATTATTTCTAAATTATTAATATTATTATTAATGTAAAAATACAAATATGGATAAATATATAATAATATTTTATTTTCCTTAACTAATTCTTCTATATTTGAAATTATTAAATTTTTATTATTATCTCCATATATCTTATTTATTACATTGCTTTTATACTCATCTATAATCATCAATTTGACTAGATCATAGCAAATATCTTTAATAATGATTTCATTTTCTTTGACTAAGCAATTATTATCACTAATATTTGAAATAAAAATATATATGTTTTTATTATCAAGAATTTGATGATGATTTAATATTTGATTAATCATATCTTGATTATAAATATCCATATTATATGAAAATATTTGCTTTATTATGGAATATATTGAATCATTTATATAAGTAGTTGAATTTAATAGCAATTGAATTAATGAATTTATATTTATCAATTCATCATTGTTGTTTATATAAGGCAATAAATTTTGATTTCCTTTTTGTAATGTTGTAGATGATGTGGAAGTGGATATAGAAATGTTATTAGTGACTATTTCATTGAATAATTTATTTAAATAATCTCTATTTAAAGGTATCTTTAAATTAAATTCACAATTTTTTGAATCATAACTAAAAGTAATAATTGATATATATTTTTCATACAAAGAAAAGTAATTTATATTATTATACTTCAATAAACTATTTTCAAAGTAGTTTTTGCTGATCTTTATTTTTATTTTTGAAATTAACTTAACAATTTCACTTTTATTTTTTTCTTGACTAATATCCATTTTTTCTTTTCCATAAAATATTTTTTGGAATTTCATAAAAATCTTTTTAATAATAAATATAAATATATCGCTATTTTGTCTTATAAATAATTTATTATTTTCATCAGATAAAATATTGAATAAAAAGGATAATTTAATATATACAAAGAAGAAATATTTATAATCAACTAATTCATTTCTTTCTATTGATTTTATTTTGTTATCAATTATTTCTTTAAAAATTGACATTAAATCACTTTCATAATTGTAATCAATTATTTTTTGGTATTGATTAATTAAACTTTCAACATTAAGAATTGTATTAAAAGAATATTTTATTAAATTCCCTAAATTTAATTTATCATAACTATAGTTGAAATATTTTTTTATTTCATTAGGTAATAATATATTAGTATTATTATTATTGTTTTTATTATTTAATAAAGCAAAAAGAATTTCTACATTATATTGATTTGCTTCAAGGAACATAATAACATTATATAAAGAAATTATAAAACTGCTATTACTACTGTATAATAAATTATAATTGTTAAATAAAAAGCTGTTCGAATTAAATGATGATATCAAATCTTTTTCTTTATCTTTGTCTTTGCTTATATTCTTTTTTAAATTCTTTTCTCTATATTTAATTATATTGTTATTGATTTCTAATAAATATTCAAAATTATGAATAAAAGTTTCACTTTTAATATTTGTATTTGAATTATAATTTATATTTAAATAATATAAAAAGAATATTTGTAAATTAATACTTTCTTTAAATAATTTTTTTAAATTACTATTTGGTTCTAAAAATGATATAAAATAACAATGTATTTTATCAATATATTTTTCAGCCATAATAGAGAAATTTTCTTTGTTATTATCAAAATTATTATCCATAATAAATAAGGCATTCGCAATACTATAATTTAAGTTATATCCTAGGGAAATATAATATTTAATTAATTCAATACATTTTTTATATTTATTGAAATTAAATTTTATTTCATGTTGGCTTAGATTTTCTTTTATATCATTTTTATTTTCATTAAGTTCTTGTTCTTTTAAAATAATTTTTATTTCATTAATAAAATAAATAATGAAAATATCAAAAGATAAATAAAAAGGTAATTCACATAAATTTATCAAGTCAAAAAAGAAATTAGTATTTATATTAATATTTCCATATTCAAACAAATTCAATGTTATAATATTGAAATTTCCACTTATATTAAATGTACTTTGCTCTTCTTTCTTTGATATAAATATAATCTTATGTCCTGTATAATATAATTCTACACACCGATTTTTTAATGCACGACTTACCTCTCCAAGATATGGGTTCATAGTTAAAAATATTCTGAATTTGTTATTTTGTTGAATTATCCTATTTTCACCGCTTTCATTCAAGTATATTTTTTTATCATCATCTAATAAGCTATTTAATCTATCTAAAACAGCACTATTGCATGTATTGGCATTATCTAATATTATCAAATTTCCATTTATTATTGAATTAATTAGAATAGAATCATGCCATTCAAAATTATATTCATTGTTATTCAGGTCTGATTTTTCTAAAAGAATTTTTTGTTTCTTTTCAATCATGTCAATAAATGATATAGGATTATTACTATATTCTTGGTCTTTATTTATTTTCAAATTATTTATATATTGGTTTAATTGATAATTTATATTACTTTTATCGAAATTTCCTAATAATTCTGAAGAATCCATGGTACTATATAAATAAAATGAATTTAAATTATTTTTATTATTATATGAATTATTATTATTGCTAAACCTTGATTTAATTAAATACTTTTTTCCTATGGAACCTTCTCCTGAAATTATAATTGGATAATTATTTTCTATGCATAGCTTTATTTCTTCAGAATAGTTGTTGTTATTATATAAATAATCATCTAAGTTTGAAATACACTCATTATATTCTTTTGCATTTTCATAAAATATTTCAATGAATTGATTTAACAAATATTTTTTTATTTCCAAATTTCTTATTCTGCTTAAATAAAAGGTATTGCATATAATCATCAAATCATATTTATTTATTTTATAGGTATTTAAAAATTTAATCATTGTTCTTAAATTGAATTCTCCGACTTCATTCAATGAAATTTTATTCTTTTTTATTTCATTTTTTACTCTTTCATTAAAATCAACCAATTTCTCTATTAACTCTTTTGAAATTATATTTGCATTATTATTAATAAATATTTTTTCAAGAATTTCTTTATAATCTTTGGTGTTCAATTCATCTAAATATATTTTGATAAACCTATTCAAAAAATTTTTGGGCAAAAACTTCCTTCCACCACCTTGATTAACTGGGTTTTGAGTAGCAAAAATTTGAAAATCAGGATGAGCTTTGACTTCTAAATTCAATTCAGGAACAAATAAACATTGACTGTTATCCAAAATAGAATTTAATCCTTCTAAAATGCTTTGATTAGCCAAATTCATTTCATCAATTATTATCCAATCTCCATTCTTCATAGCAGTTAATAGAACACCATCTACCCATCTAAATTTAATGCTATTGTCACTTGTAGGAAATTGACTTCCGACTAAATCAATCATATCAGTATGTTCACTTAAATTAATTCTATGAATTTTTTTATTTAACTTTTTTGCCAAATTTTGAACAATAGTTGTCTTTCCAATACCAGGACTCCCTTCTATTAATATGGGCTTTTTTATAAACATTCCTCGAATAATCTTCAATAAATTATTTTTTAAAGTTTCAGTATCGAAAACAAATTCATGGCAATCGGTATTATTTTTAGTATCATTTTTTTCAATTACCATTTTATTATTATATTTTTTATTTAATATAAAATTGTTTACTCCGAAATAATTTTCGTTGTCATATAAAATTAATTTTTCTTCCATCCTATTTGTCGTTGTGAATTTATTTAAAATTGATTCTTTTAATTTTGAGAGTAATTCAGGAACTAAAGATTCATTTAAATATAAACCTTCAATTATAGTCATTTGGATTGCTTGATAAAATATATTTTTAATATTTTCTTCATTATTTTCGATATTGTTTTTTTGATTAAAATCACACTTTTTTTGGATGAATTCACAAATGATATCAATATCTCTATAGCTCATGGGTTTATTTATTTCTTGCAATTCATTATAAAAAATGTATAAATCATATAGGATTTTAGTATAATATTTATCCAAGTTTTGATTTACTATATAACTTATTTTACTAACTTTATATTCAATTATGGTATTAATGTCTTCTTTTGTATTTTGAGGAATATATATTTCAGTGAATCTGGCCCTTAAGGCTTGACTCAACTCTTTTTTTCCCTCTGAAACAGAAGGGCAAATAGTTCCTATGACACAAAAATTTTTATGTGGATGTATAATTTCTACATTATCATTCAAGTTTTTCTCACTTAGAACTAAAACAGAATCTGCCTCAAATATGCTATTCATTCTTTCCAAAACACTATCTATAACAAGAACTATTTCATCCATTATAACCATATGACCTTCTTTCATTGCAGAAGTGATAGGCCCATCAACCCATTCAAATAAACTCTTGTTTTTATTTGAATAATTATTTAAAGTACTTCTTAAACTTCCCAAAAAGTCATTTGTATCCATGTTCTCATGACAATTTATTGTAGTTAATTTCCTTTTATAATATTTCGCTAAATATTCTATAGATAATGTCTTTCCAGTACCAGTATCTCCTATTAATAGTACTGCTTCGTTGTTTGATATGGCTTTATCTACTAAAGTTATTATTCTTTCTATTGATTTTGTGAATTTTATTTCTTCGTTAATATCATTATTGTTCTTGTCTTTTAAAAATTTATTTTGAACATAATCTTCATAATATTTATTAATAGTTTCAACATCTAATTTTATTTTTTTTTGTTTCAAATTTTTTTCAATTATTTTTCTTACCATTTCTTTATCTTCTTTATTTGACAATTTTTCTCCCAATAAAATAAATCCTTCCATTGCTAATTTCTCATAAGAATCAATTTCTCTTGATCCCCATTTTATTAAATCACGTATAGTTATAAAACCTTCATTTTTTTGAAAAATTTTATCTTGACTTCGAACCATTTGCAAATCAGAAAAAATATTAATCATAATTTCAGCCCTAGATAAAGGAATTTCACATCTTTTTTGAATTATACTAATTAACTCTTTGTTAGGTATATTATTAAAAAATATATGAATAAATCTATTTTTGAAGGCATCACTTAAATCTTTTCTTCCAGTATAAGTTTCACTAGGGTTCATTGCTGCAAAAATTCTGAAATTTTTATGTGCTTTTATGACTTTGTTAGACTCTGGTAAATATAATTCTCTATTATCATCTAATAATCTATTTAGGGCTTCAAGGACTTCGCTTGGGGCTAAATTAATTTCATCTAAAATAATCCAAAATCCCTCTTTTACTGCTTTTACAAGGAATCCTTCATTAAAATAAAAATTGCCATTCACATCTGTTGTATAGGAGCCTAAATATTCTTCGACTTCAGTATTTTGATTATTGTTTATACGTAATATTTTTTGGTTTAAGCATTTAGCCAAATATTCAACTATACTTGTCTTCCCGCAACTGGTAGGACCCTCTAATAATACAGCATAATCGTTTAGAGATACTATCTGTATGAGAGTTTCTAAATGATTTATAAACATAGGAGTTAATATAAAATTCTTTTTATTATTTTTATTGTTTTCAGAATTTTCTTTATTTATGATTTCTTTGGCTAAAGGTAGTTGAGTACCTGAATATTTTACTTTTAATAAATTTTTACTATTGCTATCCATTTGGGAAATAAAATTCATTGAAAGAGATTCATATATTGCTATTTCAGTTTTTTTAAATATTTTTATACCGTTTCTAATTGTAACTAAAGCTCTAGTTAAAGTTCTTAAACTAAAAGATGTTTTATTTCCATTAGCTTTGAAAATTTGATTATTATTCTGTAATTTCTTAACCTCGATATAAAAATTAGAAATTAATTGTATATGATTATCATTTATTTGAGGTAAATCTTGTAAATATTCTTTTATAAAATTAATAATATCTTCAACTGAAGATATTTCATTTATAAATATTTCATTGAAAAATTCCCTTATTTCAGAAGGTAATCTCTTTTTTCCAACATTATATTCTGGATTCATACTTCCAAATATTCTGAAATGTTTTTTTTTATAATATTCATTAATTTCATTATTGTTCATTATAAATATGGAATTTCCTTCTAATATACTTTTTAATTTTAGCAATATATTATCATTAGCGAGATTTATTTCATCTAATAAAATCCATTCATCATTTTTTATAGCTTGAAGTAGAATTCCTTCTAAATATTTAAAACTATTTTTTTTACTACCATTTTTATTTAATTGTTGCATAAATTTATTCAATTCTTTTATTAATATATCAATCTCATTAAAAACAACATTGCTTTTATTCTTTTCATTATTATTTTCTTTTATTTTTTCTTTCAATTTTTTTAGAGAACCAATTGCAAATTTGACAAAATATAATTCTTTCTGGATATTGGATTCACTTGTTAATGAATTATAAGATTTGTATAAACTTTGTATAAAAGTTTGGTTTTTTTCTGAATTAAAATTATCTGATAAAATACTCAAAATTTTATCGAAATATTTCTTCAAAAAATTTTTTGTAGAAATTGGTTTGAACCCCCCAAGAAGATCCCCCTCATCTGAGCTTTGGCTCATATTTATAACATTTAATTTAATATTCATTAATTTTGATAAATTTTGAATCATTCTAGTTTTTCCTACTCCTGTTTCTCCTACTAATAGAACATTATTATCACTCAGAATAAATTCATTTATTAATTTAATATAAAATTTAGAATTTGTATTATATGAATAAAAATTACCTTTTGGTATATTGTCATAAAATATTTTGTTTTCTTCGAAAGTTTTTATATAATTAAATTCGCTGTTACTAAAGGTATATTTTTCTTCTAAATTAAATACAATGTTATTAAAAGAAACAGAATTAAAATTGAATTCAGTTGAATATAAATCAGTTATTGATTTTAATAAAGTGACATTTTCAATGGTTAACAAATTGTGATATAAAAATAATGATACTAAGTTCATCATTGACATTTCATTTATAAATACTTCATTTGAAATATTAATGTTTTCATTGTCTGAATTTCTATCTATGTCAATTAAATCATTTTTAATAAAAAAATTATGTAATAACTCTGCATTATAAATAACATTATTTAATGATAATGGTTTATATCTTGTGTTAATCTTAAAATGTGATGGAATACTGTTATATATAGAAATTAATTTGCTCAGAATATTCGTTTCTTGCTTATTTAAATCATATTTATATGCGCAAATATCAATAATTTCTTGATTATTATATGGCTCAAACTTGAATGAATGACTATTACTTGATAAAAAATTAAACAATGGATTGATGGATAAAAACTTTTTGTTATAAGAACTATTCAAATTATATATCATTATTATTTTTGATTCAAATCCATATAAAGTTTCTTGCTTTGATGGTATAAATAATGAATTATTTTCTAGAATTTGTTTTAATATACATATAAAGTCATTTCCGCATTTTTCCATTGATAACAATAGGATATCTTTCCCTTGCTTTAGAGCTGACAAAAGAATTCCATCTTCCCAAATAATTTCACTAAATTCATTTATTAAATATTCTCCTAGTAAGTAATTTGTTTCAAGGGATTCATCTATATCTATAATTAATGGATTATTTAGAAGTTTTTTTCCTAATGTCGTTTTTCCACTGCATTTTTCTCCATAAAATAATATTTTTGTTAATTTTTTTTTTTCTTTATATAATAAATGTAATTTTGAGTTTATTGATTTAATCTTATCCAAATATAAAAATTCTTTTGAATTATCCATAACATCTATTATTTCTTTATTATTATGTTTGCCAATATTATTAAATAAGGGAGAATATTTTGATTTATTTATATATAAATAAAAATTATTTAAATCTTTTGTCGAAAAATCTATGCTGCTCTTTTTGGTATTATTATTAGTTGAATAATTATTAATTAATTTTGATATAAAATTATATTTCTGGAAAATATTTAGTTCTAGTAATGACTTTTGGTTATCAGTTTTTTTATTGCTATTATATGTATTTGAGTCAGAAGAAAATAACCCTAATACTGATATAGATGAATAAATATCAGTAAAAATTTCATTTAATTCATTATTGTTTAAGCATTTTATAATATTTTCAATTTCAATTTTATTATATACTTTGTTATATTTGCATCTTAATATAAAATATGTGATGATACAAAAATATTTATGGAATAATAAATTATTATTATTTCCATAATTATTATTATAATTTAGATTTGAAATAATTTCTATACTTTTTTTAAAGCATTCATTAATAAATTCTTGCTCATTAAATATCATTTGTTTTTTCTTTTCAAAAATATCAAAAAAATAATAGTTAAAATGTATAATAAGAATATAAATTAATTCTTTCAATTTAATTGAATATTTATTATCATTTATGTCTTTTTTATCTTTTCCTTTATGCTTTTCAGATTCAATAGAAAATAAATTCATTAAAAATTGTTCTCCTTCTTCTTGGTCCATAAAAAGCTTATTTATATTTTCTAATAGATATTTTGGGATATCTGATGAAGTAATCGCTGATATTATTTTTGATATTTTTGATTTTGTGAACTTAATTGGTGATTCTTGGAAAGCATTAATATTTCTTTTCTCTGACATAATGAATGATAAAAAATTAATATATTAAATATTTATATTAAATTTTTTGAATTATAATTTTAAAGAACTTGTGAATTTTTAAAATGG
>Ga0247608_10004605_pt1 | contig 15337 bp, 10 predicted proteins | sample 176DNAGHGlowgp2_FD_193490 | JGI IMG/M metagenome (GOLD analysis project Ga0247608, IMG submission 193490) | Sheep rumen microbial communities from Palmerston North, Manawatu-Wanganui, New Zealand - 1766 DNA GHGlow gp2 | ecosystem: Host-associated > Mammals > Digestive system > Stomach > Rumen ...
TGGAAGGCGTGGCGAAATACAGCGCCAGGCAGATCAGGATACCTGCCAGGATCTGTACGATAAACGTGATCAGGAATACCTTCACGGAAAGCCGGTTAAGTATCTTCTTTTGCAACTTTATACCCCCGTCCGCGCACGGTCTCGATGACATTCCCGGCGTTTCCAAGCTTATGCCTCAGGTTCTTGATGTGACTGTCCACGATCCTCTCATCGACGAAAGAACTGTAGTCCCAGAGCATGTCGAGAAGCATCTCCCTAGTGAATACCCGCCCCGGATGCTTAAGAAGAAGTGCCAAAAGATCGAACTCACGTACCGTCAGTTCGACCTTCTTCCCACACGCCAGAACTTCCATCGTATCCGCATTCATGGAGATCTCCCCGTACACCAGAAGCGACTGTGCTTTTGCCGGATCGGAGGCGTTCTCACGGCGGAGGACCGCCCGCACCTTCCGGAGAAATACCGGCATGGAGAACGGCTTCGTGACATAGTCATCCGCCATCGCGTCATATCCCTTCAGGAGCGACTTCTCATCGCCAAGGGCAGACAGGAAAATGACCGGCACATCCGACTGCTTCTTGATCACCTCGCAGACTCCGTACCCGTCGATCTTCGGGATCATGATATCCAGGATCACCAGATCGAACTTCTCTTTCGAGAACAGTGCAATCGCCCCGACTCCGTCTTCGGCGGACGCGACATCATAGCCCTCGTTCCTTAAATAATTCCCGAGGAGTTCACGGATATCCGGTTCATCTTCCACTACAAGTATCTTCTTCATGCTCTAATTATAATTCACAATTGTGGATTTTGTGTGGAATAAAAAACAGCCGAACGTAGATCTTCGGCTGTTCGATCATTCTCTATTTAATGATTTCCTTGATCTTCCACTTGGAATTATCGACCTGTAGGCTGTATCCGCAGTACGAGCATGCCCCATGGTCATCAGGAAGAAACGGGACACCGCAGGAAGGACAGGACTTGTTTACGAGGATCTCCCCTTGCGACTTCAGTTTGTTCGGGTAGCGTGCCCGCACCATGGCAAGTCTCTTCTTCGTTGTTACGGTAGAGATCTTCCCGGAACTGTCGATCGTTCTTGTCCGTAGCGGGACCGTCGCTGTAATGAAACTCTGTTCTTCGGTATTCTCGACCGACTTGTACTTGATCTCTCCGAGATACATCTCCAGTGTCGTCTCCGGATCCGCTCTCTTCCAGAGTTCTTCCAGGATCGAACTTCGGAAGAGGTTTTCGGAGAAACGGGTGATTTTCTTCGTCTTTCTTTCTTTGTTGAAAATATGCTCGAACAGAACCAGCACGATAAGCGTCGCGATAAAACCGACGATCACGCCTCCGGCCAGTAACATCAGCGCAAATGCGGCGTCATCTTCGATCACATCCATAAACGGAAGGAAGATCAGAAGAGTCACGATGAAAGTTACCGGAACAACAGGCAGGAATTGTAGAAGTGTTTTCCCGAATCCTTCGTTCTCGATGACGAAATCCTGGGTCTGCCAGTCGTAGAAATTCGAGAATACCGGTCTTCCGCAGAAGGGACATGTCGTCTCTGCGCCGCTGATCGTGATCTCTGCACCGCAGGAATAACAACGCTGTTCCCGGACTTCTTCGTAGAATTCCTTATTCCCTTTCTTACCCTGGCGCTTCCTCTCTTTCTCGGCAGCCAGATCCTTACACCGTATATGCCGGCTCTGCCTTATGGCGATCCGGGCATTTCGTATCAGCTCATCGTTGACCGTTCTTCCGGAAACATCAACATAGGTGTCTCTTAACGAGCCTTCCGCTTCGCCTTCCCTCCATTGCCGTCCGCCATCATTCCAGTTCTTGAAGTTTCCCGGCTTCCCCGTATTCTTCATCTTCGTTTTCTGAAGCCGGATCACGCGGCGCAGTCCGTGCTGCTTCAGCAGGCGGATGCTGTTCTCCTGCATCTGCCGGAATGTGGTATCCATCCTTCCCGTGAGGTAGGAACTATCCGCATTCCCCCATGAAAGAAGAAGAGGCTCGATCGCCTGCTTCATGTCTTTCGTAAGAGAAGAGCCGGCCAGAAGAGACCCTCCGGCCGGCGCATCTGCACGATTACTATTCTTCTTATTCCTCGAATCATAGCTTCCGAAAATCTTCCCGAACACCTTATCGGCAAAATCGAAGATGTTGTCACTGTATACGAGAAACAGTGATCCGACAAACCCGATAACGGCAGCAATGATCGCGTAGATAAAAATCATAATTCTCTCTCAATTTTCTAAGAATGTGTCTTACATCCTGAAAGAAGAGTTATCTCTTCTGTCTTGGTTTCTTTCTGTCTTTTCTCGGAGTTCTCGGAGTGATTCCTTCACTTTCGGTAACATACGCTTTATTTGCGCCCTTGTACTCTTTTTCATCCAGAGGCAGGATCGCGTTAAAGATGATACCGATGAGAGCACCGACAGCCAGACCGGTAAGTGCGATGTCAACAGAGCCGAGCTTGATGTTGATCGCGCCGTCAGCACAATACTTCACACCAACGGACAGACCCAGGATCAGGGCAGCGATAATGACGTTTCTGCTCTTGCCGAAGTCGACCTGATTCTCTACGATGTTACGGACACCGACAGCAGAGATCATACCGTAAAGTACGATCGATACACCGCCGATAGTTGCAGACGGAATCGATCCGATCAGCGCCGCGAATTTCGGGCAGAAGGAGAAAACGATCGCACAGTAGGCAGCGATACGGATAACCTTCGGATCGAAAACTTTCGTCAGGGAAAGCACGCCGGTATTCTCACCATAGGTGGTATTCGCCGGAGCTCCGAAAACCGAGGCCAGCATAGTTGCCAGACCATCTCCGAGGAGAGTTCTGTGAAGACCGGGTTCCTCGATGAAGTTTCTGTTCGTTGTCGAGGAGATCGCAGAGATATCACCGATATGCTCGACCATTGTCGCCAGCGCGATCGGCATGATCGTGATAAGCGCATTGGCGATCTTCGAGCTGTCCGGAGATTTGAATACTTCGAAAACCGTATCTTTCATCTTGAACGGAAGACCGATCCATGCGGCTTCTTTTACCGCATCGAAACTGACTTCACCTAAGAAGCAGGCGGCGATATAGGAAACGATGACACCGAGAAGGATCGGTATGATCTTGATCATGCCTTTACCATAGATGCTGCAGACGATAACGACCAGGATCGCCAGAAGTGCGACGACCCAGTTGGTCTGGCAGCTGTCGATCGCCGAAGAAGAAAGCGTGAGACCGATGGCGATGATGATCGGACCGGTTACGATCGGCGGGAAGAAACGCATGACTTTCTTCTGTCCGAATGCCTTGATGAGTGCCGCCAGGATCAAATAGAGTGCGCCGGCACCCAGTACGCCTAAGCAGGCATACGGGAGAAGTTCCGGATGAAGCACTTCCACCTTTTCTCCGCCAATGACCTCCGTCGTCCAGGCGATCGCTTTATATCCTCCGATAAAGGCGAAGGAAGAACCTAAGAAAGCAGGTACCTTACCCTTTGTGAGAAAGTGGAAGAGCAGAGTACCTAAGCCTGCGAACAGAAGTGTCGCAGATACAGAAAGTCCGGTCAGAGCCGGAACGAGGACCGTCGCGCCGAACATCGCAAACATATGCTGAAATCCGAGCACGAACATCTTGGGATATCCGAGCGTTTTCGCATCGTATATCGCCTCTTTATTGTCAGCCATATAACACCCTCCTTGAAATATATACCTTGTAAATCATTGTAGCACTCTTAGGTAAAGAAGTGGGAATGCCGACGCATATTTATGAGAATATTTTGATCAATCCCGAGAGTAGATGTAGATCCGCACCCCGTCGAACTTCTTCAGGATCTTTAGTAGGCTGTTAAAAGGACGCCAGTCTTTGTCCTTTTCTTCTTCGGGAAGCGCATCGTAGTGCACCTTGATTTCCTCGGTCGTCGGATTCCCGTTCATGGTGAGCTTATGGCACCGCATCTGTTCGCGAAGTGTCCCGGCAAGATCCTTCTTCTCCTTCTCAGTAAGATCCTTCCGGTCCTTCAGCACCTCTTCGTAGTCGTTCCCTTCGACCCAGCCCATAGAGATATGGTCCCTGACCCATCTCTCATGTTCCATCGGCGCGAAGACCGCCGCATGCTCCGGCGTGAACTCCGTGACCATTTCATAGTCGACAGGCTTATCGGTGTAGAAGCAGTTGATGGCGTCCAGGTACCGGCTGAAATTCTTCGCACGGTTCAGTGTCGACAGCTGGTACTCGAGAGAAATACTCTCGAAGTTTTTCTCAAGCTCCTCGACCGGCGTGCCCTCGCCCTTTCTTCTTCCATGCAGAGCTACCGCGAAGTCGAAGAGGTGCAGGAAATTACTGCTCGACAGGAAGATGTGCTTGTTCTTCCTGTTGTCCGCTTCAGAAGCACGGATCTTGTCGCTTCCCATGTCGTTGCAGTGCATGAGCATGAAGTCCAGCGGATGATCCTGCATACGGATCGGTCCCTTACGCCTGGATACGTCCTTATCCATGTAGTATCCGAACTGGTTCGGATCGACGTTTATTCTACTTAAGATATCGTGGAACAACGCGACAAATCCCCAGTACTCGAGGTACAGGTTGGCTGCCAGCCTTTCCCGTATCTTCTCCTCCCCGTCTTCAGATACGTTCTCTTTACTGACCGCATCACCCAGCACGTCGGAGTAGAAATCGGAGAACACTTTCCGATAGGTCGCATCCGTTTCATAGATCGCCAGCCCCAGCATGAAAACATATACCGAATCCGAATAGTAGTCTCTATTCTTCATGAGAAGAGAACTGCCGTTACTCTCGAACTCCGAAAGAAGTTCCACCATCTTCTTCGGCTTCCCGTAGTGTCTGAAGAAGATCTCGATATAGCAGTAATAGACATCGTATGCATCCTCGGCGGCACCTGAATCGAAGAACCGGCCGAGGGCTCTTTCCAGACACAGGCGGTTCGTATCCATCTGCATGTTATAAGGGATCTGACCGATTTTCAGGCTTGTTCCCTGATACTTCCCCGTCTCCTCTTCTTCTTTCTCTATATCCGGATCGAATTTCAGCTCTTCACATCGGTTATGAATGAAGCGGAGCGCAGCGGACTTCAGATCCATCCCCTCGCCCTCAGAAAGAAGCGCAGGTGGAAAAGGTCCAACATCCTTTCCATACCGCTGCCGGTTTACTTCCCTCATCTTCGCCCAAGCCGTATATGCCATAGTATGTGTCCTCCCCCCATCTATGTTCCGTTTCCGGCCAGGCCTGATTTCTCAACATTTCCACCCGGGTCTGCCCGTAACCAAACCGTTGCCATTATATCCTAGGAGAATCTTAAAAACCTTTCATCCTAAGGTCTGAAACGATCTGTACGAAGGTCTCTCTGACATCGAATCCGTCAATATTCTCCCGATTGAGATCGATGACATCGCCATGGGAGATTCCACGCTTCCCGGAAACGGTAAGGAAGTGATAATCCTGCCCCCAGCAGAAAGATTTCGCACCGACCAGTCCGTCATTCGGTCCATCGAAATGCCCGACCAGAAGGGTGGAGAAATTAAGAGGAAACCGTCCGGAAGAAGCGTGATTCAGTTTCGATCCGAAACTCTGACAGTAGATGCCCTCCGGATCCGGCATCTCTTCGTTCAGTTTCACACAGGCAGAAGATGTCAGATCCGTCACGGCCGCCAGGAAATTCGGATTCGGATCTCCTGCCTTCCGCAGTGCCGCTTCGTACATGGAAGCCACGCGCACCTGATGGGATTCACCGATTTTGCTTAAGAGATAGTCCGCGAATTCACAGCCTCTATGCGGCGTATTGATCGTCGTCAGGCTGGCGACATACGGTGCCGCTCCGAATCTTGCGATCGCCATTCTGCTGTCCAGTCCACCCTTACTGTGTGCAATGATGTTCACCTTCTCGCATCCGGTCTCCTCGCAGATCTTCTTGATGCGCTGCGCAAGTTCCATGCCGCTGGTCACGACTGATGCCGCCGACTGCTGGTTCCCGTAGTAGATCTTCGCACCGTTCTTCTCCAGTTCTGCCGGGATGCGACCCCAGTAGTTGAAGAAACGGAAATCCCGGAAGAATACGCCGTGCACCATGAGGATCGGATATTTACATGCGCAGATCTGTTCCGAAGCGCGGGATTCATTCAGAAGGATCTTCTCGTTTTCGAACTTGACTTCCTTATCACTGATGCGGATCAGGATGCCCAGCACGATGAGATTCACGATAGGAATCATGCCGCAGAGGGCACCGATCACGCGGTACTTCATGCCGAGCTGGTTCGTCGTGATATAGATGCGGACGATGCCGTTCCAGAAAATGATATTCTCGATCAGGACATTAAGAAGAATATGACCCGTCCACTTCCACGGAGCATCCCCTATCGCCGGAATACCCATGGACTCTAGCGCCCCGCACATACCCGGAATATTGAAAGCCAGGTCGATCACCATCGTAAGAAGAAAGATCTTCAGGAGCATCGATCCCGCCTGCGTATTCCGAAGCCGGATCGAGTGGATGCGAAGTGCCGCCGGCGGAAAAACAGGGATCACCTGAAGCACGATAAACAGAGGGATCAGGATCACCAGAAACCAAACGGATATCGGAAGCATGACGATGTTTTCCAGAGCCAGCGCAACCGCTGCACCTAAAATAGCATAAATGATTTCCAGAACGATCATATGTGATTCCTCCTATGTTTCCTGATTCTCCTTCTGAGGATTCTCCGATCCGGTCGGAAGGGTACCCATCAGATCGAGAAGCGCAGCCACATTCGCCACGATCTCCTTTCTGTCTTTCGGTGCCGGTTTATACTGCAGGAAAGGATTCTTCAGCGAATAAACCATGACATGTCCTTCGAAGCGTGGATCCGCACTGGCCAGAAGAAGAGCCGCGCCGTTCGAGGCACCCTCGCGGTAATAAAGCCGCGCCACATCGTTCTCGATCTCCACTTTCCCGAATCCGAGTTTCCCGGCCTGATGGCGGATGATGGAAATATTGCTTAAGATCGTGACCTCTCTCGGTACATCTCCGAAACGGTCCGTGAGTTCATCCTCGAAGTCGTCTTTCTCCTTCGCTGTCGCAATCGTCCGGATACGGCGGTATACATCCATTCTCTGTCCGTCATCCGGAATATACGAAGGAGAGATATACGCATCCTCGTTCATCTTGATGACCGTATCCTCCACCTCCGGCTCCCATGTGCCGGACATTTTCTTGATCTCTTCATCCAGCATACGGCAATAGAGCTCGTAACCGATGACATCCATCTGTCCATGCTGTTCGGCACCAAGCAGGTTTCCGGCGCCACGCACCTCGAGATCCTTCAGCGCGATCTTAATACCCGATCCCAGCTCGGTAAAATCACGGATCGCCGCCAGACGCTTCTCGGCATCTTCTTTCAGTACTTTTTCCGGTTCATAGGTAATATAGGCATAGGCCTGACGATCGGATCGTCCCACACGTCCCTTCAGCTGATACAGCTGGGAAAGTCCGAATCGGTCGCTGTTCTCGACAATGATGGTATTGACGTTCGGCATATCCACGCCTGATTCGATGATCGTCGTACACACCAGGATGTCCGCTTCTTTATGGATGAAGGATTCGATGATGTTCTCCAGTTCCCTCTCGCTCATCTTGCCGTGCGCGAAGACGATACGGGCGCCGGGGAGCATCTCCTGAAGTTCGGCCGCCTTCTCCTCGATGTGATGTGTGTTGTTGAAGAGATAGAAGACCTGGCCATGGCGTTCGATCTCGCGCAGGCACGCCTCCGCAATGATCTGCGGATCGTATTCGATGACATAGGTCTGCACGGGACGGCGGTCCTGCGGCGGCTCTTCCAGGACGGAAATATCCCGGATCCCCGACAGCGACATATGCAGCGTTCTCGGGATCGGTGTTGCCGTCAGCGTCAGCACATCCACCGTATTACGGAGATTCTTCATCTTCTCTTTATGGTTCACGCCGAAGCGCTGCTCTTCGTCGATGACCAGAAGGCCCAGGTTCTTCGGCTGGACGTCTTTACTCAGTGCGCGGTGCGTCCCGACGACCACATCGACCGAACCGTCATTGATCCCCTGCACGGCACGTTTCAGTTCTTTGGGCGAGGCGAAACGGGACAGAAGGGCGATCTTGATCGGATACCCTCTCATACGCTCTTTCAGGTTATCGTAATGCTGCTGGACCAGGACAGTCGTCGGCGCCAGAAGGATCGCCTGTTTACTGTCCATGACGCACTTAAAGATCGCACGGAAGGCCACCTCCGTCTTCCCGAATCCGACATCCCCGCAGAGGAGACGGTCCATGGATTTATTGGACTCCATATCTTTCTTGATCTCGGCGATCGCATGCAGCTGGTCCTCGGTCTCCTGATAGGGGAAATCGTCTTCGAACTGAGCCTGCCAGATCGTATCCTTCGAGAAGGCATGTCCTTCTGCGGCCTGGCGCTTCGCGTACAGGGCCACCAGGTCGAAGGCCAGCTGCTTGATGGAATTCTTCGCGCGGCTGACGGACTTGCTCCACTCCGCACTGCCGAGACGGGCAAGCTTCGGTGTCTTACCGTCGGAGGCCACGTACTTCTGAATATGGTCGAGGCGGTCCATCGGGATATACAGATGGTCGTCGTTGGCATAGGTGATCTGCAGGTAGTCGCGGCGGGTACCCTCGACTTCCAGGTTCACAAGACCGTCGTAGCGGCCGACACCGTTCTCATCGTCCACCACCAGTTCACCCGGTACCAGATCCGAGAACAGATCGATGGTCATGCCGCCTTTTTTCTTCTTCTTGATGCCACGGTCCACGCCGAAAATATCCTGGGTGCCGATGACCACCAGGGAGATGGCCGGATAGACGAAACCATTCGGAAGAGGCCGTGGGATCAGGACCGGCATACTGTTTCTCTCGAAGAGATACGAACGCAGTTTCTCGGCACGGCTGCCGGTACCGCTCATGATATACGTCGCCTGATCTTTGCTGTTTCTCTCACTGATTAGGTCAGACAGGGCTTCTTCGTGGCCACGGTAGCTGTTACACGCCGTGCCCGGGATCCGTATCGGGATGGCCCCGGGAAGTCCGTTATTGGTACTGGGAAGGACAGCCATCGCGATGACCTGCATGATATCCAGTTCGCGGAAAGTCTCCTGTATCGAATAAAGTGCCGTCGCGCATTCTCCCGGCACAAGTCCTTTCTCAAAGGCGGCACGGAAGCGTATCTCGAAGTCGGCGGCCACACCATCCATGCGGGACCGGACCTGGGAGATCTCGTCCACATAGATCGGATCGCCCATGCATCTCACGTAGTGAAGGATCGATACGGTTTCCGGCTGAAGGATATCGATCCACTTCTCCCATCCTGTGAAAAAGCCTCCTGCCCTAAGTGATTCACTTTCTTTTCCGACCATGCGGAGCATGCTGTCGATGCTGTTCCTGTCAGCGCCGATCGCAGCCGCCTTCTTGCTGGCCGCATCTCCGATCTCCACCATCTGGTCCGCCAGAGTATCCCACTTCTTCTTCGGGATCAGAAGCTCGGATGCCGGATAAACCGTATACTCCTTGAGCTGTTCTTCCGAACGGTGGGTATTAATGTTGAACAGCTTGATCTGGTCGATCTCATCGTCGAAGAACGAGACACGCACACCCTGATCCGAGCCGCTCGGGAAGAAGTCGAAGATATCCCCTCTCCGACTGAATTCGCCCTTCCCCTCCACCTCTCGGGTACGGGTGTATCCCATATATGTCAGGCTCTGTGCCAGGTCCTCCGGTGCGATCCTTTTCCCTAGTTTCAGCGTGATCTTCGTATTGATGAAATCCCCGAACGGTGCCATCTTCGTAAGAAGTGCACCCGCCGTCACGATCAGGGCACCGCAGTCTCTCGTGAGATACTTAATGAGCGCATGGATACGTCCCTGCTCGATCTCGCGGCTCGAAGCCGATACCGCAGTAAGTGGCGTCTCTCTTCCTCGAAGGATGACCGCTTCTTTCTCGAAGAATGCATCGAGGTACGATTTCATTTTCCGTGCAGACAGTTCGTCGGAAACGAGGATCATCGGGATCGGGCAGCTGTCCGCTTCTTTCCCTTTCTTTTCCGAGGATGTGTACTTGCTGTCGTTCTCACTTTTCCAGAGCACGGCCGCCGCGATCAGGTACGCCTTCTGCGTCTCGGTCATGCTGGTCAGGTTGATGTGTGTGTTCCTCTTGGCAAAAGCACTGACCAGATCCTGGAATGCCGGATCCTTATATGCTTCACGGAGGAGACTTTCGACTGAGGGGAGAAATATCATTTCCGACCTCCTGCGCCTCCGCGGTTCCGCCCGCTGGGGATCGGCTTTCCGGAGAGGATATCCTCGACGGCTGTCGCGCCTTCTTCGAAGGACTTATACATCGTCTCCTGCTCTTCTTTCGGAATGGTGGACAGGACGAAGTCGGCCAGATCCCAGTGCTCGGGGACCGGTCCGCAGCCGATGCGCACCCTGGCGAATTCCTGTGATTCCATACAGTAGATCACCGACTTCATGCCGTTATGTGTCCCGGCCGATCCACTGGAGCGGACGCGGATCTTACCTCTGGGAATATCGATGTCGTCGTAGATGACGATGAGATGGTCAAGAGGGATCTTGAAGAACTTCATGACTTCCTGGACGCTCTGTCCCGAGAGGTTCATGAAGGTATGCGGACGCAGAAGGATGCAGTCTTCCCCCTGGATCGTTCCTCTTCCGTATTCACCCTTCCACTTGAGACGGTCCACCTTAATGTGGTTGCGCTGTGCCAGGACTTCCAGTGTCATGAAGCCGCAGTTATGGAAGGTGAAGGTATATTCTTTTCCGGGATTCCCTAATCCCACGATCAGCCACATATTTTCACCTTTATCTGATTTCGATTCTTCTTCGTTCTTCTTCTTTCTAAAGAACATGGATCACATTCCGCTGGTACGCTTCTTGTCCGGCTGGATGACCGTCGAAGCACGGGAACGGTTCTTCTTCGCCACCCAGTTCTCCTTGACGACCTGCTGGGATCTCGCGATCGCCAGGCCCAGTTCCGGTACGTCCTCCGTGATGGTGGAACCGGCTGCGATGTAAGAGTTCTCTTCCAGTGTGACCGGAGAGATGAGGTTACTGTTACCACCGATAAATACATTGTCGCCGATGACGCACCAGGTCTTATCCATACCATCGTAGTTACAGGTTACGGTACCGCAGCCGAAGTTAACATTCTTTCCGACCTTCGCATCACCGACATACGTAAGATGGCGCGCACGGGAATAATCGCCGATGGTCGCATTCTTCACCTCAACGTACGCACCGATGGTGACATTATCCTTAAGCTCGGTATCCGGACGCAGATGCGAATATGGTCCGATACGGCAGTTCTTGCCGATGACACAGTCCGATGCGATCGAGTGGTCGACAGTGGAACCGTCTCCGAGAACAACATTCTCCAGACGGGAGTTCTCACCGATCTCACATTCATCGCCGATCACGGTATTCCCGAGAAGCACGCAGCCCGGCAGGATGATGGTGTCTTTACCGATCTTAACAGTATCTGCGATCCAGGTGGTCTCGGTATCTACGATCTGTACGCCCTCGCGCATCAGCTTCTCACAGACACGTCTGTTCAGCATCTTGCCGACAGCCTGCAGCTCCACGCGGTCGTTGACGCCACGGGTCTCGTCGAAGTCCGCGATATATGCGCCGACCTTATGTCCGTCACGGATCAGGATCTCGATGGTATCCGTAAGGTAGTATTCCTTCTGTGCATTCTTCGAGTCGATGCGGCCCAGCGCCGACAGAAGAAGCGGAGTCTTAAAGCAGTAGATCGAAGAATTGATCTCACAGATCATCCTCTCCTGTTCGTTGCAGTCCCGATCTTCCACGATCTTCATGACGTTGCCGTCATCGTTTCTTACGATACGTCCGTAGCCTTTCGGATCCGGGGCGATACCGGTGATGATCACCGCGCCGAAATCTCCCTGTTCGAACATCTCGAGTGCCTTCGAGATCGTCTCGGATGTGATCAAGGGTGCATCTCCCGGAAGGACGATGGTGCATCCGTTTCTTCCCTCGAGAAACGGTGCCGCCTGCATCACGGCGTGGCCGGTTCCCAGCTGATGCTCCTGGAAGACAAATGCCACATCCTCACCGAGTACTTCTCTGACTTCTTCCTGTCTGTGTCCGACGATATACACCTGCTCGGTTGCACCGACTCCGGAGAGCGCCTCTGCCACCCAGCGGATCAGTGGTTTTCCCGCGGCAAGCTGAACCACCTTCGAGTGATTCGACCGCATACGCTTTCCTTCACCGGCTGCCATTACAACTGCACAAAGCTCCATATTCCTGTTATCTCCTTTAGGTTATGATTTCCTGTCCCTTGGTCTCGCACATATTTACTTACGCACGAAAAGCCCAATGATCGATGCTACCTTATTTCGATCATCGGCTGGTCCAGTGTTATTTTCCTGTATCCATTATATACGTTTTCCCCTTCTCTTTCCACAGTTTCTTCACGTGTGTCCGGGGGGCTTTTCTTCCGCCTCATGGACTTCCGGCACCTTATTGTTTTTTCCTATGTTTCAGAAACGAAATGATACATCAATAGATTTTTACGTTTGTTTCTGATAATATAGGGAAAATACCTCTTTCCCGAAGCGGGAACTTCGGATAACGGTACTACCTCTTCGGGCATGCGCAAAGGTGCGCAGAAAGGAAACAAAATGATTGCATTGATTCTTGCTGCCGGATATGCCACACGCCTCTATCCGCTGACCATAAACACACCGAAGCCGCTTCTTCCGGTCGGTCCGAAGGCCATGATCGATTACATCACCGATGAGATCGAGACCATCCCGGACGTAACACGGATCGCGGTCGTAACCAACCATCGCTTCGCGACCCATTTCGACGAATGGTCGAAGACCCGTTCCGAGAAGGATATCGCCGAAGGCAGACTCTCCTCTCCGATCATCGTTATCGATGACGGCACGACTGACGATACAAATAAACTCGGCGCCATCGGAGACATCCAGTTCGTCATCGACAAGCTTTCTATTGATGAGGACATGATGATCATCGCCGGTGACAACCTCTTCACCTATAAGCTCAGTGACATGTATGCATTCTTTAAAAAGATGCAGCACGATACTCTTATCTCTGTCACGGTCGAGGATGTAAACCAGCTGAGAAAGCTCGCTGTCGCTACGATCAATGAAGACGGTAAAGTCGAAGCTCTCGCCGAGAAGCCGAAGGAGCCGCAGTCCACGGACGCCGTCTATGCGACTTACATGTATCTTAAAGAGACGATCCCGATGATCCGTCAGTATCTCGACGAAGGAAACACACCGGATGCCCCGGGTCACTTCCCGTCCTGGCTCTACACCAGAAAAGACGTCTATGTCTATCGCGCACCGGGAACATGCATCGACATCGGAACTCCTGAGAACTACAAGGACGTATGCGACAACTACCAGGAGATCCTCGGGAAGTAACCATGCAGGTACTCCCCGCGCTTGTCTAGAAAGAGGTAAATCGAGCTGCGATTGCCTCGGCATTGACTCTATAACGTCGGAAGAAGCAACGGCGAGGAAATTCGTGCTGATGTGGCACAGAATTCCCTCGCCATTGATTTTATTTACCTTTAGGAGCGACCGATCCGGAAGAAGCACTGGTTTCTCCACCGGAAATGTCTTCCAGAGGCAGTCTCCGTTTTCTCCCGGGACGGGGGGGGCATCCTTCTTCAGACGGTTCAGCCCTCAACCTTCTTCCCTTCGAAGAAAATGTGGATCGGAAGATACAGCAGGAAAGCCATAACCGAGATCGTGATTCCCTTGAAGATGTTAAACGGAACGAAGGTCATGAAGATAACATCCAGTTTGGAATCGATCGTCACGACCGTGTTCGCCTTATTACACATGTCGATGATCGCCGGCAGCGGGAAGCCCATCACCTTCTCATAAAGAGGCAGGCTGAAGAAATAGTTGACGAAAGATGTAGCGATCGTCAGTGCCACGGTACCGGCGGCAAGAGACAGGACCGCGCCCTTCTTGCTGCGCATGCGGCGGTAGACCAGTGCACCCGCCAGTACGAAGATGCTTCCCGAGATGAAGTTGGCGACCTCGCCGATGTACTGCGTGTTGGTAAGCGGCATGTGGATGAGGTTCTTAAGAAGCTCCACGATCACGCCGGCCAGCGGACCACACACGAATCCGGCAAAGAGCGCCGGAATATCGGACAGATCGTACTTGAGGAATCCCGGCATTAGAGGAAGCGGGATCTCGAGCATCATGAGCACTTCCGCCAAAGCCGTCATCACGCCCGTAAGCGCTACCCGGAAAATCATTTTCTTTCTGGATTGGGATTGTTCTTTGAGATTTGATGTAACTTCTGACATTTTTATCACTCCTTCCATCCGGACTTTAACCGTCGGCACCGGATTCTCACCGGTTCTGCTCTTCGCTCGCGGGCTCGTATCTTCTCGTGATACATCACCGCCGGTGGGGAATTACGCCCCGCCCTGAAGTACGAGAGGATTATAAGACTGCTTTTCCCCGTCGTCAAGAGGTAACGAAAGTGAAATACTACCTGTTCCTGTTCTGGGTTATACTAGAGCATGTGAAAATGTCACCTCTTCTGCATCGGAAGGCGAATTCCGTCTGCAGATCAAACATAGAAATAACAGGAAGGGCAGGAAAGAATGAAACGTAATTCTCTCTCCATAGTTCTGGTCATGACCATCGTGCTGACATCTGTTTTCGGCACGTCATGTAAGAAACAGCCGTCGGATGCCTCGGTGCCGTCCATTCCGGCAAGCAGTACCTCCGGAAATGAAGCAGACAGTACGGAGAGCAGCACAACCGCACAGACATCGGAAACCACGGAAGCGGCAACTCCGACTCCGACTTCGACGCCTACACCGAGTCCGACGCCTACGGGAACACCGACTCCGACTCCTTCTCCGACACCGGTGCCGGAGTATATCGAGCCGATCCTGGAAGGAGGACCTGCGTGGTATAACGGCTATGTGGATCCGAGGACCGTGCGCGCGGAGGTCGTTTCTGATCCTTCGGACATCGCCGTTTTAGTAAACAAATACTATGCAAGTCCCTCCTGGTATGTACCGGAACTGGTCTATGCGAAGTATTCCGACAGTCAGCAGCTTCGTCCGGAAGCGGCCGCCGCCTGGGAAGCGATGCACGATGCGTGTATGGCGGATATCGGACAGGACCTGTATCTGATCTCCGGTTACCGCAGCTGGGAAACGCAGACTGCCAGCTTCAATAACGCGATCCCGCGAAGAGGTCTTGATAAAGCCGTATGTAAGAACGCATATCCCGGCCGTTCCGAGCAGCCTT
>Ga0247608_10004606_pt1 | contig 15335 bp, 12 predicted proteins | sample 176DNAGHGlowgp2_FD_193490 | JGI IMG/M metagenome (GOLD analysis project Ga0247608, IMG submission 193490) | Sheep rumen microbial communities from Palmerston North, Manawatu-Wanganui, New Zealand - 1766 DNA GHGlow gp2 | ecosystem: Host-associated > Mammals > Digestive system > Stomach > Rumen ...
AAGAAACAATTCGTATGGCATAAGTAGTTAGTAATTGGTGACTGACTATGACTCTCTGTTTACCGCTAACTACTAACTGCTAATTGCTAACTACTAACTGCTAATTGCTAACTACTAACTATAAAGGGCGCAGCCCCGCGGACACGCCCTCATTTTTAATTTTGTGTTCTGAATTGAATCAGTCGCGGAGGCAGCGGACGGAAAATCCTGCAAAGAACGGAAACACACCACCGCCTGTGTTACCATAGTCACTATGAAAATTGATTTGAAAGGCCGATTGCGTGTTGTTGTTCCTTGTTGAAGACCAAAAATGAGGTTCGTATCCTGCAAAATTTAACGAGGAGTTCCAAAAAATGCCTACCGGAACGACTCCAAAGCCCGAAGCATTGTTCGTACTTGTATTGCTTCCCACTGCGCAATCGTGCTCGTAATCGGGATTGCCCCACCCTTCTGTGGATGCCAAAGCTTTTGCAACATAGCTGTCGCCGTTACTTCCAGTACACAAATAGGCAGGAATGCTTCCCACAAAATCAATCAACTGAGTCCATTCCGCATTGCTTGGCACATGCCACCCCGCCTGGTTCGGTCACGTTCAGATTCACGAATGTGGTACCTTCAAATGGGTTCGGGTTATTCTGCGACAGATAGAAACCATCCGTCACAAAATCGTCAATGCTTGTCTGGTCCGTCATCGTAAGTACCGTATCATGGGGCCATGTCAACGTGTCCTGCCAACCCCGGGTGAGGTTGCTGACAACCACGCGGTTTAGCGGGACATACTGGTTGCTGGCATCGCGCCCCGTGAATGTCAGTGTCACCGTCTGCGCCGAAACTGCTGCAAACAGCAGCATTATGGTTATAAAAAGTAAATGTTTTTTCATAGTGATGATATTAGACGGCAAAAGTACAAAAAATACATTTATGCCCTAACGATAATTTGTTTACTTTTGCCACCAATTTTGATAACCCTTAACCTTCAAACCTCCTACCCTTTAACCCTCAATAACCAATAACCAATAACCATTACCAAATGAACTGGATCGACATCATCGTGCTGATACCCCTCTGCTGGTACGCCTACAGAGGCTTCCGGAACGGATTCCTGATGGAGATTATCTCCTTGGCCGCTCTGTTTTTAGGACTTTTCATCTCCTATAAGTTCTCCGACCTGATTTCCCTTTGGCTTACCGGCACCACGTTGGCGAAGCCCATCTCGTTCTCGCTCTGTTTCGTCCTCACCATCGTGTTGGTCAACCTGTTGGGGCGGATTCTGAAACGGGCGCTCAAGCCAGTGCTGTCCGAGTTTCTCGACAAAGGTCTCGGCGTGTTGTTCGGCATCCTGAAGGTGGTTTTGGTGGCGGGCGTGCTGTTCTACTTCATCGACACCGTCGATAAGAAAGAGATTCTCATCAAACACGAGGTGAAAGAAGCCTCCGTCGCCTACAAGCATCTCTCGCCCGTGATGTCGCACGTGCTGGAATGGAAAGAGGCGCGGGATTGTGAAAAAGAAGAGGCGGAGAAATCCATTAAAGAACCACGACAATAGCGTCTTTCACTTTCTGACGCAGCCCCTTCGGAAGCGTGACCGTGTATTCGTCGCCTTTCTTGGTGACGGTCGCTTTCTCGGAAGTGCCGAGGATAGCGGCCTTGCCAGTCTTCACCGGCTTTTCCAATCCTTTGAAGGTGTAGTTAGCGGGAACGGGTTGATTTTCAGGGCAAAGGAGCAGCGCATATCGTTGGCCGTCCTTGCTTTGCGTGAAGCGAACTTCGCCGCAGCAGTAGGGCAGGCACGGGCGGGTTCCGTAAATAGCCTTTCCGTTGACATTCAGCCAGTTGCCCATATCTTGCAGCCGTTCCACTGCCGTTGGCGGGAGTGTGCCCTCCGGCGAGGGTCCCACGTTCAGCAGGAAGTTGCCGCCCTTGGCGACAATGTCGATGAGCAGATGGATGAGCCGGTTGGTGGATTTGTAGTTGTCGGTGGCCACGTAAGACCAGGAATCGCCCATGGACATGCAGGTTTCCCAAGGGTAGGGGAGTAGGGTGTCGGGGACCTGCTGCTCGGGGGTGCGGTAGTTCTCGTACTTTCCATGCACGCTGCGGTCCACGATGATGAGGTCGGGGTTGTTGGCGCGCACGTCCTTGGCCACGCGCGGCATATCGATGTCTTGGATCCAGCCTTGGCAGCCGAGCCATTCGCGGGTCTCCTCATCGACGCTCCATTCCGGGCGCACCCAGCCGCCGTCGAGCCACAGGATGTCGATATCGCCATAGTTGTTGGCCAGCTCGTGGAGCTGCTTGCGCGTGAAGTCGCAGTATTTCTCCCAACGGTCGGGATGTTTCGCCGGATCGTAGTTCACGTTGCGGTCGGGGGTGGCCCATTCCGGCGCCCAGTAGTCGGGACAGTGCCAGTCGGGTTTCGAGAAGTAGAGACCCGTCCAGAGTCCTTGGCTGCGGAAGGCCTTCACCAGCGCGCCGGTGACGTCGGCTTTGGGGTTTTTCGAGAAGGGGCACTCTTTGCCGGTGATGGAGTAGTCGGTCTCCTTCGTGTCGTACATGCAGAAGCCGTCGTGGTGCTTGGTGGTGAACACGAAGTACTTCATGCCGCAATCCTTGGCCAACTTCGCCCACGATTCGGGGTCGAACTGCGTGGGGTTGAACGTCTTGTTGAGGGCTTGGTACTTGGCTTTGTATTCTGTATAGGGGACGCCGTTCCGATCAATCCAGGGCTCGTTGCAAATCGACCACGACTCCACCACGCCCCATTGTGCGTAAATGCCCCAGTGCATCATCAGCCCGAATTTCAGATCCTGCCACTGGCTGATGCGGTTCAGGATGACCGGATCGGTTTCGAATTGCTGCTCGTTTTGGGCGTGCATTGTTGAAAAAGAAAAGGTTACAAAAACGATGAGTAACCATCGGAGACAGGGGATTCTTTTTAAAACCATAATGACTATACCGTTATAATTTGAAAGTGCAAATATCGGATTTTTTTCGATGCGCTAAATTTTGTATCTTTGCCAAATTTTTTTGGTAAGCTATGTTCAGCCTTTACATTAAAGAACTAAAAGCGTTTTTAAGCTCCATCATCGGATACATTTTTATCGGCGTCTTTCTGATTGTCGCCGGTCTTTTCATCTGGGTTTTCCCGAATGTGAACAATGTCGTGGAATCGGGACTTGCTGATTTACAAGGACTTTTCAGCTTGTCGCAGTTCTTGTTCCTCTTCTTGGTGCCAGCCATCACCATGCGCTCGTTCGCGGAGGAGAAGCGCACCGGCACGATGGACTTCCTGCTCACCCTCCCGCTCACCGATATGCAGATTGTGTGGGCCAAGTTCCTCGCCTGCCTCACCCTGCTGGTCATCGCGCTGCTGCCGACGCTCGTCTATGTCGTAACGGTCTATTGGATTGGCAATCCCGTGGGCAATATCGACATGGGCAGCACCTGGGGTTCCTACCTCGGGCTGCTCTTCCTCGGCGCCTCGTTCATCGCCATCGGACTCTTCTCGTCGAGCCTCACCAACAACCAGATTGTGGCGTTCATCATCGCCGCGCTGTTCTGTTTTGTCCTCACCTTCGGATTTGCTTTCATCTATTCGTTCGAAGCCCTCGGCAACTTCGGCTACTATCTGAAGACCCTCGGTATTGAGCACCACTACGCTTCTATCAGTCAGGGCGTTATCGACACCCGCGACGTCATATACTTTGGCAGCGTCATCTTCATTTTCCTCTACGCTACCCGTTTGGTCCTGTTGAGTCGTAAATGGTAAAATCTGGAAACTATGAGCAAGAACATCAATAAGCAGAGCAAGCAGTTCAAGAGACGCACCCTGATGGGGCTGCTGATTGTCATAGCCGCCGTCGTCCTTGTCAATATATTGTCGTCCTTCCTTTTCTATCGCATTGACTTGACCAAAGACAAGCGCCATTCGCTGTCGAAGAGCACCATCGAGATGTTGAAGAATCTGGAGGACCGCGTCTATTTCCGGGTTTATCTCAAAGGGAAAGACCAACCTGCGGATTATCAGCTCTTTGCGAAGCAGGTGGAGCAGATGTTGCAGACTTTCCGCAGCTATTCCAAGAATGTCTATTACGAGTTCATCGATCCTCTGGAAGGCAAGACCAATGAGGAGTTGAACGGCATTTTGGGTGAGTTTGTGAAGAAAGGGCTGGAGCCTATCCCGATTAGTCGTGAGGATGCGGGCGGATTCTCGACCCATGTGGTGATACCGGGTGCTATTGTCTCCTACCGCAATCACGAATACCCTGCCAAGGTGGTGGTGGCCGACCCCTCGGGCTCCGACTGGCTCAAATACTCGAACGAAGAGTTGGAGTACAACCTCGTGGCGCCTGTTCGCCGTTTGCTGAAGACCGAGAAGCCGAAAGTCGCCTATCTTGACGGTCATGGGGAACTCGATTTTTGGAGCACCTGCTGGACGGCTATGCAGTTGCAGCGTTTTTATAATGTCAGCCGCATCACCCTCGACGGAAAAATCAACGCGCTGCGCAACATTACGGTCGATGATTCGGTGTCTGCGAATGTGGTGCCCGGCGGCAACAAGTACGATGTGCTCATCGTGGCGCAGCCCACCCAACCGTTCAAGGAGTACGACAAATACATTATCGACCAGTTCATCATGCGCGGAGGTAAAGTGCTGTGGCTCATCGACAACACGACGGCCTCGTTGGACAGCCTGCAGTCGGTGGGCGAGTTTTTCGCCACTCCCCGTGCGCTCTACATCAACGACCTGTTCTTCACCTATGGGGTGCGTCTCAACACCGACCTTATCCAAGATTTGAGCTGTATGCCCGTGCCGCAGCAGGTGAGCGTCATCGGCGACCAGCCCCAATACAAGTTCATGGCATTCCCCTATTGTCTTGATGTGGTGAACTTTGGCAACCATCCAATTGTGCGCAACCTCAAGGATATCAAGTCCGACTTTGCGGGCAGTATCGACCTGGTGGGCAACAACGCCGACCTCAACAAGACCATATTGATGACCACTTCGGAGCGTACGAAAGTGGTGCCCACGCCTTCCATTGTGACCTTGCGCGTGGGGATGGTGAAGCCCAATCTGCAGGAGTATTCCTACCGCAACGTGCCGATAGCCGTGCTCGTGGAGGGCAACTTCCAGTCGGCGTTCAAGGGCATCCTGCCGGTGGAGTTCGACACCATCAAGGAGCTCGACTTCCGCGACCACAGCGACTACACGCGGCAGATTTTCGTCTCCGACGGTGACATTATCCGCAACCCCTTCGACAGCAAGCGCAACCAACCCTATCCTGCGGGTTACGATATCTACACACGGCAGACCTTCGATAACACGGACTTTATCGTCAACTGTGTCAACTATTTGTGCGCGGATGACGATCTTTTGCAACTGCGTGCCAAGAATTTCAAGATCGGGTCGTTGAGCAGTGAGAAAACCCGCAACCACAAGGTGTTGCTGGCGGTGCTGAACATTGGCATCCCGTTGCTGCTCATCGCGTTGATGGGCACGGTGCTGATTGTGATTAGGAAGGTAAGATTCTCGAAGAAACAGAACTCGTAGAGATAAGGCACGTTGTGCCTCTACGAATTATTGCGTACTGATCTTGCCGCTATCGCCGCCATCAACTACGAAAATGGGGCGGATTCTCTCGCCCTAAAGGGGTTTTATTCGAATTGCACCGCTTTTACCGGCGAGATTTTCCGGCTGATGATCCATGCCGGCACAACCAGTACGAGCATGCAGGCGGCGAAAACGCCGAGGTTCAGCAGCAGCACTTCCCAGATTTGGAACTTGATCGGCACATAGTTCACGTAATAGGTGTCGGGATTAAGCTTGATGAAGTGGAATCTTTGTTGTAGCCAGCCGAAGCCGAGTCCGATGGCGTTGCCCACGAGCAAGCCTCGGAACAGCGTGCGTGCCGCCACCATCAAGAAAGTCTGTACCACGTGTTTTGTCTTCATTCCCAAGGTCTTAAGGATGCCGATAAGGCGTGTCTGTCCTAGCACGATGATGAAAAACACGGACATCATCGTAATCATGCAGACGCAGGTCGTGATGATGAGCAACACGGAGACGTTGGTGTCGAACAGGGCAATCCAGTCGAAGATCTCGGGGTAAATCTGTTTCACGGTTTCGGCTTTCAGGTTTATATCGATCTGATGGTGAAGCTGTTCGCCAACTTCGTCCATCTTGTTGTAGTCGCTGGCCAGCACCTCGATGCCGCTCACTTGGGCGGAATCCCAGTCGTTGAGCTTTTGCACGTGACGCAGGTCCACGAGCGCAAATTTAGTATCGTATTCGGGCAATCCGGTTTCGTAAATTCCTGACAGCGTGAAGCTTCGCTGTCTCGGCGGATCCTGCACGAAGTAGGTGCGCACCTTGTCGCCGACTTTCAATTGCAGTTTGTCGGCCAGCCGTTTGGAAAGGATGATGTGGTTGTCGGCGGTAGTGTCGTTCAGCTGTAACGTGTCGCCTTCCAGCATATTACGGGAAAAATCGCGACCGTTGAACGATTTGTCCACCCCTTTCAGCACGATGCCCTCTACTTGGTCGGCCGTCTTGATGATACCCACTTTGGTGGCGTACGGCTGTATGGCGGTTACGTCGGGGTGGTTTTGCAGAATCCCCAACAGCGTGTCATTCAGCATGATGGGAACTTGTTCGTAAGAGTAGTTGCGGTCGTAGTGGGAGATGCGGATATGCTGGCCCATGGCCACCACCTTATCCTCGATGACCTGTTTGTAGCCCGAGGTGATTCCGATGGCAATCAGCATAATGACCATACCCAACGACACCCCGAACACCGACAGGCGGATGATGGGTTTTGAGAAACGGTCGCCCTTGTCGTGCAGGATGCGGTGTGCTAATTGCCAGTGGTAGGAAAATTGAGACATATATATAAATGTAGAGACGTGCCGTGGCACGTCTCTACAAAAAGGGGTTATCGGTTAGAACGTGTTGCCGGCGGCTTGGCAGGCGGTGATGGCCACGAGGCTGACGATGTCCTCGACGGAGCAGCCGCGGGAGAGGTCGTTGATAGGAGCGGCCATGCCCTGCATGACGGGGCCGATGGCTTCCGCGCCGGCGAAGCGCTGCACGAGCTTGTAGGCAATGTTGCCGGTCTCCAATGACGGGAACACCAGCACGTTGGCCTTTCCGGCGACGGGGCTGCCGGGAGCTTTCTGGGCACCCACGGACGGGATGATGGCGGCATCGGCCTGCAGTTCGCCGTCGATCACGAGGTTGGGATCCATTTCCTTGGCGATGCGGGTGGCGTTCACCACTCTGTCGACCAGTTCGTGCTTGGCGGAACCTTTGGTGGAGAAGCTCAGCATGGCCACGCGCGGTTCGATGCCAGCGATGGTGCGGGCGGTCTGGGCTGTCACCACGGCAATCTGGGCGAGCTTGTTCTCGTCGGTGTTCGGGTCGGCGGCGCAGTCGGCGAAGACCATCACGCCGTCGTCACCCCACTTCTTGTCTTGGAAGCACATGATGAAGGCGCCGGAAACCACGGAGATGCCGGGCAGGGTCTTCACGATTTGGAAAGCGGGACGGAGCACATCGCCGGTGGCGTGCTGTGCGCCAGTGACCTCGCCGTCAACGTCCTTGTTCTTGATGAGCAGGGTGGCCAAGTAGAGCGGATCCTCGACTTTCTTGAGGGCCTCTTCCATCGTCATACCTTTGTTCTTGCGGATTTCGTACAGCATGTTGGCGTAGAAATCCTTCTTGGGGTTGTCCATCGGGTCGATGATGTCAGCCTTCGCGATGTTTTTCAGACCCCATTCGGCAGCTTTGGCCTCGATGGTGGCCTTGTTGCCCAAAAGCGTGATGTTGGCGTAGCCGTTTTCGATGATGATGTCGGCAGCCTTTAAGTTTCTTTCTTCCTCGCCCTCGGCCAAAACGATGCGTTTGTTGGCCTTCTTGGCGTTCTCTTTGATTTTTTCGATGATGTTCATTGTTTGTAGAATTGTTTATTTAATGTTTGATGTTTTAGGCATAGTGGTTAGTTAGCAGTTAGCAGTCACAAGTCACAAGTCACAAGTCACAAGTCACAAGTCACAAGTCACAAGTCACAAGTCACAAGTCAAACTCGGCTGCAAAGATACATTATTTTCGTTTTTGCGGTGCAAACTGCGAAAATCTGCGAAATGTGCCACTTTATTTTAACAATTAATAGTTAACGGAATTTTACATTATTGCGATTGTCAGAAGGTTGTGATACTTAAAAAAATGCTTGACAACAGGGATTTTCCGATGTATCTTTGTGGCACAAAATTTTAATATTATGAAAAAGAAAAACGAAGAAAATTTGCCCGAACAGGGTTGCGGCACCAAGATGCCTGCGGAAAACGAGGCAACGAATGAAGTTGTCAAGAACGAAACGGTTAGCAAAGAGACGGCCGAGGAGGATCAGGAAGAAGAAGATTCTCCCGACCAGGATGGGGAAATGGAGTTCCATGCCTCCAAGAAGGATTTCCTGCTGTTTATGCATAAACTTCTCCGACTGATGAAAGACGTTGTCTTTCTGAATGACAGCTTGCATAAATTTGAGGAGGATCCGATTTTCGACCTGCTGTTGGACCTCAGCAATGCACAAATCAAAGAGATGAATGCGTCTTACAAAGAGCAGAAGTCGTCCGACGGAGACAGCGACGACGATGACGAGAAAGGCGATCGTGACGACGACGACACCATCACGGAGGCTTTCATCAGCTTGAAAGTGAAGAAGTTGAAAGATTAGCGTCTTTTAACGACCTTGTCAGTAGTCAAGCGCTCTTTTTGCGGAAATTGATGCGGAAAAGCGGAAACATGCGGAAACATTTCTGCACTTTTCCGCCTTTCCGCATTTTTCCGCAATAAATCTCTCAATCCCCCAACGAATAGCCGAAACGTTTCATCTGCAGCTCGTTGTTGCGCCAGTCTTTGAGGACCTTGACGGACAGATCGAGGTAAATGTGCTTTTGCAGGAAATCCTCGATGGACATCCGTGCGTCGGTGCCTAACTTCTTGATGGCCGAGCCCTTGCTGCCGATGATGATGGCCTTCTGCGTGGAACGTTCCACGTAGAGGGTCGCGGCTATCCGGATGAGGTCGGGTTCTTCCTTGTAGCTCTCCACCACCACTTCGACGCTGTAGGGGATCTCCTTCTTGTACTGTAGAAGAATCTGTTCCCGAATGAGTTCCGACACGAAGAAACGCATCGGGCGGTCGGTGAGGGCGTCTTTCGGGAAGTAGGGCGGGCACTCGGGCAGGAGCTCGATGATGCGGTCGCGCACCGCCTCGATGTTCACGCCCTTCAACGCGGAGATGGCGAACACGTCGGCAGATGGGAAGACGGTCTTCCAGTGTGCCTCCGACTCGGCCACCTGCTCTGCCGTGTATTTGTCCGTCTTGTTGATGATGAACACCACGGGAATGCCCATCTTGTTGATCTTTTCGACGAGTTGCTCGTTGTATTTGGTCTCGCCGCACTCGATGAGGTAGAGGATGATGTCGGCATCCTGCAACGAGTCGGTGACGAACTTCATCATGTACTTCTGCATCATATAGGCGGGGTCGAGCACGCCGGGAAGGTCGGAATAGACGATCTGGTAGTCGTCGCCGTTGACGATTCCCTTGATTCTGTGGCGGGTGGTCTGCGCCTTGGAGGTCATGATGGAGACCTTCTCGCCCACCAGCTGGTTCATCAGCGTGCTTTTGCCCACGTTGGGGTTGCCGATGATGTTTACGAAACCCGCACGGTGCGGGGTGTTCTGGGTGTTTGTATGTTGGTTGTCCATAGTGTTTAATCTTTAGGAATGTAAAATAGGTTCGGCGTCCTCTGTATCGAACGTCACATAACTGAAGTTCTCCAACCAGTCGCCGGTGTTGAAGAAGAGACAATTCGGGGTCAGTTCGTAGCGTGTGGGGATGTGCCGGTGTGCGAGGATGAAGTAGTCCACATCGGTGATCCGCAGCAACTCGCGGGCGAACTGCACCTGGTATTCGTCCTCCCCCTTGAAAACGAACATGTTTTCGTCGTGGGAGTTGCGGCTTTTTTCGGAAAAGAAGCGCGAGATGGCGAACGACTGCCGCGGGTGCAGCAGGCCGTAGAGCCACCAGTTGAACCGGTTGTTGAAAATCCGCTTGATGAGCAGGTACTTGCGCTGCTTTCCGCCTAACCCGTCACCGTGGCCTACGAAACAACGATGCCCGTTGATGGTGAGCAACCGTGCCTCGCGATATACGATAGCCCCGAACGTCTGCGTGAAATAATCCTCCACCCACATATCGTGGTTGCCCGTAAAATAATGAATCTGAACCCCTTGCGAGTGCAGTTCCTTCAGACAGGCGAACAGCGTGACGTAGCCTTTCGGCACCACGTCGCGGTACTCGAACCAATAGTCGAAGATGTCGCCCAAAAGGAAAAGATGCTGAAGTTTATCTTTTTGATTCTTAAGAAGATGCACGAGCTTCAGTTCCCTCTCCTCGCTGGCTTTGTCCGGCGGGGTGCGGAAATGCGCGTCCGACACGAACAGGCAGTTGCCGTGGAGTGTCATCTCTTGGGTGTTTTGTTCCGAATCTTTCACGCGGCAAAAATACGATTTTAATGGTTATGGGTTATTGGTTGTTGAAGCAAGTTTTTTGACGGTTATAGTTCAAAGCTCAAAGTACAATGTCCAAGCTCAAAAAAAGTGTATTTTTGCCGTATGAAAAAGTGTATCTGTAATTCTTTGTCCTCTATACGGATGGCTCTCCTTTTCGCGTGCCTGTTGATAGCAGGCACGTCGTGCAGCCGGGCGCAAGTGTGCGGATGTACTGATCCGGTAGCCACCAATTATGACACCAAAGCCAACGTCAATGACGGCAGCTGCAAGTACGCCCCTGCCAAAGTCAAAGCTTCTGTGATAGGCAACCTGGACGCCGCACTGCATGGAACTTCTTCGCTGTTCTACTGGAATAACGGCTATTGGACCTATAACGACCATCAAGACAAGAACATCTATTGCATTGACAGTACCCATGCGACCATCTTGGATACTTCCCGATTGAAAAAAATTCGGAGTCAAGACAGCGAAGAGGTTGCTCAGGACAGCCTCTACCTGTACCTCGGCGACATAGGCAACAACAGCGGTAGCAGACGAAATCTCCAAATCTATCGGGTCAATAAAAAGTCCATATTGGATAAGACGTACGAAGTCGATACCATCCGATTCTCGTATGAGGATCAGACCGACTTCACCCCCAGTTCACGGATCACCGACTTCGACTGCGAGGCGTTCGTTGTCTCGGGCGACAGCATCTACCTTTTCACCAAACAGTGGAGTTCGTTGCAGACCACCGTTTACAGTCTTCCCAAGACCCCCGGCACCCATACTGCCCATCGGCGTGACTCCTACGATGTGAAAGGACTGATTACGGGAGCTACGTATATTCCTGAAAATCAAATTATTGTATTGTGTGGGTACGATTATGACAAGGACCATATCCTGACATCGCTCCATCCTTTCCTCATTTTGCTATACGATTTCAAGGACGGCTTTTTCTTTTCCGGAAACAAGCGGCGTTTGGATTTCAACTCAAGTCTCAAAGCTCAAATCGAGGCCATTGCTTCACGTAATGGAACGGATTATTATCTGACCTGCGAGCATTTCAACACGACAGTCATGGGCATCAACGTGGACCTTCCCGCCCAGCTGATGCGGTTGGATTTAAGCGAATATCTCCTCCCTTATCTGAAGAAAAAGGGGTCGTTAAAAGTCAAAAAGTAAATTTCAGTATATGCGTTCCCATATCTTTCTCACAGTCTTGTTGATGCTGGCCGCGAGTTGGTGCCGTGCCCAAGTATGCGGCTGCACGGATTCGTTGGCCGTCAATTACAATGCCGATGCCACCGTCAATGACGGCAGTTGCCTCTACGACTCCACCGTCATCACGCCTGTCGAGATCGCGGAACTGGACTCCCTGTTGTTCGATACTTCCGCCCTGCTTTACTGGGAAAACAACTATTGGACTTACAACGATTGGTTCGACAGCTGTCTCTACATGATTGACAGTACAAACGGGGCTATCTTGAATACCATCTGCTTTGAGGGAGGTGTCAATCGCAACAGTGAGGAGCTCGCGCAAGACAGTTTGTACATCTATATCGGTGTTACCGGAAACAATCACGGGAACCGCCACGACCTCCATATCCTCCGAATCAAAAAGGAGTCCATCTTGAACCAACCGTTCGAAGTTGACACGATTTGGTATTCTTACGAGGATCAGACCGACTTTTCTTATCAAACCGAAAACAATGATTTCGATTGCGAGGCCTTCCTCGTCACCGACGACAGTATCTACCTGTTCACCAAGCAATGGGTGTCGGAGCAGACCACGGTTTACGGGCTTCCCAAGACTCCCGGCACCTATATCGCGCATCGGCACGAAACCTATGATGTGAAGGGGCTCGTCACGGGTTGCACTTACCTCCCTCAATACCGGTTGCTTGTCCTTTGTGGTTACGACTACAACGGGGGCCACTTTTGGGATGCCCTTCATCCGTTTATCCTGTTACTGTATGATTTTCAGGGCGATAACTTCTTCTCCGGCAACAAACGCCGGTTGGATTTCGAGATGTTGGTCAAAGCGCAGATCGAAGCCATAGCTACTTCCAATGCCTTGGACTACTATATTACCAACGAGCATTTCACCAAGGTTGTAGGTTTTGTAGCTTTTGACATCTCTGCAAAACTGCAACGTCTGGATTTGCGGGAATATCTCATCCCCTATTTGTCGCAATATATGGACAGTTTCCCGCCTCCGCCCGACACGGTTCCCGCCCCTGATGCGGTTTCCGATCACTATTCCGTCAAAGACCACTTCCATGTCTATCCCAATCCTGCGACTGATCAGCTTCACATCGACTTTCCGCAGGAGTTTCTCGGTGCCAATTATGAAATACGCAATCTCGCGGGTCGGAAAGTGGCGGGAGGTACGCTGAGAGACAACACTATCCTTTTGAGTAACAAGAATATGGCCGTAGGAGAGTATCTGCTGGTCATTCGAAAGCGCGGCCAGCAACACTCGTTCAAGTTTGTGAGGAAGGAGAGGTAACAGGCATCCTCTCTGATTACAGGAACCGCATATTTCTATATTTTTGCCGAATGGTTTATGAATGTTTCGCCCTATGAAAAAATATCTGCTATACATTATTATATATAGTCTTTGCCTCGGCCTCTCCGCGCAGACCTTCACCGAGTGGCAGGATCCGGCAGTGTTCGAGGTCAACAAACTCTACCCGAGGGCCAATATCCCAGACAATAACAGGAGTTCAAATTTTATCAATTATATTGATTGGGGGCTCTCTCCCTTGTGGAAGTTCCACTATGCGCCCAATGCCGATGAGCGGCCGACCGACTTCTTCCGAACCGACTACGACGACAGCGGCTGGGGCACCATCCCCGTGCCGGGCAACTGGGAACTCAACGGCTACGGCGTGCCCGTCTATGTGAACACCACCAACGACTTTGACAACAGCCAATTACCGAAGGTGCCCGTGAAAGGGAATGCCGTAGGTAGCTATAGAAGATGGGTATATATAGCCGACGATTATGACGAACCACTGCAGGTTATTCTTAATGTAGGTGGCGCGAAGTCCTGTTTCTATCTTTGGGTGAACGGCCAGTTTGTAGGCTACAGCGAGGACGCCAAGACCAACTCCGAGTTCGACATCACTCGGTTCGTGAAGTTCGGGGAGCGCAATCTCATCGCCCTGCAGGTCTTCAAGTGGAGCGACGGTTCCTACTTCGAGTGCCAGGATTTCTGGCGGCTGAGCGGCATCGAGCGCGACATCACCCTTTACGTCCAACCCAAAACGCACATTTTGGATTACAAGGTGGTGGCGGATTTGGATTCCACATACAAAAACGGGATTTTGGATGTAGAGGTGACTGTGGAGAATCTGGAAAATTTCTCCTATAACAACGCATTCCATGTATCCGTGGAAATGGAAAAACTTGAAAATTTAGGGACTAATAATTATTCGCCCCTACGGAAATCCACGGAAATCCAATTCCAAAATTCATGCAAACAAACTCTTCATTTTCGAATGTTTGTCCCAGATGTTAAATCATGGAATGCCGAACACCCCCATTTGTATTCCCTTTGGTTAACCTTGGAAGACGACAAGGGAAATACCATTGATGATGCGGCAATTTATGTTGGTTTCCGCAATATCAAAATCGAAAACGGGCTTTTGCTGGTGAACGGTGTACCAGTGACCATCCGCGGGGTGAACCGCCACGAGCACGACCCACGAACGGGCCACGTGGTTTCCAAAGAGCGTATGGAGCAAGATATCCGGCTGATGAAGGCCAACAACATCAATACCGTACGCACCAGCCACTATCCCAATGCGCCGGAGTTCTACAACCTGTGCGACTATTACGGCCTCTACGTCATCGACGAGGCCAACGCCGAATCGCACGCGCAGGGCTACGGCGAGAAGTCGTTGGCGAAACGTGCTGACTTCAAGGAGGCTACGGTGGCGCGTGTCCGCAATATGTACGAGCGTGACAAGAACCACCCGTGCATCATCACGTGGTCGTTGGGCAACGAGTCGGGCAACGGGGTGTGCTACGAGGCCGCCTACGACTGGCTGAAGGCCAAGGACAGCACCCGCCCCGTGCAGTACGAGCGCGCCCTCTACGACCGCAACACCGACATCGTGGCCATCATGTACCCCTCGGCGGACTACCTCGCCCGTTACGCCCGCGAGCCGCAAACCCGCCCGTTCATTATGTGCGAGTACGCGCACGCGATGGGCAACAGCTGCGGCGGCCTCTCCAACTACTGGGACACTATCTACAAGTACCCGCAGCTGCAGGGCGGCTGCATCTGGGACTGGGTCGATCAGGGTCTGCTGACGAAGGATGCGCAGGGCCGGGAGTTCTACGCTTACGGCGGCGACTTCGGGGAGAATATGCCCTCCGACGGCAACTTTTGCATCAACGGCCTGGTGGATCCCGACCGGAAACCGCACCCGCAGTTGGCCGAGGTGCGGAAGGTCTATCAGCCCATCAAGATAGAGGCGGTGGATTTGGATTTATTGAAGTTCCGTATCATCAACCGCTTCGATTTCAGCAACTTGGAAGAATATACGCTGTTATACAGATTGCGCACCGATGTGGCGCATGAGCCGGCGGTGCATCCTGACAGCTTTCTGCGGCCACCAATGCCAGGAGAACCACTCTCTGGTTACATCCCGATGGTGCCGATGCACCTTGCCCCGCATGACACCGGCTATTTCACTATGCCGCAAGAAATTGTAGAAGCCGTGCGAGATTTGGACACTGTTGCTCCCGGACGGGATGTGATGGTG
>Ga0247608_10004607_pt1 | contig 15334 bp, 12 predicted proteins | sample 176DNAGHGlowgp2_FD_193490 | JGI IMG/M metagenome (GOLD analysis project Ga0247608, IMG submission 193490) | Sheep rumen microbial communities from Palmerston North, Manawatu-Wanganui, New Zealand - 1766 DNA GHGlow gp2 | ecosystem: Host-associated > Mammals > Digestive system > Stomach > Rumen ...
GGTTAATTCCGTCATACGGTCGAGGGCATAGATGGCCATGGCACCGCCTTTCCTTTCGCTTTTGCCGAGCAGGTACCAGCGTTGGTGGAAAAGTTTCAAGCAATAAGGTTCAATTAGAGTGGTGTATGGCTCTGAGTCGCTGAATTTCTGGTAACCCATTTGAATGGTGTGGTGGCATTTGATGGCGTTGATGGCGGTTTCGAGATGCTCCAAGCCAGAAGGGATTTCTTCTAAAAGAAGTTGGTCTTTGATAGAAAGGCCGTCCAAGAGCAGGCTATTGACGGTGAGGGTGCGAAGCATCCAATTCTGAGTAGAATTGTCGTTCATTGTTTCGGGATTGCAAATGTAGTATTGGTGGCGGCTGTCGCATTCGATGCGGATGCCAAACATGTCGTCGATGGCTTGGCGGAGTCGGTAGAAAGTGGTGCGCGACAATGTTTTGCCATCATTCAAGTCGTTGTCTATCCAAAGGCGTTTGATGTCATCATAACTGATCCTCCTTGCTCGCCGAATGGTGTGAACGAGCCAAATGTATTGTCTAAAGGTGTCAATGTTTCTCATTTTTGCTGTTTTTTTCTGCAAAAATATGAAAAAAACTATAGGTGTTTCATGTTTTGAAACAGGTATGATTGTAAATTTGCAGCATGAAAGAAATCATATCGCACATTAGAACTGAAGATTGGGCAATTCAACCTAATGAGGAACATCAAGAGGGTGTGTCTTTGATGGCTTCGAAATTTGCTGCTGACTTTGGCATGGCAGAATGGGGTCGGGTATTGGGATTGTTGCATGATAAAGGCAAGGAGAAAAAAGCATTTCAGCAACACATTTTGAAAGAAAGTGGGAAAGAGCCATTAATTAAGGTAGATGGTGATTATAGACATGCTTACGTTGGGGCACTTATAGCCAAACAATTATTTCCAAAGTGCTATCCGCTGATGATAAATGCTTTGATGGGACATCATCGAGGTCTGTATGATGATGGTGATATGAAAGAAGTGCTGAAGCAACAAATGCCCGATGATGTGACCATTGAAAAAGTTAGGACTGATTTGGAAATACCGAGATTAGAAAAGTCCAAAGATATTCATCATTTGGAACGAATGCTTTACAGTTGTTTGGTAGATGCCGACTTTTTGGACACCGAAGCATTTATGCAACCTGAGCAAAGCAAGTTGAGAGGAAAATACGATTCTTTGATGGCGCTTGAAGAAAAATTAGAGGCATATTTGGAAGGTTTGAAGAAAAATGCTCCTGATACCGAGGTGAATCGGATTCGAAACGAGGTGCAGGATTGGTGTATAGAAGAGAGTGTTAATCCAGCTGGTTTTTATAGTTTGACGGTACCAACAGGCGGTGGTAAAACCTTGGCTTCTGTATTGTGGGCTATCAAACATGCCATCAAGAATGACTTAAAGCGTGTTATCATTGCTATTCCCTACACTAGTATCATTACGCAAACTGCAAGTGTGTTAAGAGACATCTTTGGTGTGGAAAATGTGCTTGAACATCATTCAAATGTCGATCATACAGCTTTTGACGACAAAGAATTGTCTCAAACATTGAAATTGGCAACCGAGAATTGGGATTATCCTATCGTTGTAACAACCAATGTTCAACTGTTTGAATCTTTATTTAGCAATAAACCGTCGGATTGCCGCAAGCTTCACAACATCGCAAAAAGCGTTTTGATTCTTGATGAAGTGCAAACATTGCCAATTGAGTTTTTAGGGCCGATTATTGACACTTTTGACACTTTGAAAAGAGTGTTTGGCGTTTCCATTTTGTTTACGACGGCAAGCCAACCCAAATTGAAGGGGAAAATCCAAGGGACTAATCCTATGGTCACAATTGATGGCTTGTCTGAAATCCATGAAATTGTTCCGCGAAGTGTAAATCTTCATGACCGATTACGACGTGTGGAGTTGGAATTTGAAGAGTCTAGGAAGAATTATGATGAAATTGCAGAAGAAATGTCTCAACATCCTCGTGTACTTTGCATTGTGAATACTCGAAAGGATGCTAAAGAAATATATTCCCGTCTACCCAAAGACGGTATTTGCCTGCATTTGTCACGCATGATGTGCCCTGACCATGTGATGGATACTATTGATAGGATTAAGACTGCACTTAAAGACCCTTCAAACGCCATTATCAGGGTGGTGGCAACCCAACTGATTGAGGCGGGTGTTGATATTGACTTTCCTGTCGTGTTTCGTCAAGAGGCAGGACTGGATTCAATTCTTCAAGCAGCGGGTAGATGCAATAGAGAGGGCAAGTTGGAGATGGGAAAAGCTTTCGTGTTCGGTTTTCAGAAGCCGTTGCCTCCGGGATTTATGACACAAACTAATAATGCCCGAATAGGAATGGGCAAATACCACGATTGGTTTTCGCCAGAGGCAATGGAGGCCTATTTCAGGCAGCTGTATTCGCGGGTCGATAGTTTTGACAAGGTGAACATAAAAGATATGCTCTATAAACCCGAAATGCAGTTTGAAACTGCGGCTTCGGAGTTTCAATTGATTGATGATAACACCACTTCGGTTATCGTGAACTGGAAAAACAGCATGGATTTGGTGGAACGTTTGAAGAGTGAAGGCGTTACATATTCTCTGATGAAAGCATTGTCGCATTATAGCGTCAATGTTAGGAATAATGACTTGAAGAAACTGACGGAGGCTGGTGCCGTTGAAGAGGTTTTGGAGGGCGTCTATGTGGTCGGCGACCCGGTATTCTACGACAAAGAAGTCGGGCTGATTACGGATAATCACTGGTTAGAGGAATCATTAATAGTATAAAATATGGAATATTACGACAAAGAGTTTTGTTTGGAAGTATGGGGTTCAATGGCTTGCTTCACACGGCCAGAATTGAAAGTGGAGCGGGTAAGCTATGATGTCATCACTCCATCAGCAGCGCGGGCTGTATTTGAGGCTATCTTCTGGAAGCCAGCCATACGTTGGCAGGTGACGAAGATAGAGGTGCTAAATCCTATTAAATGGACAACCATTAGAAGGAATGAGGTTGGAGCTTTGGCATCGAAAAATCCAATCTTCATAGAGGAAAAACGACAACAGAAAAACTCACTTTTGCTTCAAGATGTCCATTATCGAATATGGGCAAAGCTGGTTTTCATTCCGCAATGGAAACGAAAGGAGACCAAGAATGCACAAATAGACATCGAAGAAGCCGATATGCTACGGAAGGATGAGAATCCGGGCAAGTATAATGCCATGTTTGAACGCAGGGCAAGCAAAGGACAGTGCTTCAACCAGCCTTATTTAGGTACACGCGAGTTTTCGGCTTCGTTCCGTTTGGTGAAACCCGAACAAGAGGAATTGATGTCTCCGATTGCCGAAAGCCGCGACCTTGGCGTTATGCTCTACGATATGGATTTCCAAGGTAATCCCGAAAAACCTGAAGCCATGTTCTTCCGCGCCCGTATGGAGCAGGGAGTAATTATTGTTCCACCCATTAATAGTGAGGAGGTTTTGAGATGATACTGCAAGCATTATATGAGTATTACAACCGTAGTAAGGGTTCGCTTCCCGCTTTTGGACGAGAGTTGAAAGAGATAGGTTTCTTAATCGTTATTGATAAGAACGGCAATTTCATTAGGTTTGAGGACAGAAGAATAGACAAAAAGCAGGCACAAAAGTTTTTGGTAAAGAAAAGTGTAGGCCGTACAAGTGCTCCTGCAGCCAATTATCTTTATGATAATAGCGCCTATGTTTTTGGTTATTCTGAAAAAGGAGACCCAAAGAAGTGTTTGGAAGCATTCAAGGAAAATGTGCAGGCACTTTACGAAGCATTACCTGACAACGCTGATTTGAAGGCCGTGTATTCTTTCTATCAAAATGACATAATAGAAGTTTTGGAAAGAATGAAAAAAGATCCATTATGGCCAGAGATTGAGAAGAATCTGAATAAAAAGTATTCCACTTTTTCTTTTCTGATAGAGGGCGATACAAAAATTGTAGCAGAGAAAGAGGAGTTGCTGGATTTGTTGGGCTATGATGATGTTTTTGGAAGAGAACAAATCTGTTTGGTTTCTGGCCAAAGAGGACGAGCGGTTGAAACCACAACCGCAACGATGATTCCAGGAAGTCAGGCAACAGCAAAACTGGTTGCTTTTCAGGTGAATTCGGGCTATGATTCATACGGAAAAGAGAAAGGTTTTAATGCCCCAATCAGCGAAGAAGCCGAATTCGCGTATACGACAGCATTGAACCACATGCTACGTTCAGATTCGAGAAACAAATTTTTGATTGGCAACCGTACATTTCTGTTTTGGGCATCCAAAGATGACGAGGCAGGCAAACAAGCAGAAGAAAGTCTTTTCAATATGTTCGGATTCAACGAACAAGAAGATGATCCCAATAGAAATATAGAACAAGTGAGAAAGACTTTCAGTGCTATTTATTCTGGTAGTTTGAGAACCTCGCTTGATGATAAATTCTACGTTTTAGGACTTGCACCCAACTCGGCGAGAATTGCAGTGACCTACTGGTCAGAACTGCCATTGAAGAACTTTGCCGCTCTCATTCTTCGCCATTTCGAGGACATGGAAATTGCTGACACAAGAAAGGAAAAGAAACCCTATATGGGACTTCGTTCGATTTTGGCTGCTGTTACATTGGGAGGCAAATCGTCAGATGCGACACCAAATCTACCCGAATCCGTTGTGAAAAGCATTTTCCAAGGCTTGCCTTATCCATATACTTTGTATGCTGGATGCATACGCCGCATTCGAGCAGAGCAAAGCCTTAATATTACACGGGCTGCCATTATTAAGGCGTATTTGAATAGACAACAAAATGATAATCAACAAAAAATAGAAGTTATGTTAGACAAAGAAAACAACAACCAAGGCTATCTCTGTGGCCGTTTGTTTGCCGTGCTTGACAAGATCCAAGACGAGGCTAACAACCAACACTCCATCCGCGAACGGTATATGAACTCGGCAAGTGCTACGCCAGCCGCTGTTTTCGCGACCATTCTCAACTTGTCCTATCACCATTCGGAGAAATTGAATGAGGGACGGAAAGTTTGGTTTGAAAAAATCAAGCAGGAAATCGTTGACAAGATTAGTCCAGACGGTTTCCCAGCTCACCTTGACCTACAAGACCAAGGAAGGTTTTTTGTGGGCTACTATCAACAAACACAATGGTTCTACACCAAGAAAGAAGAACAAACTGAAGAATAACAACTTAAAAATAATTGAATTATGTCAGAACTGAAAAACAGAATCGATTTCGTTTACATCTTTGATGTACAGGATGGTAATCCAAATGGCGACCCTGATGCAGGCAATTTGCCACGTGTGGATGCCGAAACAGGAATGGGTCTCGTGACCGATGTGTGCCTCAAACGCAAGGTGCGTAATTATGTGCAAGTGGCTAAAAATTGTGCTGATGGCTATGATATTTTCATTAAGGAGAAAGCGGTACTAAACACACTTATTGACAAGGCACATGACGAAGAAAGTGTAAAAGAGGCTAAAGACAAGACTTCGGCAGCCCGTGATGTTATGTGTAAAACGTATTACGACATTCGCACATTCGGCGCTGTTATGTCAACTGGTAAGAATGCAGGTCAAGTGCGTGGACCTATCCAATTCACATTTGCTCGTTCGGTTGATGCAATTGCCACGGCTGAACACTCTATTACCAGAATGGCAGTCGCTACCGAAAAGGAGGCAGAGAAGCAAGGTGGTGATAACCGCACTATGGGACGCAAAGCAACTGTGCCCTATGGTCTCTATGTCTGCCACGGTTTTATCTCCGCCAACCTTGCCAAACAGACTGGTTTCTCTGAAGAGGACTTGGATTTGTTCTGGGAAGCGTTGAAAAACATGTTCGATGTTGACCGTTCGGCAGCCCGTGGCTTGATGAGTGCTCGGAAACTGATTGTCTTTAAGCATGATTCTGTGCTGGGTAATGCTCCTGCCAACCAGTTGTTTGACCTTGTGAAAGTTGAAAAGAACACATCTGACGCACCTCGCTCATATAAGGATTATATGGTCACGGTGGATGAGTCAAAATTGCCGTCTGGTGTGACAGTTGAATACATGATTTGAGATGTACGCCGAAGATGATATGCTCATGTTGTCGGGGATTCAGCACTTTGTGTTCTGTCCCCGACAATGGGCATTGATTCACATTGAACAAGTTTGGGCAGAAAACCGCTTTACGGCAGAGGGCCAAATTTTTCACAAACAAGCTGATGACCCATTCTATAGACAAAAGAATGGGGAGTTTGTGTCGCTGCGTTCGGTTGCCATTTCATCCAAAGCATTGGGATTGTATGGATTCACCGATGTAGTGGAACTTCATCCTTCTGAAAGTCCAGATAACTGCATAATGCACCCGTTATATCCTGGCTATTGGAAACCATTTCCTGTAGAATATAAACGTGGTCATGCGAAGTCTGATGAGAGGGATGAAGTGCAACTTGCGGCTCAAGTCATCTGTTTGGAGGAAATGCATGGTATTCGGATAGATTGTGGATATTTGTTCTATGGTGAAACGCGAAGACGGGAAGAGGTCAAGGTGGACGAAAGATTGAGGCTATTGACGCTGGAATATGCTGATGAAATGCATAGAGTTTATGGCTTGGGGGCTGTCCCTAAAGCATTGAAAAGCCGCAAATGTACCAATTGTTCGTTGTTGGATATTTGTCTTCCCGATACGAAAAACAAACCTTTGGCGGCTTATTACCTGAAAAAGAATCTATATGAGGAAACTTCTTAATGTTTTGTATGTCACAACTCCCGAGTCTTATTTGAGCAAGGACGGAATGAATGTGGTGGTATCAGTCAACCAGGTAGAGAAATTCCGCATTCCAATTGTCAATATTGAGGGTATTGTGACATTCGGATATATGGGTGCAAGTCCTGGACTGATGAAGTTGTGTGCTGATAATGGGGTGGCGTTGTCTTTTTTGTCCCCGAATGGTAGGTTTATAGGCCGTTTTCAAGGTCCAGTCCATGGTAATGTGTTGCTTAGAAAGACACAATATCAAATTGCAGATGATAAGCAATGTGCATTGCACTATGCCCAATTGTTTGTTGCGGGAAAAATTCAAAACTATAGGACAATCCTTCAAAGGTTTATTCGGGACAATGGCAGTAATGGGGAAGTGGAGTCGGCTATTAAAATAATGGAAGTGAGCAAGTCGTGGGCGTTAAACACAAAAGAAGTATCAAGTTTAATTGGGGTGGAAGGAGATGCTGCGAATACCTATTTTGGCGTTTTTCCTCATCTAATGTTGCAGAGAAAAGAAGATTTTCTCTTTCATGGAAGGAATAAGCGTCCGCCAAAAGATGCGGTGAATGCTTTGCTGTCTTTTGTGTATACATTGTTGGCAAATGAAACAGCGGCAGCATTGGAAACTGTTGGACTTGATCCATACGTTGGCTTTATGCATGCATTGCGCCCGGGGCGTACTTCGTTGGCATTAGATCTGATGGAAGAGATGAGAGCCTATTTGGGTGATAGACTTGTGCTTTCGCTTATCAACCGAAAACAAGTAGCACCAAATGATTTTGTGACACAAGGTGAAAGTGGGGTGGTGATGACCGACGATTGTCGCAAAACAGTTTTGACGGCATGGCAAAACAGAAAGAAGGAGACGATAGTCCATCCTTATTTGGAGGAAAAGATTCCTGTTGGATTGTTGCCATACGTTCAAGCGTTGTTGTTAGCGAGAGCAATCAGAGGTGACATTGATGATTATCCTGTCTTTTTGATTCATTGAGCTTATGATGGTTTTGATAACATACGATGTGGAGACATTGACTCCTAGTGGTGCAAGACGGTTGCGCCGTGTGGCCAAAGAGTGTCAGAATTATGGCCAACGCGTACAAAACTCTGTTTTTGAATGTGTGCTTACCGAAGCTCAAATCACGGTTTTGCGAGATAAAATATCGTCACTAATTGATGAGGAAAAAGACAGTGTCCGTTTCTATTATCTAGGAAACAATTGGAGCAATAAGGTGGAGTACATCGGAATGAAAACATCTTTTGATGTCACTTCGGAATTGATTATTTGATGTCGCGAAGTGCAAGTATTGCAAAAAATGTTGTATTTTCGCGGCATCTGTTAATCAATACATTATTATTTGTTTCAAATCTAAAGAGAATTTGATTAACAATTCAAAGTTCGATTCGCGGAATGGGCTGCATAAGATGCTGAATTCCTGACGGGTTGAGCTATAACGGTCGCGCCCCGCGTGGGCGCGTGGATTGAAACACAATCCGTCACGCCCTCGCGTTCGCGCAAGTTGACGTCGCGCCCCGCGTGGGCGCGTGGATTGAAACCTTTGTACTCGAAGCCAAACGCGAAACCATCTGCAGGTCGCGCCCCGCGTGGGCGCGTGGATTGAAACCAAGGCTGCACGGGCTTGACGCAAGCACCCGCGTTGTCGCGCCCCGCGTGGGCGCGTGGATTGAAACAAGCCTGTGATGGTGCTGTTGCCTATCGTCGGCGGTCGCGCCCCGCGTGGGCGCGTGGATTGAAACCTGGTATAATATGAATCTCAGAAAACGGATCTAAGCGTCGCGCCCCGCGTGGGCGCGTGGATTGAAACCGTCTGGTTGGAAATGGGTGCGGAAATCATGCCGTCGCGCCCCGCGTGGGCGCGTGGATTGAAACCCAATTATTACCGTCAGGATGTCGATTATGACCCCGTCGCGCCCCGCGTGGGCGCGTGGATTGAAACGTATTGCTCACGCTCCTCGTCGGTGATGGAATAGCGTCGCGCCCCGCGTGGGCGCGTGGATTGAAACCCCATGCTGAACCTCTTCGGTCCCAAGGGCAGCGGGTCGCGCCCCGCGTGGGCGCGTGGATTGAAACAAAAACACCTTCTGCCGCTACACCACCATCACGAAGCGTCGCGCCCCGCGTGGGCGCGTGGATTGAAACTAGTTTCTGTGTGTTTGGTGTTTCCTGAACTCAATGTCGCGCCCCGCGTGGGCGCGTGGATTGAAACATCACAACAAGACGCTGCTACTGCTCAATTAGATGTCGCGCCCCGCGTGGGCGCGTGGATTGAAACCCATTTCATTAGCAAATTCTATTGTCCCGATAGGTCGCGCCCCGCGTGGGCGCGTGGATTGAAACATTTTGAAATTGCATAATAGACTGACCTCTACCGTCGCGCCCCGCGTGGGCGCGTGGATTGAAACATTTGACGATTTTCCTTGGCGACGCCTTGGCGATGTCGCGCCCCGCGTGGGCGCGTGGATTGAAACACGATGTGACCTACACCCGGACAAAATCGAAAATGTCGCGCCCCGCGTGGGCGCGTGGATTGAAACCCGTCCGGGCGTTTGAACTCGACCAAACGGAAACGCGTCGCGCCCCGCGTGGGCGCGTGGATTGAAACCATGTCCCACTCGACGTCGTCGCTGGTGGCATTGTCGTCGCGCCCCGCGTGGGCGCGTGGATTGAAACACCGGCACGGGCGCCTTGGTGCCGAGCGACACCGTCGCGCCCCGCGTGGGCGCGTGGATTGAAACATCAGCACCCACTTCCAGCTCTTCAAGACCTTGACGTCGCGCCCCGCGTGGGCGCGTGGATTGAAACAACATCAAGACGCTCGACGAGAACAGCGTACCAATCGTCGCGCCCCGCGTGGGCGCGTGGATTGAAACAGCATTGTAACGGCTTTTTCTCTGTATAAGTGTAAGTCGCGCCCCGCGTGGGCGCGTGGATTGAAACCGCCTGCAACCATCGACGAAGGAAAAGATCGAGGTCGCGCCCCGCGTGGGCGCGTGGATTGAAACACCGGCCCTGTCGAGACCTTCGACATCGACGTCAAGTCGCGCCCCGCGTGGGCGCGTGGATTGAAACACCTCTGTCTGATGCTTGCCCTTGTTGCGCATCGCGTCGCGCCCCGCGTGGGCGCGTGGATTGAAACAATAATCTTGCGGACGATGGCGGCACGGTCGCCCGTCGCGCCCCGCGTGGGCGCGTGGATTGAAACATGGTTGGGGAAACGTGTTGCCGTTCGAGCCGTCCGTCGCGCCCCGCGTGGGCGCGTGGATTGAAACGAGTATTGGTTGAAGTGCATCCGCGACCCGTTCGCGTCGCGCCCCGCGTGGGCGCGTGGATTGAAACAACGATGCCGACGTCAAGGCTCACGGCTGGACTAAGGTCGCGCCCCGCGTGGGCGCGTGGATTGAAACTTCGTAACATTGTCTAACTTGTTGATTTACATAAGTCGCGCCCCGCGTGGGCGCGTGGATTGAAACAAACCATTATATAAAGAATGGGATGGAAAACGGTCGCGCCCCGCGTGGGCGCGTGGATTGAAACTTGAAAGTTATTACTACGCACGGGATAACGATTGGGTCGCGCCCCGCGTGGGCGCGTGGATTGAAACACAATCAACGGATTACATGATATTTCAACAATCCGTCGCGCCCCGCGTGGGCGCGTGGATTGAAACTATGGAATGATGAAATGCTTTCGCGCTGACGCTTGTCGCGCCCCGCGTGGGCGCGTGGATTGAAACAAGCGAAAGCCGTTGACGGGTTCGGCGTCGGCGTCGCGCCCCGCGTGGGCGCGTGGATTGAAACGACTTCGCCGACATCATCGAGCAATGGTCGCGCGTCGCGCCCCGCGTGGGCGCGTGGATTGAAACGCCTTGCGTAACGCCAACGCGTCGCGGTGTGCGAGTCGCGCCCCGCGTGGGCGCGTGGATTGAAACATGATTGACAACGTCAAGCAAAACAAAGGCGAAGTCGCGCCCCGCGTGGGCGCGTGGATTGAAACAAAGGAAGAATTGGTCGCCGAAATGGGCGCGGCGATGTCGCGCCCCGCGTGGGCGCGTGGATTGAAACCCGCCACGACGCTGGCTGAGTACTGCTATAACTACGTCGCGCCCCGCGTGGGCGCGTGGATTGAAACATCGCCCCACGCCTCGACACGGCGTTTGACGGTGGTCGCGCCCCGCGTGGGCGCGTGGATTGAAACTTGAAATACTACACCGTTTTCCATATCGACCAATGCGTCGCGCCCCGCGTGGGCGCGTGGATTGAAACTATCTTGTCAAAAAACAGCATATCACCAGGCTCCAAGTCGCGCCCCGCGTGGGCGCGTGGATTGAAACATCCGTCAAGGGCGAGGTCGACGCATACGTCGAAGTCGCGCCCCGCGTGGGCGCGTGGATTGAAACTACGACGACACAACCAACGCCGTCGTCGAGTGCAAGTCGCGCCCCGCGTGGGCGCGTGGATTGAAACTACGACGACACAACCAACGCCGTCGTCGAGTGCAAGTCGCGCCCCGCGTGGGCGCGTGGATTGAAACCGTTTGAAAATCAACAAATTAGGCAATGTTACGAAGTCGCGCCCCGCGTGGGCGCGTGGATTGAAACGTGTCGACCAAAAGGATGTTCGTCTCCGCCAATCCTTGGTCGCGCCCCGCGTGGGCGCGTGGATTGAAACGTGTCGACCAAAAGGATGTTCGTCTCCGCCAATCCTTGGTCGCGCCCCGCGTGGGCGCGTGGATTGAAACAGAATGGCATCGTGTCCGTCAACGAAGTGCGCCGTGTCGCGCCCCGCGTGGGCGCGTGGATTGAAACCAACGCTGAATTACACCGGCACCGCCAATGATGCGGTCGCGCCCCGCGTGGGCGCGTGGATTGAAACAAGGCCTTGCAGGCCATCTATGGAAAGAACGGTGGTCGCGCCCCGCGTGGGCGCGTGGATTGAAACACGCCCATCACGCTGTCGGCCTCGGACGCCCAGTCGCGCCCCGCGTGGGCGCGTGGATTGAAACGCTAATAAAATAGGAAGAGGTGGACGCTTTGGTGTCGCGCCCCGCGTGGGCGCGTGGATTGAAACAGCCTCTTGCAGGCAATCCGCAGCGTCGTCAATGGGTCGCGCCCCGCGTGGGCGCGTGGATTGAAACAATAACCAATTAAAACATCAAAACAATGGCACAAGGTCGCGCCCCGCGTGGGCGCGTGGATTGAAACTAACCATTGCGAGCCTTTTGGTTATCCGGGGCGGCGGTCGCGCCCCGCGTGGGCGCGTGGATTGAAACCTGAAATACTACACCGTTTTCCACGTTGACCAATGTCGCGCCCCGCGTGGGCGCGTGGATTGAAACAAAACGAAATCGCGCCAAAGGTTGTGGATTTCGGGTCGCGCCCCGCGTGGGCGCGTGGATTGAAACATCCTCCGCTGCATGGAGGCAACGAAGAAATCCGTCGCGCCCCGCGTGGGCGCGTGGATTGAAACTGCCTTTGGCGCACCTTTATCTCAAACCTGACCACACGTCGCGCCCCGCGTGGGCGCGTGGATTGAAACTCTCTGTTCGCGTGTTTCTTGGTTGGGGTCTGTTGCGTCGCGCCCCGCGTGGGCGCGTGGATTGAAACCTTGAAACGGTTAGCGGCATCGTGGAGGAAGGTCAGCGTCGCGCCCCGCGTGGGCGCGTGGATTGAAACAAATTCGATTTGTGCCACAAAAGTACTACAAGGAGTCGCGCCCCGCGTGGGCGCGTGGATTGAAACAACGTCGCCCAAGTCCCTCAACAGCGAAGACCAAGTCGCGCCCCGCGTGGGCGCGTGGATTGAAACATCTTGCTTTGCCAGCGCAACACGTCCGCGACGAGGTCGCGCCCCGCGTGGGCGCGTGGATTGAAACAACACCTTGTATTGGATGCACACGTCCCAACGGTCGCGCCCCGCGTGGGCGCGTGGATTGAAACACCTTTTTATATTATGGCTACTACGTGGATGCCGGAGTCGCGCCCCGCGTGGGCGCGTGGATTGAAACAACGAAGGCCATGCGGAAGGAAGCCCCGACAGTGTCGCGCCCCGCGTGGGCGCGTGGATTGAAACTGCACCGCAAGGTCAGGCCTGCGGTTTTCGTCGGTCGCGCCCCGCGTGGGCGCGTGGATTGAAACCTTGTTTTGGTGAAAGCCCCGCGTGGCGTCATCAAGTCGCGCCCCGCGTGGGCGCGTGGATTGAAACAAATTGAAAACAAAAGAACAAATTATGGAGGAAGTCGCGCCCCGCGTGGGCGCGTGGATTGAAACACCGAGCTGTTGCAGAACGACGCCAACCAAGCCGTCGCGCCCCGCGTGGGCGCGTGGATTGAAACAAAGAACCCATCTTCTGCCCAAGCGACCTGAAGGGTCGCGCCCCGCGTGGGCGCGTGGATTGAAACCAAAGGCTGAACAAGAAGCAAGAGGAAACGAACGTCGCGCCCCGCGTGGGCGCGTGGATTGAAACCATACTCCGAGAGAACTCTATCAATGGCACGGGGTCGCGCCCCGCGTGGGCGCGTGGATTGAAACTCCTCTTAATTATGATTTTAAAAATGCCGGTATTTAGTCGCGCCCCGCGTGGGCGCGTGGATTGAAACATATCTGACAATGACGAAATATAGGTAGGCTTAAGGTCGCGCCCCGCGTGGGCGCGTGGATTGAAACTTTTAATGGTACGCCTTACGTTATTAAGTCTAAGCCGTCGCGCCCCGCGTGGGCGCGTGGATTGAAACGTGCTTTTGTTCCTGGTTCTAATGAAGACCGTACTCGTCGCGCCCCGCGTGGGCGCGTGGATTGAAACAAAGGGTCTTTTATCAAGTCAAAGGTCGTGTAAATGTCGCGCCCCGCGTGGGCGCGTGGATTGAAACACATCAAGCGTAACTTTCTCCTTATCGTCTTCAAAGTCGCGCCCCGCGTGGGCGCGTGGATTGAAACTCATCAAAATTAAAAGCAGTAGTAAGACGAATAGGTCGCGCCCCGCGTGGGCGCGTGGATTGAAACCGTGCCTATGCTCTTCGTGCATGTGTGCGGTCAGTCGCGCCCCGCGTGGGCGCGTGGATTGAAACTCCCAACTTATGCCTATCGCCCATAATGCGTTCGGTCGCGCCCCGCGTGGGCGCGTGGATTGAAACATAAATGCGAGGTTTTTAGGTTAAACTTTGGTTTTGTCGCGCCCCGCGTGGGCGCGTGGATTGAAACTTCGATGTCAAGAAGTGGAAACACTTCGGTTATCATGTCGCGCCCCGCGTGGGCGCGTGGATTGAAACTTGCTCGAAAAAAAGCCATTGGTGAATTACGATGGTCGCGCCCCGCGTGGGCGCGTGGATTGAAACATCATGAAGCAATCGCTCTCGAAGCCGATGGCCTGTCGCGCCCCGCGTGGGCGCGTGGATTGAAACATCAGGAAGCGCACCAGCGCGTCCACGTCGGCGGCGTCGCGCCCCGCGTGGGCGCGTGGATTGAAACGAATCCGTCCCCCGCTACTGTTCCTCTCACGGGTCGCGCCCCGCGTGGGCGCGTGGATTGAAACAAAACCCTGACGCAATAAGAGCATTGATAGAACTGTCGCGCCCCGCGTGGGCGCGTGGATTGAAACCTGGCTCTGCGGTCATCTGGGCTGCTCCTGGTCGGGTCGCGCCCCGCGTGGGCGCGTGGATTGAAACATATTGCGACATCTGCGGAACGGTCACGCTGTCGGGTCGCGCCCCGCGTGGGCGCGTGGATTGAAACGGTGTTTCGGGGCTTGCGACAATGAAAGTCCCGAGGTCGCGCCCCGCGTGGGCGCGTGGATTGAAACCTTGATTGCGGGCGCGTAGTATTTATGCCATAAGTCGCGCCCCGCGTGGGCGCGTGGATTGAAACCGCCTTGCCTGCTGCCAAAACGATAAGTTTGTTGTCGCGCCCCGCGTGGGCGCGTGGATTGAAACAACCCCTATCTTAATAAGGTGGAAGCCATCATGCAGTCGCGCCCCGCGTGGGCGCGTGGATTGAAACATGCTTGCCGTAATCGTGAAAGACCTTGACGGCACGTCGCGCCCCGCGTGGGCGCGTGGATTGAAACCGACCACAGCATCAAGAATTTCAAGATGCCGAACGTCGCGCCCCGCGTGGGCGCGTGGATTGAAACATGATGCCGTTGTGAGGCGTGGTGCCGTAACCCAGTCGCGCCCCGCGTGGGCGCGTGGATTGAAACAGACCTCTCAACGGAGACTACAACCGTTATCTCGTCGCGCCCCGCGTGGGCGCGTGGATTGAAACCAAATGGACAACCTATCATCCGAAAAGCAGATGAGTCGCGCCCCGCGTGGGCGCGTGGATTGAAACATCTTTATAACTATGTAAATCGCTATGATAAAGAGGTCGCGCCCCGCGTGGGCGCGTGGATTGAAACATTCATCTTTTCAACGAATGTTGAAGGCTTGTCAGGTCGCGCCCCGCGTGGGCGCGTGGATTGAAACATCTTTATAACTATGTAAATCGCTATGATAAAGAGGTCGCGCCCCGCGTGGGCGCGTGGATTGAAACATTCATCTTTTCAACGAATGTTGAAGGC
>Ga0247608_10004608_pt1 | contig 15332 bp, 11 predicted proteins | sample 176DNAGHGlowgp2_FD_193490 | JGI IMG/M metagenome (GOLD analysis project Ga0247608, IMG submission 193490) | Sheep rumen microbial communities from Palmerston North, Manawatu-Wanganui, New Zealand - 1766 DNA GHGlow gp2 | ecosystem: Host-associated > Mammals > Digestive system > Stomach > Rumen ...
GCTGACGATTGAAGGGCAGGCACAAGAAGAAACAGTTGACACGGCGCAGTTTGTAGTTATGTACAATTATGAGTGCAGAACGCAGAACGATGAGGCAGCACCCGTCACGGACAGGATGCAGGTGGTGATGCAAGTGGGAAAGACGGTGACGAAGTCAATGCCGTACTCTGTCTATCGGCAGAGAGACGAGTCGGAAGAGGCTGATGTGGCAGCAGACTATCAGGAGGCATACGTGCATATTCCGACCGTTTGGATGGGCTATCCTGAGGGTCAGGTCACTGTGCGTGAGTTCATCTTCCCGCATGAGTACGAGGGCTATGAGCCGACTACCAACATCGCATGGGCACTATCGGAGGACACCATGACCGTGAGCGGCTACCTCTGCCAACAAGCCACGGCGACATTCCGAGGTGTGGAATGGCATGTGTGGTACACCGAGGAGATTCCTTCGTCGGCAGGGCCTTGGCGACTGCATGGCTTGCCTGGATTGATTGTCAAGGCTGAGAGCAAGGCACACAGCTTCAGCATTGCAAAACTGAGGCAGGAGGTTTCGCCCATCATTGCTCCCGAGCGGCGACCAGACGTGCAACGCATGAAGTACGCAAAACTATTGAAGCACAAGAACGAGATTTATGGCAACCGCCAGTATGTCAAGAATCCCACCTACTACGTGCCCGACCTCCAACACAGCATCAGCCACATGTGTGTGTTCCAGATGAACGGCCAAGACTATGTCTTTGCCAACGACCATCCGTTGCTGATGAAGGCGCATGTCTATCAACCTTTAGAACTGACGGAGCAGTGAGAGAAGAACGGAATAGCGAGCTTGGCTCGACCGCGACGCGGTCGTCGCTCAATAACCGAGGGTACGAGCGTAGCGAGCACCCCCGGACAGCGGCTGGTGATGAGAGTATGCACCCTGGCGGGGTGCCCCAATGCTTCAGATATACCGCTCGTCATACTCCACGCCATATTTTTGGAGCAGAGCAATCAACTCATCACGGGCAGAGAGCTTGCGATGGTGTTCCTTTTGGTTGATAATATATTGGATGATTCGCTCTTTGTCTGCTTCTGAGTATGTCAGGGCGCAATAGCCTTGTTCCCACTTCACAAACTCAGGGAATCGGTCACGGTTGGCAGACATGAAATTGTTGGTGGCAATCTTGAGGTCGTGGACAAAAGAGGCTATGGCAATGGTGGGATGCAAAGAAACCAGCATGTGGATGTGGTCAGGCATGCCATTGATGCGGTAGAGCTGGCACTGGTGGTTCTTGCAGAAGCCAAAGATATACATGTAGAGGTCGCGCTCATAAGCCTCGGCTATGGAAGCCGTACCTTGATGGGTGCGGAAGATGATGTGATAGATGAGTTTGGTGTATGCCATGGCGAGGTTTTGGTGTTGTGGATGGTGCAGTTGGGGCACCCCTTCAGGGTGCATGTCGGTCGGTTGTATGCGAATGTCCGGGGGTGCTCGCTACGCTCGTACCCTCGGTTACTGAGCGGAGACGCTTTCAGCGTCATGCTGCAGACTATGAGTACGATGATAAAAATGTTCCGCTGTGTAGGTTGATTTTACGGGTAACAGGTGGAATTGTCGATGTAAAAATACGATAAATAATTGGAATAGCAAAATAATCAATGCAAAATATCAAATGGATGTGAAACGGCTTATATACCTTATATTATGTGTGTTGCTGGCAGTGTCAGCATCAGCACAGGTGCGAGTGACAGGACGTGTGACCGACTTGCAGCAGAAGCCGGTGAGCGACGTGATAGTGAAGTTGATGAGTGGTAAGCGAACGCTGGCGTTCACCAGCAGCAATGCGCAAGGCGTGTATAGGTTGGAACTGAAAGAAGTGCCTAAAAGTGAGGTGACGCTGCTGTTCAACCACATCAGCTACGAGAAGGAGTCGGAGCAGGTGACGCTGAAGGAGAAAGAGACAAGGATTGACAGGATGCTGACTCCGAAAAGCATCTCACTGAAGGAAGTGATGGTGAAAGCAAAACCATTGCGACAAAATGGCGACACGCTGAGCCACAACCTCGCGTCGTTCCTCGGCAAGGGCGACGTGACCTTGGAGGACGGACTGAAACGCTTGCCTGGTGTGGATGTGGCGAAGAGTGGTGCCATCAGCTACATGGGCAAGCCCATCTCGCAGTTCAACATCGAAGGTCTGGACTTGCTGGGTGGCAAATATAACTTGGCGACAAGGAACATCCCTGCGGACTACGTGACGAACGTGGAAATCGTGCGCAACCATCACAGCCGACGCGTGGAGAAGGACATACCGAGCAACGAGGTGTCGATGAATATCAAACTGAGCAAGAAGGCTAAGTTCAAGCCGTTCGGACAGGAAGAGGTGGGAATAGGGGGAGGGTCTTCTGGGGTGAGGCTTCTTCTCGGCGTAACGGGCATGATGTTCACCGACAAGTTCCAGACCATCTGCTCGCTGAAGGGAGGCAACTACAAGAACTTCGCCCGTGCTGACATGTTTGACCATTTCGGTGGCAATGCCATCAGCACCCCTGCCACCAGCCTCTTCGGTGGCTTCGATGGCGGAGCACCTCCGCAAGGCGAGTACCTCTACCAGCGCAACGGTATGGTGACTCTCAACGCCATCCACAAACTCGATTCGGTGACGACGGTGAAGGTGAATGCCGACTACAGCTATCACCAAGCCACACACGACATCAGCCAGAGCAGTACCTACCTGTCGGGTGATGGCAGCTACGTGACCGTGAGCGAAACGACTTCGCCACTCACCAAGACGCATCTGCCCAAACTGTCGTTGAACTACCTGAAGAATGCTGACCACGTGTATCTGAGCGATGAATTTTTTGTGAAAGGCATGTTTGAGCATAATGAAGGGAATATCGTTGCCAACGGCTTGCCGATAGGTCAGCACCGACGCACCTCGTCGTTCGAGATAGACAACAGCTTCTATTGGGGAGACAGGACAGCCAAAGGAACTTTTCGAAATGTGAGTGTTCCCATTTCGTTCAAGCGAACGCCAACGCTGAGATTGGCTTTCAGTCAAGACGGCAACAACAATCTTCAGACAGCCCAATCGTCAACACTCACGATGAATGTCCATTCGTCGTTCACGATACCCATCGGTAAGGTTTTCCGCCTCCGATTGCCAGTCGCACTGAACGCCATGTACGACGACTTGGAAACGAACAGAATCCTCCCCTCATCCTCCTCACAGGGAGGGGCGGGGGAGAGGGTCAATGGTTGGGCATTCACGCCGACTTTGAATCCTGGTTTCGACATTCATTCGCGCAACCGTCGCTTCTACCTCAGCACGGGTTTGGGTGCAGCCTTGAAAGGATTATATTATAATAAGATGCACTACACGAAACTCGTGCTCAATCCTTCGCTCGGCATCAACTACACCTTCTCTGCCAACAGCAAATTGTCGATGTCAACGGGATATGTCACTCGTGTCGGCGACATGATGACACTGCTGACGGAGCCTATGCAAGTCAATTACCGCACGGTGCGCACCTCGTCGGGCATCATCGGCGAGTCGAACACATGGAATGTTTCGGGCGAGTGGAAATGGCAACTGCCCATGCAGTTTTTCACACTGAGCATCGGTGCCAGTCATTCGGAAGACAAGCGCAACACCCTCAATTCGCAGCGCATCGACGGCATCGACATCAGCAGTTCGGCTTTGCTTCGCGACACTCGTTCACGCACAACCGACTTCACCATTGCCACCACGAAGAACTTCCCGTCGCTTCTCACCAAACTCGGAGCAGATGCCAACTACGGATTCGGCAACAGTGAGCAGGCGGTGAATGCCGACATCATCAAGGTACGCTCCAACAACTACAACCTCCACGGCAATGCCTCCATCACGCCCATCCATTGGCTCGAACTGCGCTACGACATCCGCTACGGCTGGTCAAAGTCAAGCCCCCTCCAGCTCCCCCAAGGGGGAGAGAATAGCCATCCGGATGGCATTTTTCACTTTTCACTTTTCACTTCTCTTACTTCCCTTACCCACAGCGGTGCCCTTCACATCTTCCCCATCGCTGCCCTCGACCTCTCATTCAACTACGACTATGTACGCCGACAAATCACTGCTGACACCTACAAGCATACGTCACTCTTCAACGCCTCGGCTCAGTACAAATGGAAGCGACTTGTCTTCCGTCTTGAGCTCGACAATCTCTTGAACGAGCGCCACTACGCCTACACCGTCTTCGATGGCATCAACACCTATAGCTACGACTACGGCCTCTGCGGACGCACCATCATGCTCCGTGCCACGTTTAAGTTGTAAATGAGTTTGGCGTGAAGCGTTTAGCGTGAAGCGTGAAGCGAGTCCGTTGTACATTGTCCTTTGTCCTTGATTTAGGCTGTTCACTAATTTGTGTTCATTTGTTGACTAAAAAGAAAAATCGTAGATTTACAATTAAGTTAGTAATGTAAGACCTATAGGCAATTCAGCCTCGCTGCGTCGTGATGACGCGGTGGGGCTTTTGGATTTATAAATGCAACGAGCGTTCGTTTTCATTCGTTCGAGCGTTCGTTTCCGTCCGTTCGAGCGTTCGTTTGCATCGTTTTGAAGGTTCAATGCTTCAGGCTATACCTTAATGCTGTCCACCACTTCTATTTGATGCTCTGCCAACATCTCGGGAGTGCTGATGTCGTAGTACAAATTGAAATCGTCGAACGCAAGATACGTGGCAGCTTGTCCGTCGGAACTGCGTCTGAATGACAAGACACCCACATTGCTGTTGATTCCCACTTCTTCCAAGACACCGTTCAAGGATTTCGGCACTTTGTAGAGAGTTGCCTTGTCCTTGCTGATATAGATGTATTCGTTAGTGATGGCGGCTAAGGAGATGATGAAGTCGTAGGCATCTTCAGCATGGCAGTCGATACTCCCATAGCGTTCGTCGTCTAACAGGTTCTGGAATTGCGTTTCCTTGTCGCTGCGTTTCAGTTGTCGGAGGGTGAACCACTGAGCATCTGCCAATAGCGCACTGAAGGACACGGCAACGGTCTGTTCGCGCTTGTCGTCAACTTCTATTTGACAGTCAAGATAGGCAAACAGATTGTTGGGCATCGGTTTGCCTGAAACAAGATAACGGATGGCATGAGGGTGAATAACCAATGCGATGATGCCATAAGCCATGTGGAAGAACCTCACGAAGTACTTCGTAAACATCAGGGATTTTCTTCCACTGTCGAACTGGTATCTGTAGAGGTGGTAGCCATTGGCAACGCTCTCAAACTGCCAAAACACCGTGGAAAGCTCGTCTTCAGTCCAGATTCCATCCACCTCTGGGTCGAACAGGTTCTCCAGCAGTTCCTTGTTGCTCATGCTGATGCGTTCTCTTGTCGAGAGGGCACCGTATGAATGCAGAATAAGGTTGGCTAAACCAATGAGATGGATGCGGCTCATGGTGTCAGGATGACTTCTTGCCTCACCCTCCAACTGGGTGAGCAGCGGAAGTCTTTGCATCATGATGTCCTTATTAACGGTTTCCGAGAGCCAGTGGAACAGACGGCGATAATCTTGACTGATGTCTTTCACGTCGCCTCCCTTCGCCGACAAGCGGGGCAACAGTTTGAGAACCAACAAGACGAGAATCGGCAGGTCCTCCACTTCCACCTTTTCTATAATTGGTGCAATGTCGTCGGTTGCCTCGGCATCAGCATAGAAGTGCCAGACGAGGTGTTGGCAGAACAGCTCAGGGTTTGCCACAGAACCTAATCGCTCGCAGATGCGGTCTGCCCTGATATACGCGTCGAGCACATTCTGCAAGTCAAGCTCTGTCTGCTGCCAGACGATGTGCGCCAGCTCTCTCAGGATGGCATCCTTGATGAAGAGCGACTTGCCACCCTTTCTTGCCAAACCATTACCGCTACCCACGGAGAATCCCACCAGCTGTTCCAGTTCCTCAGTGGTGTTCTTCAACAATCGTGTCCGTTCTATCATGCGGAGATAGCCACACACTTGCTCCATCTTGTCTGCATTATCCATAATAGTATCAGTTTTCAGCGCAAAATTACTCAACTTTCCGTAAAATTTTACGAAATCGCCACTTTTTTGCATCGAGTCCGTTATTTTTTCGGGAAAAATTTGCGAGTAATGACAGATTTTGAATATCTTTGCATTGTCCAAAAGGAAATCTGACTGACAGAAAACTGTTGGGCAAACATATATAGAAATAGGCGTTTACTAACGCTTTGATTGACGCTCGAACTCGCAATTCTTTATCCCTGTCATGAGAAGCCGCAGTAGATGCCTACGCATTGGTACAACTCACCTGTTGCACGGTTTTGTGCAAAGGAGGTTGACATATATGCGTGGGCCTCTGCATACTTCTCGTTCTTGACAGGGAAGCATGCGAGGCTTGAGCGTCGGGACGAGCAAATGTGTAAGACTCCCACGCTTTTTTCGTATATATGAGTCAACCATCACCTAATAGGTCTCGCTGGGAGAAAGAGACACAAACCTATGAATCCAATGCCACGATTTAGAATTACAACGAAAAACCGCAAGAATGTCAACGGCATCCGCATCGAACCAGGCATGTCCGTTGAAGTAGTCACCCAAAGTATGAGTAATCCTGTCATCACTAATGGTGGACAGGCCGTCATTGATGCCTTCTATCGCATCTATGGAATTGACATCAAGAAAGCAGGATGCTTGAATATGATAGATTTGAATGTGGAACGCTATTAACCTGTAAAATATGGAAACATTATCAAAATTAATAGCTATTGCCGAGTATCTTGGACTTCAAGATGTTGTAGCTGAATTGAAGTCTATTGATTTTCGTCGTACACAACAAAATGCCAGTCTCATTTTACCACTTGTAGGTGAATTCAGTTCTGGTAAAACAACACTGATTAACTCTCTTACTGATAGCAAGGCATTAGAAACTGCAACCAAGCCTACAACAGCTACTATTTATGAAGTCCATTTTGGATGCGATTCATGTCATGCAAAAGTTCTTAATGAAAAAGGGGAATTAGTCGATGTAAATAATATTGCTGAATTAAAGAATGACGAACTTGCCGATGCGAAAGTTGTTACAGTGTTTGATACTTCAACGAAAGTACCAGCAACAACAATTTTGGTGGATACTCCGGGATTATCTTCACCAGACCCTAAACATAAACAAACACTTGTCAACTTCTTGCCAAAGGCTGATGGTATATTGCTTGTTTCAGACATCAATCAACAAATCACACGGTCATTGACAGATTTCATTGAAATGATGAAACTGTCAAAGCGTCCAATTTTCTTGGTTTTAACAAAAAGTGACACTAAATCATCGCAGGATATAGAATCGGCAAAAAAATACATCAGTGATAATTGCCAAATTCCATTGAAACAAGTAGCTGTAGTTTCTGCTGCCAAAGATAATTTGAGTGAACTGTATAGTTTACTTGATTCCATTCAAAAGGATAAGAATAATATTATCAAAGTTATTGATGCTCAGCGAATCAAGAATGTTATCAATGTTCTTATTAACCATATTGAAGAATTGTTGAAAGCATCGTCCTCTGACAAAGAATTAGATGAAGCTGTTAGAAAGTGCCAGTATGAATTAGATAAGATCAGCAAAAATATTGAGCATTTGGTAAATACTTTATCAGATGACATTCAAGATGCTGAAAGAAACGTTTCCAGAAAATTTGAAGATGTTGTTTCTTCGAAATTAAACACGCTTGTAGCGGGAAAAAGCAACAACTTTGACCAAGAAGCTGTATCAATGATTAATAGTACAGCAAGTTTACTAATGAATGAATACAAAACCAATATACTCAATATGGTTCGAGAAAAGTCAAAAGAACAGAAGGGAACAGATGAGAAAGTTTATCTCAACCCTATTGACGAACTTGACCTATCAAACATTCAGATTTCAGGTTTAAGTTATAATCTTGATTTGAATAATATGGGGCATGAGTATGATGGTTGGATAAAGACAGGTGTTATTGCTGCCGCTGCAATTGGAACCGCTGCTGTAGTTATGTCAACAGGAGGTGGTGCAGCAATAGCTGCAGCTGCTACTGCTGATAATTTAATTGAAGTGGCAGATACTGTTACAGATGTTGGTAGTATTGTTTCCAATACAAAGACAACGAGAAGGATTGAAAAAGCAGTTGAATTTGCGACCGATGCAAGTAGTAATTATCAGAATCTATCTAATGCTAATCAGCAAATGGGACAGGAAGTTGGAAATGGCAAGGGAATGATAGATTCATTGGTGGGTTTGGTTACAGACAAAGTCGTATCAAAACCTCAACGTGTTCGTGCAGTCCGCAATTACATAGATTCATCTTTATCTCCAGAATTCAAGGAAAGTTTGGAAAACATCTCTCAACAACTCATTTCCAACATTCGTTCTATTTTACAAAATCAAGCGCATCAAACAATCGAGCAGAAGAAAGCTGCATTGAATCAACTTAAAACAGAACGAAAAGAAAAGAAAGATTTGTTTGAACAAAAAATGAATCAATTAAGAGAACATAAAACATATTTATTAACAATCTAAATTTGTATGAAAATGATTGAATTAGAAACAATTGGAGGATTTATTTTAGGTGGTATTGTCGGCATTGTAGCAAAAGACAAGATAATGGGTAATGCATCTAAATCAAATGATAAGCAGCAAAATGAAATAGCATCTCTTTATGCCGAGAATGAAAAGTTCAGTAAACGTAATAAAGAGTTGGAACGACAGGTGGAAGATTTGCTCTCTGAGTTAAAAAAAGTTAGACGTCAAGCAAAAGATAGTGATGATAGCCATGATGACTTGGAGGACGAATTAGACAGGACAAAAAGAGAACTTAAAAGTATTCGATTGCAAAACGACGAGTTAACAAGGAAGATTAAAGATTATAAGTCTGCTTGTGAAGCACAAGAAGCGGAAATTGCATTGTTAAAACAAAAACTCGGTTAATATGGATTTCACGATAATACTATACATTGTTATTGCTTTCATAATTGGAGTTGTTGTAACTTTTGTCTTTAAACGAAAGGAAAAGAATTCTGTTGACAAATCTCAATTGACAACCTTGTTAGAAGAAAATGAATCTTTGAAAACGGAATTGTCTAATTTGTCAACAGAAAAAGAATCTCTGAAGACAAAACTATTTGATACAGAAAATAAACTTGGTCAAATAGAAACAGACTCTTCGAATAAGGTTGAGGAAATAAAAAAGAAGTTTGAAGCATTACTTAATGAAGCTAATTCTCAGAGTGCAAAATTGGATAGCCAGTTAAAAAATGCATTAGCAGGTAAGATTGATGACTCCATTACAGAGCAATTGGCTGAAGTTGATAAACTAAAGAAAACAATTAAAAACCTAGAGGATGATTTAGAAGAAGCAAACGAGGATTTGTCAGATGTCCAAAAGAAGTTAAAGAGTAAGGACGCTGATATAGCTGATTTGCAAGACAATTATGCTAAAGAACAAAAAAAATCTAGTGAGCTCAATAGCGAATTATCTACAGTTAAAGCTAATCTAAAAGAAAAGATTGAGGAACTGAATTTAAAAATGGAGTCACTGAATTTTGTGCAAGAGATTCTTTCAGCACCTGAAGTTAATAGAAATGATGTGAAACAAATAGATGAGAATATTGCAGAAATGAAATCTTTTGCATTGGGGCAATTGATAGATTGTTATGCAACATTAAAAGATAGATTTATATCATTTAATGATGGGCGTTTTGATGAATATAAAAAATATTGGGAGTTGCGCTTTAAAGAATGGGCATCTGTAACAAGAAAAAGCTGGATTAATGGTAAAACAACAATTGCTTTTGTCGGAGAGTTTTCAGCTGGTAAAACTTCTATTGTGAATCGTATTTTATCACAAGACAACCCCTCTGCCCCACAACTTCCTGTGAGTGCGACTGCTACAACAGCTGTTGCTACATATATAGCAGGTGGACCAATAGAATCATATCAATTTGTTACTCCTGATGACAAATTGAAATCGATCTCACAGAAGACATTTACAGATAAAGTTAAGAAAGAAGTACTTGATCAAGTGAAAGGTGTTTCGTCTTTGATTAAGTATTTTGTGATGACATACAAAAATCCAAATCTCAATGGATTAAGTGTTCTTGATACTCCCGGTTTTAATTCAAACGATAAAAATGATTCAATAAGAACAATGGAAGTTATCAATGAATGTGATGCACTCTTCTGGGTTTTCGATGTGAATGTTGGAACTGTAAATCGTAGTTCTATTAAAATAATTAAAGAGAACCTAAACAAACCCTTATATATAATTATAAATAAGGTTGATACAAAAGCTGATTCTGACGTTCAAAATGTTGAAAATCTTATTAGGAAAACTTTAAATGATGAAGGCTTAAAAGTGGAGAGATATATAAGATTCTCTACTAAGGCTCCTCTTTCTAGTATAATGGATCAAATTAAGAATGTGAAACATTTAGCTGAGAAAGAACAATATCTTTCAGATTTAGGAAACGTAATAGAAGAAAATCTAAGGGTTTTGAATCAGCAGGTAAAAGATGCAGATAATGAATATAGACAAGCAGAAGATAATGGACAAAGAATTGATGAAAAGTTTATACAACAAATGAGAACTCTGTGGGAACATTGTAATACTGCAGCAAGTATTCCGCATTACGAAGAACACATATTTAAAAAAGACAATTACGAGATGAGTCAAGGTGAATATGGATATCTTTGCGATGTTTTGAATGAATCTTGTAGTGATGTTGAAAGTATGGGAAGAATATATGATGAAAAAACTGATTCAGCTTTTGCTGTTCAAAAAGCTTGGACTAAAGTATGCGAGTTTAAAGCTGCTTGGCAAAGGGTTGATGAAATTAAAACTCAATTTGAAAAAATACGTAAAAAGTTTTAATTATGAACCAAAATATATTTGAAGAACTTCATTGCAAAAAGCAAGAGTTAATATCTTTAGCAAGAAAGGCTGCTGAGTTTGGATGGATTCCAGAAAAAAAAAGCTCAGGAAACAAGAACAAGGAATTAATCTCATGTGAAGAAATCATCGAAAAGTTAGATAAAGATACTCTGACTATAGGTGTAATTGGACAGATGAAATGTGGAAAATCTACATTCCTGAATTCTTTTGTTTTTGAAGATGATATATTACCAGCAGCAACAACTCCAATGACTGCTGCTCTGTCGGTCATTACATACGGAGAAAAGAAAAAAATAATTGCTGAATTCTATACAAAAGACGAATGGGCAGAGCAGAGGCAACAAGCTTCTCGGTCATTAGATGATGTTGCAGATTCATTAGATGAATCTAAAGTCAAAGCCGCTAAAGAACTTGTTCAGAAGTCAGAGAAACTGGGTTCATCGTTAAATGGTTTATTAGGTAAGACGCAAGAAGATAGTTTTAGTAATCTTATAGAATATGTGGGTGCAGATGGAAAATTTGTATCCATTACAAAATCTGTTACAATTTACTATCCGAAAGAGTACTTAAAAGGTGTTGAAATAGTAGATACTCCAGGATTTAATGATCCAATTGTTTCTCGTGAAGAAAGAACAAAAGCATTCCTTAAGAAAGCTGATGTTGTATTAGTGATGTTGTATGCAGGAAGACCTTTCGATTCAACAGATAGAGATATCATTTTTAAAAATGTTAGACAATGTGGAATCGGTAAAGTGCTTGTAGGCATTAATAAGTATGATATTCCTTATTGTGACGAGAAAAAGCCAGAAGATGAAAATCAAATAAAAGATTACGTAAAAACGGAAATAAAAAAGGCTTGTCGCGAATGTAATGATAACACATTAGTAGAGATACTTAGTGATGTAGAACCAATTCCTTTATCAGCAGAAATGGCACTACTTTCCGAATTGCCAATGAGTAAAATCTCTAGTGTTGATTCTTTGGATTTTGCTTGGAAACGACATTGTAGCAATTTTGGTATAAGTACACAAAAAGAAATGCGCCAATGGAGCCATCTTGATGATTTGGTAAGCGCTATTAAAGATATGGTGAATAAAGAAAAGCAAAAAATTTTATTCGCTAAGCCTCTCAATGCAATCTTGGCAGCAGGAGATAAACTGAGAAATGATAATGAAAAAGAACTTAATATGATTGATAGTCGTATTGAGTTGTTAAGTATGCCTGATTCGAGCATTGAAGAGAAGGAGGAAAATCTTTCAAAAGCTCATCGCCGTCTTTCAAAAAAAATTAATTCATTAGGTGACGATTTAGAATCTGAAATAGAAAACCTTGTAAGGAAGGGTAAAAATGAGTTAGAAGATATTGTTGATACTTCATGCCGTAACCTTACGAATGTAATCGAAAATGAATGGGGAAGATTTAGAAGTGCAGACTCAATTATTCCAAAACTTGATGGTATTCTCCAGAAACTTATAACGCGAGATCTTAAAAGAGCGTCTGTAAATTTAGCAGAAGATGGAAAGCGAAAGATAAAAAGATGTATCGGTGAATTCTTTAATGATGCAGAGGATCTTTTGATGCGTTATTTGCCAGAATTCGATTCTAGAGATTTTGTGAGATCGACTCAAAATAAAGTGCAAATGGACTTGGATGCATCTGATTTGTTTACATTAGATTATTCCGAAGATGAAAATGAAGATTTTAGCTGGGGAGATTTTTTTGGTGAAGTTGTCAATGATTTCCTAACAGGCTATACTTTTGGTGGCTGGGCTCTTTTGAAAAATGCATTTACTCATGGAGATGTTAAAATGAAAATGTTAAACTGGGTAAATTCAATAAGTGCAAACTTCGATCCAGACCCATATTTGCATTCTGCTTTTTCAAATAAAGATGCCGTTATCAATACTGTGAAACAGTCTTTCATCGACGATTTGATAGAACCTCTTCAAAATCAAATTCAAGATATTCGAACAAAAAAATCGGATAAAGAGAAAGAACTTGGTGAAGCAAAAGAGAAAAGAGACTTGCTATTAAAAAGAAAACAAGAAATAGCATCCCAAAATGCTGAAATGAAAGCTCTTAAAGAACAGATTAATTGACCAATAATCACTTATATTATTGTGTCCATTTGAAAAAGTCCTGGCTGTTTTCAATTTGAATTTTGGTGGTACGAAAAAGTGAATCACATACTTAAAAAAAACTAAAACCATGTTGTTTTTCTGTTTTCTTCAAGATGCACCTCCAACTACAGGAGGTGGTGGCATGCAGTTAATTATCATGCTCGTCCTCTTGTTTGCTATTATGTATTTCTTCATGATACGTCCTCTGAAGAAGCGTCAGAATGAAATTCAGAAATTCCACAACAAAAATGAATTAAATTATATGGATAATACCAATTCAAATAATTCTAAACGACAAAGTGCTTCTGATGCTCTTTCACAATTGAAAGAGAATAGACAAAGGCAAAGGGTATCACAATACGCCCAAACGAGTAAACCAACTATAAAATCCAGTAACAATAATAGTAATAAAAGTAGTGGAGGCGATGATGGGTGTGGAATATATATATTATTTATTGTTGTATTTATAGTGGTATTCGCCATTTTCTCTTTCTTCTAAATGTGACTCTATGTAAATTCAGATTAATATGTGTTGCATATATTGCATCCTTTTCTGTCATGTGTATAATGAACAAATTTCATATATTAAATGTTCAGAATGACGATGTTTCATATTTTATGCGATGCTATTTTAATGATATATTTGGCAGTACATTATTTTTACTATTCCTAAATTTAGTGTATTCGTTTTTATTTCCCAAATATGTTGTTCGTTTTTATCATGTTGAAATATTAATGTTAATATGTGGTGTTTTGTGGGAATATTTTACCCCCTTGTACAGGTCGGATACAACAACAGATATTGTTGATATTTTTGCATATTTATTAGGTGGTGTAATCTATTGGTATATTTTGGGGCGTAAATATTTCAAAAAACAAGACGTATGACTTGACAAAAGATTTATGCTAATAGCAACACTTAAGTTTTCTTTCAATGTATGGAAACTCACTTTTTAAGAATAATGTACCTTTTCTAAATGGTGGTTTATGACAGCAATTGTAGGCATATTGAATAAGCGGGCTGCGGTGATGGCAGCTGATAGTGCGATGACTGTGACGAGAGGCGAGAAGACGAAGATTTACAACACGGCAACCAAAATCTTCAGACTTTCGCTGGAACATCCTGTCGGGGTGATGATGTATAATTCTGTTGAATTTATGGGTACGCCTTGGGATGTCATCTTCAAAATCTATCGTGACAGAAGAGGAAAGCAGGTGTTCAATACTTTGAAGGAGTATGCGATGAATTTTATCGACTTCCTCAATGCTGAAAACTATTTCAGTAGCACTGATAGCCAGAAAGATTATTTCATCAGTGAGTTGTCAAGATTCTATTATGCGATGAAGGAGGAAGTGCTGAAGGAATATGAAAGGCGTGGCAATGGACTTGGTGAGGATGGTGAACAGGAAATCGGTGGTGAGGATTTGCTGCATGACATTCTCGTGGAGCAGCTAACCCGTGCTATTCCTTTCTACGAAGAGCAGGGAGTGAATCCTGAATTTGAGGATTACACGTTGGACAACCTGAAATCTTTTGCGCATAAGGAATTTGATGAACTCATGGAGCTTTGCGAAGAGGAACAGATGCCTTCGGACATGAGGGGGCTTTGGGAAAAATGTTTCTACGCTTATATACGTTCGAAGTCTTACTATTATGGAACAGGAATCGTGTTTGAGGGCTATGGAAGCAAGGATATTTATCCGTCTCTTATTCCTGTGTATATTTCTGGGGCATTCGACCATCGCATGAGATACTATGTGAATGAGGAAGAGGCGGCTTCGATTACAAACGACAATAGGTCGTATATTTGTCCGTTTGCGCAGTCGGATGTGATGCTCACTTTGTTGAAAGGCATTGCTCCAGACTTCCTTGAGAAGATTGATGAAACGCACCAGGAATCAATTGCATCGACAAAGCAGAGACTCATTGATGCTGCCGTAGAAGCTGGGGCTTCGGATGATGTCATTGCCAAGATGAAAGGGGTGGAACTCGACGAAATCCAAAATACTCATGATGAGGAAATCATGTCGTTTATTCGGGAAGAGTACGTGAATGGTATTCTTGATGCTGTGGATTCTTTCAGTATTGACGATATGGCAAATATGGCTGAGAGTCTGATTTCCGTCACCAATCTGCAAAGACATTTCTCTTCGTCTGATGAATCGGTTGGCGGCCCTATTGATGTGGCTGTCATCACTCGTTCTGAAGGATTCATCTGGGTGAAGCATAAACAGTGGTTCAGTCAGGAATTGAATCCTCAGACTCGTGTTTATGAGTAAAAACTATTGAGCCATGTGCAAACAACATTTGTGTT
>Ga0247608_10004609_pt1 | contig 15330 bp, 9 predicted proteins | sample 176DNAGHGlowgp2_FD_193490 | JGI IMG/M metagenome (GOLD analysis project Ga0247608, IMG submission 193490) | Sheep rumen microbial communities from Palmerston North, Manawatu-Wanganui, New Zealand - 1766 DNA GHGlow gp2 | ecosystem: Host-associated > Mammals > Digestive system > Stomach > Rumen ...
CTGTCCCATATTTTTAGTATCTTTGCCACCGAATAACTCTAAAACATACGCAGATATGAAAAAACGTTTCCTTTCCTTCCTGCTGCTTGCGGCCATCGCCCTGGCAGCGGCAGCCCAGAGCCAAGTGAAGTACGTCTTCTACTTCATCGGCGACGGCATGGGCGTTAACCAAATCAACGTCACCGAGACCTACCTGGCCGCCCTCAAGGGCCGCATCGGCACCGAGCCCATCCTCATGTCCAGCTTCCCCGTAGTGGGTCTCGTCAATACTTATTCGGCCACCAACGGCGTCACCGATTCCGCAGCCGGAGGCACAGCACTGGCCAGCGGCCACAAGACCAAGAACGGAGCCATCGGCGTGCTGGAAGACCTGGAGACCCCCGTCACCAGCATCGCACAGTGGGCCAAAAATGCTGGCAAGGCCGTAGGCGTAGCCACAAACGTAGCCATCACCCACGCCACCCCCGCATCCTTCTACGGACACCAGCCCAGCCGACAAATGTACTACGAACTCGGGCAGGACCTCTGCCGGAGCGGCTTCGACTTCTTCGCCGGAGCCGACTTTCACCGGCCCAACACCAAGGAAGGCCAGCCCACCCTGCGCCAGCAGGCACAGGACGCAGGCTACACTATCCTGACGGGCGGTTACAAGGAGTATGAGAAGAAAGGACGCCGCGCCGACAAACTCATCATGCTGCAGAGCGACTACCAGAATGAGAAACTGGGCAGCGACCACATTCCTTACGCCCTGGACCAGGATAAGAATGACCTCACACTGGAGCAAATCGTGCGCGCCGGCATCAACTACCTCACCTCCAAACAGACCGACGGATTCTTCTTCCAGATAGAAGGCGGCATGATAGACTACGCCTGCCACCGCAACGACATCGGCAACGCCATCAACGAAGTCCTCGACCTCGACAAGGCCGTCCGCGTGGCCTACGAATTCTATCTTCAGCACCCCGACGAGACCATCATCGTCATCTCCGCCGACCACGAGACTGGCGGCATGGCCATGGGCACAGGCCCCTACGAGTTGCACACCGACCTCCTGCGCTTCCAGCACAAGAGCATCGACGAACTGAAGTGGATGCTCGGCCAACAGTACCAGCGTTCGCCCAAGAAGTTTACCTGGGATGCTGTGCAGAAGACCCTGCGCCAGGAGATGGGCTTTGGCGCCGGCATCACCCTCGACGAAAAGCAGCAGCAACGCCTTCAGCGCCGCTGGGAAGGCGTAGAGAAGGCCATCGCCGAGAACGGTAAGGTGAAGGACCGCATCAACGACCTCTGCGAGACCGTGAAGCACATCCTCAGCGAGGTGGCCCGCATCAGTTGGGCCAGTGGCGGCCACTCCAACGGCTACGTACCCGTCTATGCCGTAGGCCCCGGCACCGAAGTCTTCCAGGGCCGCATCGACAACATCGAGATTGCACCTGCCATGGCACGCATAGCAGGCTACAAGGCAGAATAATGCAAATTACAGAAATACAAAAAAGAAGGGCGGGCGTCGTGATGACGCCTGCCCTTCTTTTTTGTATTGTCATGTTACCAGATGGTCACGCGCTTGTCCTTGTGTACAAACGTCCCCCTCTTGTTAGCCAGTCAGATGACCACAGCCGTGCCGCTGCAGGCCACCATGAGCATCGAGTTGTTGCTCCCAATGGTCTCGTAGTCGATGTCGATGCCCACGATGGCGTTGGCCCCCTGGGCTAGTGCTCGCTCCCTCATTTCCTTCATTGCTTTCTCTTTGGCCTCGATGAGCACCTTCTCGTACGAGCCGCTGCGTCCGCCGAAGAAGTCGGTGAGGCCGGCCATGAAGTCCTTCAGCACATTGGCACCGATGATGATTTCTCCTGTCACCACGCCCTTGTATTCCTGAATGGGGTGGCCTTCGATTGTTGGGGTTGTTGAGAGTATCATAGTTGTAGATATTTATGGGGTTGATTATCTTTATGTTAGTCGATAATATCTTCGAGGTTAATATTTTGTCTGCGATTGTGAAGTCTCCTTCAATATGAAAAATGATATTAAATCCATTACTCTTTACGAGCTGAAGTGGTATGTTAAATTGTTACGGTGAGTTTAAGTTACCTTTTTTGCATACATTCTTGCTATTAGATTCGAAAAGGCTATAGTGATATCAAATCATCAATTTCACCCATTACCTCCAACTGTAGGAGCAGGGCAACAGCAATTTTCCCATAGTGTTTAATTTCATCGTTGGTCAGTCGCTTGTTCGTGCGGTCTTTCAGCCAGCGGTCCATAGGTTGGTAGCCAGCCACTATCATCTCCCATGCGGTGGTCGACACACAATCGAAATACTGCATGTCGTTTATCCATACGCGGCCTATGCCATCGCCTGTTTCTTCAAATTGTCGTTTCGTCACGATGTTGTTGCCTTGGATGCGAAACGCTGCCATGTTATCATTTGGGGTTATCCCATCTAGCAAGTGCGCTTTTCGGATTCTACTCCCTAGAACTGCCATTTGGAAGAAATAGTCTGCCGAAGTGGGGTAGGGGATAGTCGGAAAACCGTCTTGCAGACATTCGTGGTATGTCTGTCGGTAAAGTCGCGAATGTAGCACAGCGTAGATATAGTCAATCAAATCCAATGGTAGGAAACATCCTTCTTCTCGCTCTTGGCTTTCATCTTGTTGCATGTGGAGGCCCGTCTTTCCTTCTATTTTACCGATGATGTCTGGAGAGAAGTTGACGTACATTTTCTTCCCATCCTCATTATATACGTACAATGGGAACAGGTAGACACCGCCACGGGGTATGAGGTTTATGTCTGTCGGGAGTGTGGAAATATATACTAAAGCCCATTCGTTTTCGCCAACCGTACTGCCTAATTTCCCGAGGCAAAGTACAACATTGTTCTTCCCCAATATGTTTTTTCTGATTTCCGGCCTTGGTCTGTCCATCGTTTCCCTTCCATATACTGTCCAACGGTTGTCAAACGGCCGATAAGTCACTTCGGTGATATTTTCTCTTAGGGAATAGTGAGAAATCTCCACGCGATTCTTAAGTTGAGTATATTTAAACTTTAATTTCTCAGTGTTGGCAATATTGCATCCTGATACTGTTTCCTCAAACATTTTGGTGCTAATTGCACCGCAGAACTTCTCAATACCCTCTTTCGTGAAATGCATAATTATTGGGTCGATGCCTGTTTTAAATCCTTGTACACTATCCTTCATCAAATCCGAAATCTTGAAGCCTTGGTCATAACGCTCTCTCAAGTGTGGGTCTCTTTTGCGGAAGGTGTACATCGGCGGAAGAAGTGCCAGTTCCTCAAAGTCGATGTCGCCAAGTTGGTGTTCTGCCAGATAGTCAAGTTTCTCTTTTCGCGTTCCATAAAGGTCTTTATAATAAACCTTTGCTAGTGTGCAACCTTGTCCCTCCTTACACTTTACGAAAATGTTAATGCTTACGCCCACTTGTATGTCGAACACACATTCGTCGCGTTGTCCGTCTTCGGTAGTTTCTTGTCGTTTAGTGGAACCGTGCAGATTAATGATGTATATCTCATCGAACTTCCGCAGCAGTTCGTAACGCATGCCACGGAAGAGCGGGGTGTCGAGGAACGTGTTGGCGCAGATGTAGGCCAGAATGCCCTCATGGGTTTTCTCCACAAAGTTCTGACCAAGGCGGATAAACTTGCAGTAGTCGTTGTTCAGACCCTTTGGGTTGGTTTCTTTGAGCGTGTTTTTATAAATGTGCTTCCCCTTTCTGTCTGTCCTGACGATTTTCCTTGTCTGTCCGGGTTCTTGCTTGTAGTCATTCATCAGGTCCATTATCCACGGGCCTGTATTGGCCGATTTTTCGTTGTAGGGCGGATTTCCCATGACCACCATAATGGGAATATCGCGCTTTATAGAACTTGCGGCATTGGATTCGTCGGTGATGAATTTTGCGAAATCCAGTGGCTTTTGTTGGGGCTGTTCCTCTTCCAAAGAGTTAGTGAGGAATATCTGAAGACGTTCGGGCAGGGGTATCTGCAGCTGGTCCAAACGGAGCGATGTGGCCAGTTTCAGGTGGGCCATGGTGTAAGGAGCCATCAGGTATTCAAACCCATTCAGACGCGGAATGATGTGTTTGACCACATCCTCTGGCCACAGTCCTTCCTGTCCCACATATTGCCGCCTTATCATTTCTGCCGCCGTTGCAAGGAATGTGCCAGTACCTGTTGCTGGGTCGAGAATCTGTACGCGGTGGACTATGTGTTCGTTGTATGAGATAACAGAGTTATTGGATATCCCATCCTCTATGCTCAGTTTTTCTTTCAGAATTGTATCTACTGCCGTGACGATAAAATTGACAACTGTCGGCGGCGTGTACCAGACACCGAAATCCTCCTTGATTTTAGGATTATATTGTTCCAGAAATTCCTCATAGAAATGTACCAACGGGTCTTTGCCATAGTTGTGCATTACTCTTTGTATGTCGGTCACGCGGAAGATGGCCACCAAGTCTTCTACTATCCACCTCACTCCACTATGCAGGTCGGCCAAGGCAAGGTGCTTGAAGATTTTCTTCAGGAAAGGGTTGATGGCCGGTATCAGGTCGGCAGCCTCCTGGAGCGAGAAAGTACGTGGCGTTTTGTCATAAATACGTGCAACAAATAGACCGTAAACAATGGTTTGGGCGTAGAAGTCGGTGAACTGGGCAATCGACATGTCATGAACCAGGAACTTCTGGAAGGCTTGCAATTTGATGTGCAGTTCCTTGTCTTCGTCGGTTTCGTTTGTTTCCATTCCCCGGTTAAGCCCATCCGCAATAATTTTAGCCTTTGCCGCCATGACCTCTGACAGCAATCTGGCACTGTGGATGGGCTGAGGCTTGGCATTGCCCAGCTTGGCTATGATATCCAGAAACAGCGATACTTGCCTTTCATCGTTGGTAATGATAATGTTATTGTCTGTGATTTCGCCGATAGTAGCAGACAATGTTACTTCGTCATTCTCATAGAGGTGGAAAGTCAGATAGTCGGTAAATGCGATTGTAGTGATGGCCCTTTTATAACGGTCGAACTGCTTCTTGTGGAGTTTGTCATTAGTGCCGGTCAAATCTTTGTCGCCTAAATTTTTCGTTTCCAAGAAGGAGATAGGAACATCGCCTCTGCGAAACTCAAAATCTGGCGCACCATAAGATTTCCGTTTAGGCTCGTTGATTACATAGGTTTTGTCCTTGTCCTTTTTTATGCCATCATTGAGAATTGTGCGCAATAGCGTTTCCAAAGCACCTCGGAATGAGTGCTCTGTAGTCTCGCCCGTTTGGTTAACCGCATTTATGCTGTCGATGTATGTAGAGATGTAATCCTTTGCTTTTATCGTATTCATGGTGGCATTTTTGGGGTGTTTGTGAAATTGGAAAAACAGGATAAAGATGAAAAAATGTTTTGAACCTTATCCGAACAATTCCGAGTGAGAACCAAGGCGCACGAGTTCGATGATGTCCCTCTGTTCGTCTACCCATATCAGCAGGAAGTCATTTCCGACGTGACACTCCATGCATCCCCTGTAGTTTCCGTGAAGTATGTGTGGGGAGTATTCTGGTGGTATGGGAATGTCACATTTCAGCATTTCCAGGATGCTTTGCAGTGCTGCAAGTTTCTTCGGATAGTTTTTATAACGCTTAAGGTCCTTGCGGTATTGCGTCGTAGGCTGCAATATCTTCATTCTTTTTCATTTAGAATGTCGTTCATCATTTCCTCGACATCGGTGTAAACCTTGTTACGGTTTCTTCCAGACATTGCCTCTTCGATGGCGGCTCGCGTGGTGGCATTCGGCTCGCGATACACCACATCGAGCAGGACGCTCTCTACATAGTTGTTAAGTGTGCGGTTCTCGCGTGCAGCATTCTGGCGCAGACGGGCCATCAGGTCGCTGCGTAGGCGGAAGGAAGCCGGTCTTCTAGTAATAGTCTCCATAGCAGTTGTATTACATTTGTCATACATTTGGGTACAAAGATACGATTAAGCGTGGGAGATTCCAAATGTTTTCGGGCATTTTTTAAATAAAACTATAATGCACAATGCACAATTGAGATTGTGCATTGTGCATTGTCATGTTACCAAATAGTCACGCGTTTCTCTTTGGGCACGAACATGGGGTCCTGCTCGGTGATGCCGAAGGCTTCGTACCAGGCATCGATGTGGGGCAACTGTCCGTTGACGCGCCACTTGCCCAGCTCGTGGGGGTCGCTCTTGACGCGCTTGCGGATTTCCTCGTCGCGTATGTTCTGGCCCCAGACGTTGGCGTAGGCCAGGAAGAAACGCTGCTCGGGCGTGAAACCGTCGATGTCAGGGAGGGGAGCCTCACGGGTGGCATTCTTGAAGGCCTGGAAACTGACCATCAGTCCGCCGTGGTCGGCCATGTTCTCGCCCAGGGTGAGGCTGCCGTTGGCGTGGAGGCCGGGCAGCACCTCGATGCTGTCGTGGAACTGGCGCATCACTTGGATGCGTTCCTCGAAGCGCTGGCGGTCTTCCTGGCTCCACCACTGGCGCAGGTTGCCGTCCTTGTCGTACTGCGAGCCTTGGTCGTCGAATCCGTGGGTCATCTCGTGACCGATGACCACGCCGATGGCTCCGTAGTTGAAGGCGTCGTCGGCCGTCATGTCGAAGAAGGGGGGCTGGAGGATGCCTGCGGGGAAGCATATCTCGTTGGTGGTGGGGTTGTAGTAGGCATTGACGGTCTGGGGCGTCATGAACCATTCGTCGCGGTCGACGGGTTTGTTCAGTTTTTCGCGTATCATCGTCTTCAGTTCAAACTCGTTGCAGGCCAGGATGTTGTTGAGATAGTTGTCCCCTATCTCCAGTTCGGAGTAGTCGCGCCACTTGTCGGGGTAGCCCACCTTGACGTAGAAGGCGTCCAGCTTCTCCTGGGCCACCTTCTTGGTTTCGGGGCTCATCCAGTCCTGAACCTGGATGCGCTGGCCCAGGGCCACCTGCAGGTTGGCGATGAGCCGCTGCATGCGCTCCTTGGCTGCGGGGGGGAAGAAACGGGCCACGTAGAGCTGTCCCAGGGCCTCACCGAGGCCGCCCTCCACGGAGGCTACGGCACGCTTCCAGCGCGGACGGTCCTCCTGCTTGCCGCTCATGGTGGTGCCCCAGAAGCCGAAGTTCAGGGCGCGGCTCTCGTCGTCGATGTAGCTGGAGGCCATGTTGATGGCATGCCAGAGGTAGACGTTCTGCAGGGCTTCGGGGGTCTCCTCCTTCAACACCTTTTCCACTTCGTGGATGGCCTGGGGCTGTCCCATGCAGACCTCCTTCACGCCCTCCATGCCCAGGTTGCGGAAGTAGGCGTCCCAGTCGATGCCGGGGAACTGGGTCTTCAGTTCCTGGTAGGTGATTTTGTTGTAATTGGCCTCTGGGTCGCGCAGCTCGGTCATGCTCTTGCTGGCGCGGGCCAGACGGGTCTCGATGCGCATGACGTCCTGACTGATGCGCTGGGCGTCCTTCTCTGCGAAGCCTACGTGTTTGGTGAGGTCGGCGATGTATTGCTGGTAGGCGGTGCGAATCTTGGCCGTCTCGGGGTCCTGGTCGATGTAGTAGTCCTTCTGTCCCAGGGTCATTCCGCCCTGGAAGATGCTGACGAGGTTGTTCTTGGAGTCCTTCTCGTCGGCGCCGATGTACATGCCGAACAGGCCGGGCACGCCCTGGCGCTGCATGCGAGGCCAGACCTCGCGGAGCCACTGGGCGGTGATGTCGGGCGACGCCTGGTAGCCGTCGCAGAGCAGGAAACCCTCGAAGGCGCCCCACCAGTGTTCGTTCAGGTTCACACTGTCCATGGCCGAGCGGTAGAGGTCGGCTATCTTTTGTTCGATACTGCCGGGTTTATTCTCCAGCGCGGCCACGCTGTCGATGAGCTGGCGGAGCTGCTTGTTGTTGTTCTCTTGCAGCACGTCGAACGAACCGTATCGGCTGTATTCGGCCGTCAGGGGGTTGGCCACCTGCCAGCCGTGGGTTGCGTACTCGTAGAAGTCGGTGCCCACCTGGTAGGTGGTGTCCAGATTGGCCAGGTCGATGCCCGACCTGAGGGCCTTGTCGCCCATCTGGCAGCCAGTGAGGGCGGCCGCCATGGTCATCATTGTCATCAGTCGTTTCATTGTCATTTTGTTCGTTAGGTTGATTCGTGCTGCAAAAGTACAAAAAAATGTGAAACCTCCTACTTTCCTGTGGCAGGAATCTTTGTGAATATCTTCCTAAGGCGTTCGGTGTCGAACTTGGGCTGGCGGTCGTAGCGGTAGATGCCGTTCTTCTCCTGTTCGACGTCGGTAATCTGGGTGTAGCAGAAGCCCGCGATGGCGGGGCAGGCCTGGATGGCGTCAATCTCGCGCTCCAGGATGGCGTAGAAGTCGTCCAGCGAGTCGATGTTGCTGCCGTAGCCCCACGATGTGGCACGCTCCTCCTCGGGAATCCAGGGCAGGCCGCCAAACTCGTCGAGCATGTAGGGCTGTCCCTCGTACTGGGCCAGGAAATGCTTGTCGGGCTGATTGCGAAAGATGGGCCGGCCGTCGACGAAGGTGTGGTTCTGGACCAGGCGGGCCGGGTCGCGCTCGTAGTCGTGGACGGTCCAGATGTCCGTCTTCACGTGGCCGTCGCCGCTGGCATCGTTGACGGGCCGGGTGGGGTCGATGGCCTTGGTCAGGTCATAGACGTCGCGCATCATGCGCTGGTAGGCACCCTCGCGGCAGCCCCAGGTCTCGTTGAAGGGCGTCCAGGTGACGATGCTGGGATGGTTGCGGTCGCGCACCACCAGTTCGGTCCATTCCGAGAGAAAGTTGCGGGCGGCCAGGTCGCTGTTCTCGTCGATGCCCCAACTGGCCTGTTCGCCCCAGGTGAGGTAGCCCAGATGGTCGGCCCAATAGTAGTAGCGCTCCTCGAAGGCCTTTTGGTGGAGGCGGGCACCGTTGAAGCCCACGGCCTTGGAGAGTTCGATGTCGCGGCGCAGGGCCTCGTCGGAGGGTGCCGTCCAGATGCCGTCGGGATAGAAGCCCTGGTCGAGGACCAGACGCTGGAAGTAGGGCTGGTTGTTGAGGTAGAAGCGGCCGCCCTGGGTGTGCACCTTGCGCATGCCGGCGTAGGACTTCACCTCGTCGACGACCTGTCCGCGGCTGTCGGTGACCAGGTAGCGAAGGTCGTAGAGGAAGGGCGACTCGGGGCTCCAGAGTTTCATGTTGCGCAGGGGCAGCACCAGTGTGGCACCGTTGCAGGCCGGAGCCGAGGCGGAGGCCACGAGGCGCTTGCCGTCGAACATCTCCACGCGCAGTGTGGCACCGTTGTCCTCATGGTAGAACTGGGGACGGACGATGAGTTGGCGCTGGTCGATGTCGGGGATGGCAAAGACGTTCTTGATGGCCGTCGGGGCCACGGGCTCCATCCAGACGGTCTGCCAGATGCCCGTGGTGCGGGTGTACATGCAGCCGTATGAGTTCAGCCTTTCGCACTGCTTGCCGCCGGGCTGCGTGCGGGAGCGCAGGTCGTCGTTGACGCGCACCACAAGGTTGGCTGCCTGGCCCGGCTCAAGGTAGTCGGTGATGTCCAGTTCGAAGGAAGAGCCCGTCCCGTAGTGGGTCTGCACGTGGCGCCCATTGATGTAGACGGCGGCTTCGTAGTCCACAGCCCCGAAGTGGAGCAGGATGCGGCGCCCCTGCCAACTGGCGGGGACGGTGATGGTGCGGTGGTACCAGAGGCTGGGGATGAAGTCGGTGTGGGCGACACCGGACAGACTGCTCTCGGGGCAGAAGGGGACCAGAATCCGCTGGTCGAATCCGGTGGATGTGGTCCAGCCGCGCTGGTCGCCTGTCCGGCTGAAGTCGAAGGCAAAGGTCCAGGTGCCGTTCAGGTTTTGCCATTCGGCACGTTCGAACTGGGGCCTTGGATATTCGGGACGCGGCAATTCGGCTGCCAGCATGGTGGCGGCGAACAGTGTCAGCACGCCAATCAAGAGGGCTTTCATTCGGTTGTTCTTCATAGCACTATAGCGTTTTTATGGGTCGTTTGTCCGTGCCAATGCCGTTTCTTTGGGGTGAAAGGCAATTTGTGCGAAGCAAAAATACAAAAAACCAACCGATTATTCTAATTTTTCCCCCATTTTCTTCCTATCGACCCTAATATTTAGACTTACCGACGTTTTTCCCTGTTCCTCCTGTCTGCCTGATAGTGGCCAGCCGTCGTTTCCCTTGACGCACAATTGTCCGTCAAGCGAAACGACGCGTCGTTGGAGCACAGACCATACGTGGTTTCCCTTGACGGACAATTGTGCGTCAAGCGCAAGCCTCCGAGACGAGGCCTTACATGTAGATGGAACGGATGCCCGTCTCCGTGCCGTTGGCGGAGGATTCGCCATGGTATGTGCCCACGAAGAGCACGGCTCCCGACGAGCGCTCGGTGATGAGGTAGACGAAGGGATGGTCGGCCAGGAATGACTTCGGGTTGTCCGGGCCCATGCCATCGGCGAACTCGAAGACTGTGACGGCAGCGGCCTCGGTGCCCTTCTCGTTCACCTTGATGCGAGCCACCTGGAAGGCATTCGCGATAAAGACGCCGTGGGGCGTGCCGTCGGGGTTCTGCACCATGCCCGTGATGTTGCCGCCGTCGAACCACGAACTGAGGCCCATCTGCCTCATGGGCTGGACGAGTTGGGTGGTCTGGTTCGTCTCGAAGCGCGGAATCTCGACGTTTACGGGCGTGTACTTCATCTCCCCTTCCAGTGTGGCCAGCCGTTCGCCGGAGAGCATGTCGAGAATGTCGCCCGTGGTCTTGCCCTCGCGGGGCAGCAGGAGGGTCATGCCATACTGGCCTTTGGCATAGGGCAGACGGACGGCCTGCATCAGGTCGTCCTCGGCATAACGGAAGTCACCGGCCAGCCCCTGTGTCATCATGGGCACGGTGGAGGTGGTGCCGTCTTCGTTGGTGAACGTGGAGTTGTGGGTATAGTCGGTGACGAAGGGCACCGTCCAGTCGCCCCGGAAGTAGATGGCATTCATCAGGATGGAGACGAGTTCCGAATTCAAGTTATCGAATACCTTGGGGATGAATCCGTTGGTCTGCTCCTTGCACCACTCGTTCATGTAGTCGACGGTGGACTGCTGGCTGAAGTCGAGCGACTGGCAGTCGGCCTTGTAGGAACCAAGCAGCGCCTGCCGGAAGTCGGGATTAATCTGAACGTCGGCTCTGAGGGAGTTCATGTAGAAGGCATTGGCCAGGTTGATGCCGACCTCGTCGTCGGCCAGTGGCAGACCCAGCATCAGGCTGGCCATGAGGTCGTGCAGGGTGGTGGTGTCGTCGGCGGGCAGTCCCAGGGCCTCGTTCAGTTGTTCGAGGGCTATGCCGTCGCATCCCAGTCCCGTCATGCTCATGGCATAGGCCAGGCTCAGGGGCGAGAAGATGTTGCTCCGGCCCTCCTCGCGCATCATGCGGAACATGCGCAGCGAGAAGTCGTTGACCCGGGTCATCCCTTTCATCTGTACCTCGCTCAGAGGCCATGTGGCCTGAGCATTGTAGACGCGGAAGGGGGCCTTGGGCGTGGCGTTGGCGGCTGATGCGGGTTCGCTGGCCAGTGTGCCGTCGGGGCTGACCTGTTCGAAGTTGTCCGAACTGCAACCGGCAAGGGCCAGGCCCAGTGCTACGGTTACGAAAGAGAATACATGTTTCATAGTCTTTTGTTGTTAGGTTATCTTACTACTTTCTTTCTGTCATGGATGTAGATGCCCCTCCCCAGGCTGGAGCCGGTCATGCGCCGGCCGCTCAGGTCGAAGACTTCATGGCTCGTTGCCCCACCTTGGGTCTCGCGGACGGGTTCGATGCCGTTGCCCACGAGCGGCAGTGCAAAGTGGGACGTGTAGGCCTCTTCCTCGTTCTCCACGTTGATGGTGTACTGACCAAGAGGATAGCCCATGAGGTTGACGTCCAGTGTCCTCAGAATGTCGGCCCTGCAGGTTTCGGCGTATCGCTCTTGCCCTTCATCGTCGTGGCGGATGGTGATTATGTAGACTCCCGTCATGTTCGCGAAGTCGATACTGAGCACGGCATTGTCGTATTCGCCCCAAATCAGGCCGATGCCGGGGGCGTAGGCCGGTCCCGTGGGTCGGGTCTTGATGACGTGGGTGAAGTCTATCTTCTCCTTCCGGGCTTCGCTGTCAGAGCCGTCTGTAGAGTTTCCTGGGAGCAACCAGTATTCCGAGACGTCCTCCGTCCAAGTGTTGGAATGGAAGAGAATTTCGTCTCCGACGGAGCACGACAGAAGTCTGTTGTAATACATTCCTGTGGGCCAGCCGGGATCGGGGCCTTCACATGGGCCGGACAAGTATCCGATACCCTCGTACCAGGCATCATGGTTCATGACGCCGAGGTTCATGTCTTCGCCTATTCCATATACGGCCAATGATGTTTGTTTGAGCAGATAGCCGTCACAGTCTTTCATCTCCCTTTTGTCTATGATGACCTTGATGTCCCCCATGAAAGGGTAGACGTCCAGTGTATCGCCAATATTGGCACCGAAGTCGTACAACAGTCCTCCGCTATAGTACACCTTCTTCCCCTCTTCGCGCAGGGCACCGTTGTAGACGGTCACCTTGCGTTCTTTGGTGACATTGGTGCGCATCAGTTTCCGGTAGGCCTGATCGTGGATGATGGTGTCGCCTCCCAGGTAGTAAATGTCAATATTCCGGGCAGGGGATTGTGGCAGCGAGACCCACCCCGTCTTCCACACTTTGCCTTCCTCGATGAATGGGCGGTAGACGTCTCTGTTGAAGACTTCATGTTCGCCTTCCTCGTCGTCATACAGGAATCTGTATTTATTGTAGTTGCAAGTGTCGTCTTTCAGGGGCGGATAATCGAAGTAGAGGTCAACGGCATACGGTGTACTCATGCAAGTTGTGGCTTCATCCATTACTTCCTCTGCAAGGGATATTTTGTATGTCCAAGGCTCTTCTGTAGGGGACAGCTTACAGTAGATGTAGTAAGGGGAGCAGGATGCCAACCACATGTAGCCTTTTACGTGCAACTGTCCGCCCGTGATTTCGTAGTCCAGCAAGGGCTTCCCTTGGTACTTTTCTTTGTATTCCTCCCAACTCAAGCCTTCTCCCGATACTAATTCCTGACCTATCACACTGATCCCTCCTCCACAACTGCCGAATATTGAAAGCGGACAGATGAAAGGTTGATTATAACACACCATATAGGCTACATTGAAACTACTCCATGCAGGGTCGGCTAAGTAGTTCGTGTTCGGAATCCACCCGAAGGTCGGGTTGCTCGTGTCGCCAAAGCCTTCCACCCAGGTGTGATTCACATGTGCCATTTGGGATTCATTATAAAGATTTACGGACGAGAACGTGATGGTCTTGAGATACTTGTCTTTTACGTTCATGTAATCCACTTTTGTGACGACGCAAAGGTTTGCTTCGTGTTCGATGTCGATGTTGAACGTGTCGCCAACCTCCAGCGTGAAGTCGTAGACACAATATTCCTGTGCAGTCTCTTCGTCATAGCGATATACTCGTCTGTCCTCCTCGCGGAAGAATCCCTCCAGATGTTTGGCCTCTTTGTCAAAACCTTGGTAGACAGTTTTGTCTTCCGAATAGAGTGGCATGTATGTGTGCTCGCCAATGCTGACCTCTTCGTGCTGGAAAAAGTAATCGGTCTTCGATATATACGGCCCTACGCTGAACCCCAGCACATGCCATTTTTTCCACTTTTCCACGAATGGGACGTAGTCATCCTGTTTGCCTTGGCAGACATACGTCTTTGGTCCGTCGGTTCCCCATATCGTGTACTTGCCGGGCTTGAAGCCTGGGATGCGGACGTCTAACTCCCGGAATTTGCTGGTAGTTATTACATGGACTCCATAAAAAGCAAAGGCAATTGTATTGTCCTCTGTGATTTTACATTCAATACATTCGGGACCAAATGTGCTCTGTGGTAGGTAGATACCTGAAATGCACAGCGTATCGTGGCTGAATGCATAGTTTAACTCCATCTTATTGGATTCGGCTTCCTGCTCGGGCAATTCAAAGAATGTAATCTTGTAATCGGGCTTATTGATGTCGGCCATGTAGTCGAAATATTCTCCTTTCATGTTACTAACTTGGTATAGTTGTGCCTCCACTGGGTTGCCCCTCATCTCCTCCCATGGGATTAAGGGCGAAATTATTCCCCAGTTTACGGAACCCACTCCCTCAATCCATACGTCCTCTTTGCCTGTCTCCGATTTCAGTCGTAGCATGTGGGGATGAATAGAACCGGTTGGATAAAATGCTTTTTCATATTCAGGGAAACTGCCAGTTTCGACCACCGTAAATACTTCACCGCCAGGATATAACTGAAAATTGTCACCCACATCCAGCCCAAAGTCGAAAAGCAGAAGCTCCTCGCCCACATCGCTTAGGCAATATATTTTATTCCCCTCCTGACGGTAATATAGAGTTTGAGGTATACCACTATAATTATTCTTTATAGTGCTGTAAGAATAAGTCTGAGGAACCAGAATAAACTCAGCAGGAACATACTGTTTGCCATTAATCTGTTCAAGCCTCGTGCTTGTTCGCAGCAATGTATTCTTTTGCTCTCCATTGTAGAAGGTTAAATGGTTTCTCCACAATTTTCCATACTCACTGATGGGAGAAGGTAGTTCTGAATTAGGAATATAGATGGTGGGGAATTCTCTGCTGTCCTGGGCCATCACGCTCAGATTCAGAATTGTCAGGCATGCTAACAAAAGTGTAATGGTTTTCTTCATGGCTTTTCCTTTATTTAGTTGTTTTCTTTATATCCGTTTAATCTGCTTCATCGTGGTGGTGAATATCATCCACTAAATTCGTGTAATTTGTAGTCAAAGGTTCTTATATCTTGTCCAGCACTTGTTCCAATGTGATGTCGGGGTCTGTCTGGCCAAACACTTCTTTCTTCAGTTTCAGTTTGCGGTGCTGTACGGCCGAGATGCTGATGGCATAGACGTTGCCGATGGTGCGGTTGGTCAGTCGCAGGCGGGTGAGGATGCACAGTTGCAGATCCTCCTCCCGCAGGTCAGGGTACAGTTTGCGCAGTCGGGCAAAGCGGTCGCCGTCGATGGTGTTGAGCATGCGTTCCACCTCGTTCCATTCGCCTTCCGACAGACTGACGTGGCGGTCGCCGACGGTCGACAGTTTCTGCACCACTTCCGAACGTTCGTAGATGAAGTTTTTCAGGAAGTCGACTGTGGCATCGCGCTGTTGCAATTGTTCGCGCTGGATGGCTGCCTCGTGTTCGTAGATTTGCCGTTGCCGACGTCGCAGGCGAACCTCTCGGTAGACGATGAAGGCAAGCAACAGCAGCAAGAGCAGACC
>Ga0247608_10004610_pt1 | contig 15330 bp, 11 predicted proteins | sample 176DNAGHGlowgp2_FD_193490 | JGI IMG/M metagenome (GOLD analysis project Ga0247608, IMG submission 193490) | Sheep rumen microbial communities from Palmerston North, Manawatu-Wanganui, New Zealand - 1766 DNA GHGlow gp2 | ecosystem: Host-associated > Mammals > Digestive system > Stomach > Rumen ...
TTTCTATGACGGAGAAACTTTTGATGCAAGAATTAATATTGATGAAGTTAAATTCCATCAAGCAGCAAAAGAGACTTTAAAAATTAATCCAACTCTTTATGCTGAAATGGGTTCACCAGTTATTGAACATGAAACCTTACATTATGTTTCAAAAAATAAAATTGAAAATGGAAAAATAATCTATGACTTTGGTCAAAATTTTGCTGGTGTTTTAGTTTTAAAGATTAAAAACGGAAAAACTGGTGAAGAAATTATAATTAAGCATGGTGAAGTTTTACTTCCAAATGGCGATGTTAACTCAGCAATTTTAAGAAGTGCAAAACAAACATTACATTATATTTGTAGAGATGGTGATCAAAAATTTAAGCCAAGATTTACATACATGGGATTCAGATATGTTTCAGTTGAAGGAATCGATGAAGAAAATATCGACCTTGAAGCAAGGGTAATTTATTCTGACATCGATATTATCGGTGATTTTGAATGTTCAAATCCATTGTTAAATAGATTGCATCAAAATATTATGTGGTCAGCAAAATCTAACTTTGTTGAGATTCCTACAGATTGTCCACAAAGAGATGAAAGAATGGGTTGGACTGGAGATATTTCAATTTTCTCACAAACAGCTAACTTCAATTTTGATATGACTCGTTTCTTAGAAAAATGGTTAAAGGATGTTCAAGCTGAACAACTTAAAACTGGTGGTTTACCAAATACAGTTCCTGCAAATGGTTATGGATTCCCAGCAACAATGCCTGCAATGGCAATTGATTTCTGGGGAGATGCTATTTTAAATGTCCCATATCAATTATTTGTTAGAACAGGAGATCTTTCTTTTTTAACAAATTATTATGAAAATATGCAACGTTATGTTAAAGCTTGTAAATTCTGGGCTGGACTTTTAAGCTTTGGAAAGAATAAATATATCTGGAGAAATATTTCAACATTCCACTTTGGAGATTGGCTAACAACAGATATTCCTAAGATGGGTGCATGGCAAGCAAGACATAAATATACAGCTACCGCATCACTTAGATATACAACAAATCTTTTAAGTGAAATCGCAACAATTTTAAATAAACCTGAAGAATCAAAAGAATATAAAGAATATAGTGAAAAAGTTGCTGATGCTTACGTTTGGAAATTTATGGAAGATGGAAAACTTAAGGGAGAAGAATTCCAAACAGGTTACGTCCTTCCAATCCAATTCAAAATGTTTGATGAAGCAACAAATAAAAAAGCAGTTAACAACCTCAAATCACTTGTTGAAAGAAGAGATTATTGTATTTCAACAGGATTCCCAGGAACACCTTATATCCTTTATGCTTTAGCAGATAATGGTGAAGTTGAAACAGCTTATAAGATGCTCTTAAATACAAAATGTCCTTCTTGGCTTTATGAAGTTAAAGTTGGCGGAACAACAATTTGGGAAAGATGGGATGGTTTAGATGAAAATGGTCAAGCAAATTGTGGTGATGATGGAACTCATGGAATGATTTCATTTAATCACTATGCAGCTGGATCAGTTGGAAATTTCTTATATACAAGACTTGTTGGTTTAGAACCAGTTGAACCAGGTTATAAGAAATTTAGAGTTAAACCAGTATTAACTCCAGAAATTAGTTACGCAAAAGCAAAAACACTTGCTCCATATGGTGAAATTAAAGCTGGATGGAGAAAAGAAAACGGCGAATTTATCGTTGATGTAGAAGTACCTATTGGAACAGAATGTGACGTTTACTTACCAAGTGGAAAAGTTGAAACTGTTAAAAATGGTAAATATACTATAAAAGAAAAATTGAATTAAGGAGATTTTATGGGAAGATACCAAGAAGCTAAAGAAATTTATGCAAAATATGGAATTGACACTGAAAAAGCAATTGAAGAATTAAAAAATATTCCTATTTCACTTCATTGCTGGCAAGGCGATGATGTTATAGGTTTTGATGGTTCTGATTCTTTAAGTGGCGGAATCCAAACAACAGGTAATTATCCTGGAAGAGCAAGAACACCTGAAGAATTAATGGCCGATATTGCTAAAGCTGCAAGTTTAATGCCCGGTAAAAAGAGACTCAATTTACACGCTTCTTATGCACTTTTAGGTGAAGATAAAGGCAAAGTAGATAGAGATCAATACACATATAAATATTTCGAACCATGGATTAAATTTGCAAAAGAACAAGGTTTTGAAGGTGTTGATTTCAACCCTACATTCTTTGCTCATCCAAAAATGAAAGATGGTTTATCACTTTCTTCTCCAGATGAACCAACAAGAAGATTCTGGATTGAACATGGTAAAAGATCACTTGAAATTGCAGCTGAAATTGGAAAAGCATTTGGAAATAAATGTTTTGTTAACATTTGGATTCCTGATGGAATGAAAGATATTCCTGCTGATAGACTTGGACCACGTATTAGATTAAGAGATTCACTTGATGAAATCTTAACTGTTTTAGATAAAGAACATGTTCAAGTAGCAGTTGAAAGTAAAGTTTTTGGAATTGGTGTTGAATCTTATACAGTAGGAAGTGGCGATTTCTATATGAATTATGCTGCAACAAGAGGAATTTTCTGCCTTATTGATAATGGTCATTATCATCCAACCGAAAACGTCGCAGATAAATATTCTTCACTTTTAGCATTCTATGATAATATTGCTGTCCACCTTACAAGATCAGTTAGATGGGATAGTGACCATATGGTAACTTTTGATGATACAATGAAAGATATATGTGCTGAAATTGTTAAATATGGAATGTCACATAAATTTATTATTGCAACAGACTGGTTTGATGCATCAATCAATAGAATTTATGCTTGGGTAGGTGGAGTAAGAGCAATTCAAAAATCATTATTACTTGGTTTACTCACTCCATGGAAAGAAATGATTGAAGCAGAAGAAAAAGGTGATTTTACAAAACGCTTATATTTAAGTGAAAGAAATAAAATGTTACCTTTAGAAGATGTTTGGAACGAATACTTAAAACGTCAAGGATTAGAAGAAGAATTCTTTGATGAAATCACAAGTTACGAAAAAGAAGTATTATTAAAAAGATAATAGATAAAATATTGCATTTAATTGACTAAATATTTAATCTTTTGTCAATCAATTGCATTTTGCTTAAATTCATTTTGTATTCAAAAAATAATAATTTATAATTATTATAAATTTAAAAAAATATTAGGAGGACGTTCTCATGGCTGAGAAAGCGAAAAAAAGTTTTTTTGAGACAAAGTTCATGTCTTCAAAAATCAAAAGCCAAACAGTATCGATTTTTCCTGAAGCAGCTTTAGGTTATTTGCTTGGACCTATCCTAGCTCTTATGGGAAACGGTGTTGTCAATGGCTGGCTCGTTCAATATTGGGACAAAGTTCTTGGATTAGGAACTTGGAGTCCAATATTCGAAACAATTCTTCCTATTGTCTCCGCAATCATCATCATTATTGGTAATCTCTTTGTCGGTAGATTAATGGAAAGAAAACCATCACTTGCAGGTAAGGCAAGACCTCTTCTCTTAATTGGTATGCCATTTGTTGCTATCGCATTATTGGTCTTATTCTTAGTACCATTCCCAGAAGCAGCAAAAGAAGAAACAATCATTCAAGGCTTAATCACCAATGAAATTTCAACTGAAGGCGGTATCCTTGCTTCAGTATTCATTGCAATCGGTTACAATTTATACTACGCAATTGCATGGCCAATCTATTACACATCCCATTCAGCACTTGTTGGTTTATCAACACGTGATAGTGGAAAACGTGGCTTACTTGGAACAGTAGTTATGGGTGCTCAATTAGGCGCCGCTGGTATCTCTGGTATGGCAGGTGGTTTACTCGTTGACTTATTAAAATTATTACCTGTTTATAAATATAGTGATACATATATTGCCGCTTATAATGCAGCACATACAGATGCACCATTACCTCAAAGTGGTATGACAAATAACTTTAACGATGTTTCAAAATTAGTTAAAGACGTCGATTACACAATTGAAGTTAGCCGTGCACAAGCTAATGAAAAATGGACTATCTTAATGATCGTCATGATTGCAGCTCTCGTTGTTGGCTCATTAATGGAATATTTCTTCACACGTGAAAGAATCACCGAAGAAAACGTTAAATTTGAACGTTCACTCGAAGGTAAAGAAGGTGAAGAGAATAAGAACGTTAAAGCAAAAGTATCAATGAAAGAACAAATCGCCGTTTGTGTTAAAGACAAATATTGGTGGTTCATCATGATCTTCTGGTTCTTATATCAATTTGGTGGAATGATGAAGAATAATGGTATGCCATTCTTCTCACAATCCTTAACTGGTACAAACGCAGTTTCATCCTTAATTAATACAGTTGGTGCAATCCCAACAGCAGTCGGTATGGCTCTTGTCTGGCCAATCGCAATTAAATTTACAAAGGCAAAAACAATTTCATTCGGTGGAATTCTTGCAGGTCTTGCAGCATCAGCAGCATTCTCAGCATTAGGATTCTTAGGAAATACAGCTGCTATTTCATCAATCGCAGTTGCGTCATTCGTTGTTAAAGCATTAGGTACAGCTCCAGCAATGTATGTCTCAATGGCATTAATGGCTAACGTACTTGATCACCAAGAAGCAGTTTATGGAATTAGAACTGATGGCTTCTCAATGGCAGTTTATGGATCAATCATGGTCGCTATGGCAGGTGTCTGTAACGGTATCATCATTGGTTTAAACAACATCCCAGGAGTCGATAAAGCATTCTTAAATACATTTATCGCTTATGGTGTTGAAGGTATTTGTTACGTAGCAATCGCTGTTATGTTCTTCTTCCTTAATGTTGAAAACTTCACAAGAGTTGACAATAAAGCAATCGTTGCTGATCATAAAGCTCAAGTTTTAGCAGCTGGTGGCGAATGGGTCGAACCAGAAGAAGCAAAGAGACTTGAAAAAGAAGAAAACGAACGCTTAGTTGAAGAAGCTAGAATCGAACAACTCAAAGTAGATTGCGCTAAGAAGAACCTTAACTTCGAAGAAGAAAATGCAAAATACTTAGAACAAAAAGCAGCTTCTGATAAAGCAAAAGCAGAAAAGAAAGCAGCAGCTGAAGCAGCAAAACAAGCAAAATACGATGCATTAACACAAGAACAAAAAGATGCAATCGAAGCAAAGAAACAAGCAAAACAAGCAAAAAACGATGCAGTTGATGCAAAAGCATTAGAAGCACTCAATAAAGAAAGAGAAAAATTCGGAAGACCAGCAGTTGTCTTAGAATAATTCTCAAACCTATAATAAAAAGATGTGATGGTTTCCTCACATCTTTTATTTTGGTTCTGTTAATGAATAACTGTTATTTTGAAATCATCGAGTTTTGCTTGTTCGTTTTCGTTAAATTTAACAGGTGTAATCAAAACATCGATATCACTTAAAGTTGTTGATCTATATAAGATTTTCTTTTTATATTTTGATTCATCAGCAAGAACAATTGTTTTATCACTATTTAAACACATTGTTTTTTTAAGTTCTGCTGAATCAATTGTTGATTCAGAAAAACCATAATCTAAATCAAATCCGCCACAAGAAATTAATGCGAGATCTGCATGGAAATTTCTAATATCAGCGATTGCTTTAGGACCTAAAATTGAGTTTGTATTTGCTTGAACTTGACCTCCACAAAGAATCAAATTGCAAGAAGTATGAGTAATAATTTCATTAGCAATAAATAATCCATTTGTGATAACTGTCACGTTTTTATATCCGTTTAAAAATGGAACAATGTGAAGTAAAGTAGTTGAAGAATCTAAAAATATTGAAATATTATCGTTTAAAAATGAAACAGCTTTTTGGCATAATGCTCTTTTTTCTACAATATTAACTTTTTCTCTTAATTCAAATGCTGATTCTTTATTTGTTGGATTTGGATTTAACATAACTGCACCAAAAGTACGCGTGATAAACCCTTTTTGTTCCATTTTTGTTAAGTCACGTCTAATTGTTGCAGCAGAAGCATAAAGCAAATCAGAAAGTTCATAAACACTATGAGATTTATTATCTTTTAAAATTTCTAGAATCTTCCTTTGCCTTTCAATATCATACATAATTGTTGTCCATCCTTGATTGAATATGAAACATTTTAGCACTGAAAGATAGTAAATATCAATATTCAATCATAAATTTGATTAAATTATACTTTACAAGTATAATTTTGTTAATTATGAATAAAGTTTTATCGATCGATATAGGAGCTAGCTCAGGTAGATTCATTCTTATTGAATGCAATAATGGTACTTTTAATGCTCAAGAAATCTATAGATTTCCTAATGGTATGAAAACCATAAAAGGACATTTAAGATGGGATATTGATGAATTATTTAACAATATTTTAGAAGGCTTAAAAATCAGTTTGCAAAATCATAAAGATATTAAAACTGTTGGTATCGATACCTGGGGAGTTGATTATGCACTTTTAGATAAAGATGGAAATATAATCGATAAACCAATTGGTTATAGAGATTCAAGAAATAAAGAAGCTGCTCAAAGATTGCTAAGCAAAATTAGCTATGAAGAGATTTATAAAGAAAGTGGAATTCAATATTTAGATTTTAATACCATATTCCAACTTTATGATGATATCGAAAGCGGAATTAAATTCGATACATTCTTATTAATTCCAGATTTATTAGTTTATTTATTAACTGGAGAAAAACGTACAGAAATCACAAATTTCTCTACAACAGGTTTATATAATCCAGTTGAAAGAAAAGCATCTAAAAAACTTTTAGATTTAATTGGATTAGATGAATCAAAAATTTCTCCATTTATTAATCCTTCTGAAAAGGTAGGAACTATTAAAGAATCGATTGTAAAAGAACTTGGAATTTATCCAATTGATGTTGTTAGTGTCGGAAGTCATGACACAGCAAGCTGCATTGCAAGTATCAAACTTAAGGATAATTCAGTCTATCTTTCAAGTGGAACATGGTCACTTTTAGGAATCGAACTAAATAAACCAAATAAATCAAAAGAAGCATTTGAAGCGAATTTTACTAACGAAATCGGATTAAATCATACAGTTAGATTCTTAAAAAATATTATGGGAATGTTTATAGTTCAAGAGCTTAAAAAAGATTTTGAACTTTCAAGCTTAAATCTTACATTCCAAGAGCTTCAAGATGAAGCTGCTCAGGTTGAAGATAATAAGATTTATATCGATGTTAATGATAAAGCATTCGCCCAACCTGGAAATATGTCACTTAAATACTATGCATATTTAAGGGAAAATGGTGAATTTAATGACTCATTAAGTAGAGGAGAAATTGTTAGATCAGTTTATGAATCAATGGCGTTTAAATATCGTGAAGAATTTGAACGTTTAGAGAAAATAACAAATAGAAAGCTTGATGAAATCGTTATTATCGGTGGTGGTAAAAACGCCAAATTACTAAACCAAATAATCGCTGACACACTTAATGTAACTGTAAAAACAGGACTTGGTGAAGCGACAATATATGGAAACGCATTAGCTCAATTAATTTATTTAAAAGAGTTTAAGAGTTTAGATGAGGCACGTGGTGCTTTATCGGCATCTTATGAAGAAGAAATATTTAAACCACTGAATGTAGGAAAATATGAAAGAAAATATTTTGATTACAAAAGACAAATAGAAAGACGAGGAAGAAATATGAAAGTTTTAGAAAGTAAGTTTGTCAGACAATTCATCAGATTATGTGATGAAGGATGGAAAAAAGGATGGCATGAAAGAAATGGTGGCAACCTTTCTTATAGAATGACTCCAGAAGAAGCAAAATCAGTTGAAGAAAATTTTGTTGAAACTAAATGGCAAGAAATTGGAACTGAAGTTCCAGATTTAGCAAACGAATATTTCCTTGTTACCGGCAGCGGAAGATACATGATGAATGTCAAAGAATTCCCTGAAGCAAATATTTGTATTATTAAAGTTGATAGAACTGGTAAAAAATTCATGGTTGTTTGGGGACTTGTTGAAGGGGGAAGACCTACAAGCGAACTTCCAAGCCACTTAATGAATCTTGAAGTTGTTAAAAAGAGAACAAATGGTAGATATAGAGTCGTTTATCATTGCCATGCTACAAACATCATCGCTTTAACATTTGTTTTACCTCTTAATAATGAAGTATTTACAAGAGAATTATGGGAAATGGCAACTGAATGTCCAGTAGTTTTCCCTGCAGGTGTTGGTGTTGTTCCTTGGATGGTTCCAGGTGGAAGAGATATCGCCGTTGCTACATCTAAATTAATGGAAAAATATGATTTAGCTATTTGGGCACATCATGGAATTTTTGGAACTGGTGAAGATTTTGATTCAACATTTGGTCTTGTTGATACAGTTGAAAAGAGTGCTGAAATTCTAGTGAAAGTTTTATCAATGACTCACGAAAAACGTCAAACAATTACGCGTAAAAACTTTGAAGATTTAGCTGTTGATTTCAAAGTCACTCTTGATCCAGAAACTTTAAAAATTTGTAAGTAATTATAGATTTCCTTTCCTTAAAAAGTATGTTCTTATAGAACGTGCTTTTTTTATGCGCTTTTATTGAATAATATTTAAATTTTAGTAAAATCATATTGAGGAAATGCAAAAATGAAAAGAAACAGACAATCAGAAGAAGATTATTTAGAGAAAATCTTGATGTTAGAAGAAACAAAAGGAAAAGTCAGATCTATTGATATAGCTAATTTAATGGGTTTTTCTAAACCATCAATTAGTATTGCAATGAAGAAATTAGAAGCAAAAAAACTAATTCAATTTAATAAAGACAATAATTATATTTGTTTAACTGAAGAAGGAAGACGAATTGCTGAATCAACATATAAAAGACATAAACTTTTAACAAAATTCTTCGAAAAAATAGGTGTTCCAGAAGATGTAGCTGAAGAAGATGCTTGCGAAATTGAGCACGATTTAAGCGATGTCACATTTGAAAAAATAGAAGATTATTTAAAATCAATTGATATCTATTAATAAATTAATTGTAAAATATGAAATCTAGACCTAATTTCGGTCTAGATTTTAATTTTTTGCTGAATTGTAGTATAATTTAAATATGGGAAATCAAGTAGTTAGATTTGAATATAAAGAATATGGATTAAAAGATAAAGTTAGATCATATTCGATAGTATTAGGTGATGATTCATTTATTTTTAGAAATAACAGAAATGGAAAACAATATGTTCTTGATAAAAATGAAATGAATAAGATTTTTGACAAATATGATTTTAAAAATTTAACAGTAAATAATGTTTATCCTTTTAAAGTAAAAGATCAAATCGATTACGAAATTAAAATTTATTATGAAGAAAATTTTGATAAATTAGAAATCAACGGATATTCTCATTTTCCTGATTTTTATAATGAATTTATTAATGATATTTCTAAGCTTATTCCAAATCACAATCTATCATCTTTAAAAGTAAAAGATGAGATGCTTGATAAAGATAAAAAATATATTACAAATTACATTGAAAAAGTTACTATCAATACCAAGCAAGGAATTGTCATCATTCCTAAAGATAGACTTGGTGAAAATGAATATGATATTGCAGTCGATGTATTTGATTTAAATAAATATTATAAAAAAGATGACCTCAATTTTGTGCTTCCAGTAAATGTACATTACTTCACTTATTTATTTAATAAGGTTTGTGGATTTGGAGAAATTGGAAATAAAAAAGATAATTTAAGTGATGAATTTGTAGAAATTAGATTGCATAATAAAAAACATAGATTTTTTGATTTAAAAAATGAAGAAAATCAAAAAAGCCTGCAAAAACTCATTATTTTTCTGAAAATGTATTCAAAACTTGAAGTTTTAGACGCTCTTCAAAACGAAAAATTTGCTGAAAATTTTGCAAAGACACATGCAATTCCAAAAACAAGATCAGATTTAAATAACGAATTTTTAAGTTTAATTAATGATAATAAAATGTTTTTTGTTGATGCACTTTTAAAACTTAAAAAAGAAAATCCTAGCTTCACACTTTTTGATTTAATTTCAATCGCTTACATGAATCAAGATTATTATTATGTATATATCATTGATAAGGATGGCAAAATTCATGAAGAAAAAATTGATTCCGACAACGATAAAAAGTTAAAGAAATTCTTCAAAGCAAAAGAGTTCGATGATTTAAAAATTGTTGCATTATCAGAAAATTACGATGCTTTAACTTATAAAGAAAATGATCAAATTCATATAAATGTTATTGCCTCAAATTTTGAAGATTTGGAATATTTAAGAATAGATAAAAAACTTTTGTCAGTAATTGAATAATTTTACTAAAAACAAGTTTTTGCGATATTAATTCAATCCCTATAATGATATAATTATAGGGATTTTTTAAAGTTGAACGCATGATATCTTAATAATTTGTTTAACTTATCTCGAGGAGGCTTGCTTATGAGTGAAAAATTGAGTTTTAACGATTATCAAAAACACGCTTTTAACTTAATCAGCGAAGAAGGAAAAAAGGACATGATTACAAATGGTGTCTTAGGTCTTGCTGGTGAAGCTGGAGAATGTTGCGATATTGTTAAAAAGTACAAATATCAAGGCCATGAACTTGACAAAGAACACTTAAAAGACGAATTAGGTGATGTTTTATGGTACATTGCCGAAACCGCAAGCGGATTAGGAATTACTCTTGAAGAAGTCGCTCAATATAACTTAGATAAACTTCACAAAAGATATCATGGAGAAACTTTCCATGCAGTTGATAGTATCAACAGAAAAGAAGGTAAATAATGAAAAAATTATATGATTCAATCATCATAGGTGGTGGTGTAATTGGATGCGCTGTTGCAAGATATTTATCTCGCTATAATGGTTCATTTTTAGTTCTTGAAAAGCATAACGATGTTGGAGATGAAACATCTAGTGCAAATAGCGCTATTGTTCATAGTGGTTACGATCCTAAACCAGGAACAAAAAAAGCAATTTTTAATGTAAAAGGTAATAAAATGATGCCTCAAGTTGCCGAAGAACTTGATGTACCATTTATTAAAAATGGATCATTAACAATTTCTTTTTCGGATGAAGAAGACGAAACTTTAAATGAACTTTTAAAAAGAGCTGAAGAAAATGGTGTTAGAGCTGAATTAATCGAACATGATGAGCTCTTAAAGATGGAACCAAATTTAAATTCAGAAGCACATAAAGCGATTTTATGTCCTGATGCTGGGGTGATTTCTCCATTTAATCTTTGTGTTAATTTCATGGAAAACGCAATGGATAATGGAGTTGAATTACGTCTTAATACAAAGGTTGAAAAACTCGAACATGATGGCGATATTTTTAAAGTTATATGTTCAAACGGAGAAACATTTGAAGCTAAAACTATAGTCAATGCAGCTGGTTTATATAGCGATGAAATTGCTGCTCAACTTGATGAAATTGATTATCACGTCATCCCTAGAAAAGGCGAATATTATGTTTTAGATCACTTCAATGAAAATTGGGTAAAACATACATTATTTATGTGTCCAACTAAGGTTGGTAAAGGTGTTTTAGTTTCACCAACTTCAAGTTTAGATTATATTGTTGGACCAACAAATGAAGAATCAAGTAAAACCGACACAACTACAGAAGCTAGTGTTTTAGCAGGTTTAAAAGCAACAGCTGCAAAACTTGTCCCTCAAATTCCTTATTTTGAAAATATTAGACAATTTAGTGGGGTTAGAGCAAATTCATCAGTTGGTGATTTTGTTATTGAAGAAAGCAAGAAAAATCCTGGCATGTTTAATTTAGCATGTATTATGTCTCCAGGTTTAGCTTCATCTCCAGCAATTGGTGAATATGTTGCAGATTTAGTTAAAGAAAAATTGCATTTAGATGTAAATCCAAATTTCAATCCTAGAATTAGAAAACATATTAGATTTACAAAACTTGATAGAGATGAATACAACAAACTCGTCAAAGAAAATCCTAAATATGGAAAAGTAATTTGTAGATGTGAAACTGTTACTGAAGGCGAAATTGTTGATGCAATCCATAGAAATTGTGGTGCAAGAACAGTTAAAGGCGTCAAAAAGAGACTTAGACCCGGCTTTGGCAAATGCCAAGGAACATTCTGTCAAAATGATGTAATTAAAATTCTTGCTAGAGAACTTAAAGTTTCTCCAGATCAAATTAATTATAGTGACCTCAATACTGAGATTATGAAGTATGACGTTAAAGGAGGAAACTAGATTATGATTTATAGAGATTTAGTTATTATTGGTGGTGGTAGCGCTGGATTAGCTGCTGCTGTTAGTGCATATGATAATGGAGTTAGAAGTATTTTACTTTTAGAAAAATCCCCTGAACTTGGTGGAATTTTAAATCAATGTATTCATAATGGCTTTGGGTTACATAGATTTAAAGAAGAACTTACTGGTCCAGAATATGCCGCTAGATATATTAAAGAATTTAAGGCTAGAAATATTGAAGCAATGAATGAAACTCAAGTTTTAAAACTTCATGAAGATTTAAAAGTTGATGTTATGTCTTCAAAACTTGGCCTTGAAACAATCCAAGCAAAAGCGGTTATTTTAGCTATGGGATGTAACGAAAGAACTGGTGGGCAAATTTCAATTCCAGGAGATAGACCAAAAGGAGTTTATACAGCTGGACTTGCTCAAAAACACTTAAATATCGATGGTTATCTTGTTGGTAAACGTGTTTATATTTTAGGAAGTGGCGATATTGGCTTAATTATGGCAAGACGTATGACACTTGAAGGAGCAAAAGTTTTAGGTGTTTCAGAACTTATGCCATATTCAAATGGATTAAATAGAAATATTGTTCAATGTTTAAAAGACTTTGATATTCCTTTAAGACTTCACAATACAGTTACAAAAATTATTGGTAAGCCAAATTTAACAGCGATTGAAATTAGTGATGTTGATGATAATTTACGTCCAATTAAAGGAACGGAGCAAATTATTGAATGTGATACTTTGCTTTTAAGTGTTGGTCTTTATCCAATTAATACTGTTTTCACTGAAGGTGCTCACGGAAAACTTTATGCTAAAACAAAAGGTGCTTTCGTTGATCAAAATTTAGAGACTTCAGTCCCTGGAGTTTTCTCAGCTGGAAACGTTTTACACGTACACGATTTAGTTGACTTTGTTTCAATGGAAGGTGAAATTGCAGGTAAAAACGCTGCAAATCTCATATTAAATGGAAGAAAAGTAGTCAAAAAAGTTGTCGAAGTAACTGAATCAAATAATGTTGGTTATGTTTTACCAAACATTATTAAAGTTAGTGATTCAACCGATTCTGTTGAATTTAGTTTCAGAGTTAGAAAGCCAATGAAACGTGGTGAAATTATTATTAGAGATGGTGATAAAGTTGTAAAATCCATTAAAGCTATGGATTTATTACCATCAGAAATGAAAAAAGTTACATTAAAAACAAATGATTTTGAATCATACAATCATTTATTTGTTGAAGTTAAGGAGCTTTAGTTATGGATAGAGAATTTACTTGTATAGTTTGTCCAAAAGGATGCCATATTACTGCTCATGATGATGGCACAATTACTGGTTACACATGTTTAAGAGGTTTAAATTATGTTAAACAAGAACTTGTTGATCCAAGAAGAACTTTAACTTCTACAGTAAGAGTTAATGGTGGTCAATTAAGAGTTTGTCCAGTTAAATCACAAGACACTTTACCAAAAGATAGAGTGTTTGATGTTGTTGCTGAAATCGATAAAACCTCAATTAATGCTCCAGTTCATATTGGTGATGTAGTAATTGAAAATGTTTTAGGTTTAGGTGTAAATATCATCGCTTGCAAGAATATTGACGTTAAGTAGGTTTAAATATGGAAAAATATATTTTAACAATTGACCAAGGTACAACTAGCTCAAGAGCAATGCTTTTTGACCATTCTGGAAATGTTTTTTTCAAGGCTCAAGAAGAAGTTGAATGCTTATTTCCTCACGATGGTTGGGTCGAGCAAAATGCAATTGATTTATGGTTAAGTGTACTTTCTGTCATTAATGACGTTTTAGCTAGAACCAATTTAACATACGATAATATCGATTCAATTGGTATTACAAATCAAAGAGAAACAACTGTTATTTGGGAAAAATCTACAGGAATGCCAGTCCATAATGCAATTGTTTGGCAATCGAGACAATCTGCAAAAATTTGCGATAAATGGAATGTTTATAAAGATTTAGTTCATGAAAAAACAGGTCTTATTATCAATCCATATTTTAGCGCATCAAAAATTAGATTTATTTTAGATGCAATTCCAAATGGTCAAGAAAGAGCTGAAAAAGGTGAATTGATGTTTGGAACAATTGATACTTGGCTAATTTATAAATTAAGTGGTGGTAAAGTTTTTAGAACTGACATCACAAACGCATCAAGAACCATGTTATTTAATTTGCATACTCTTGATTATGATGATGAATTATTAAAATTATTTAATATTCCTAGATGCTTACTTCCTGAAGTTTGCCCATCATCATTTGATTTTGCAGAAGCAACAGTTTTAAAACCAGGTCTTAAAATTACAGGTGTAGCAGGCGACCAACAAGCAGCATTGTTTGGACAAAATTGTTTTAATGAAGGCGATTCAAAAAATACATATGGAACTGGTTGTTTCTTACTTATGAACGTTGGAAATAAACCTGTATTATCGTCAAAAGGCCTTGTTACAACAGTAGCTTGGCAAATTGGGGATGAGGTCGTTTATGCTCTTGAAGGTTCAGTTTTTATTGGTGGAGCTTGTATTCAATGGTTACGTGATGAAATGCGTATGATTAAGAAAGCAAGTGAATCTGAAGCTTATGCTATGAAAGTAGTAGGAGAACCTGGAGTTTATGTTGTTCCAGCTTTTGTTGGGCTTGGTGCCCCTTATTGGGATGATCAATGCAGAGGAGCAGTTTTTGGATTAACAAGAGCTACAACAAAAGAACAATTCATTAGAGCAACTTTAAATAGTATTGCGCTTCAATCAAAAGATTTAATTAGAGCAATGGAAACTGAATCCAAAACAAAGATTAAAGTTTTAAAAGTTGATGGTGGTGCAACAGCTAATGACTACCTAATGCAATATCAATCTGATATTATAGGTAGTAAGGTCGTTTTGCCTCATTGTTTAGAAACAACATCACTTGGGGCAGCTTATCTTGCAGGACTTCAAAGTGGGTATTGGAAAGATCTTGATGAAGTCAAAAATATTCACAGAATTCAAAAAGAGTTTACTCCTAAGATGAAAAAATCTTTAATTAAAGAAATCGATAGGAAGTGGAAAGCAGCAATTAAAGCTACAAGAACTTTTAAGTAATTTAAAAATAGTTTAGTTTTGCAGGGTTTTTGGAAATA
>Ga0247608_10004612_pt1 | contig 15329 bp, 27 predicted proteins | sample 176DNAGHGlowgp2_FD_193490 | JGI IMG/M metagenome (GOLD analysis project Ga0247608, IMG submission 193490) | Sheep rumen microbial communities from Palmerston North, Manawatu-Wanganui, New Zealand - 1766 DNA GHGlow gp2 | ecosystem: Host-associated > Mammals > Digestive system > Stomach > Rumen ...
CTTAGGCAATACTGAGACTGCTGAGCCTGAGATTGACCCTTATACTGAATTGACGATTGGTGGCTATAACTACTCGGCTCTTGAGAATGGATATATGGCCGCCTTGAGTGCTGGTGATACTGATGCTGCAAAGCTTATCGCCAATATGATGGGAATGCTAGATGATAAAATCAAACGATATAATGATGCTAAGAAAGCACAGAAAGAAAGCTCCTCTGGTATCGCTGGCAAACAGAAAGCTGCATTGAATGTCTTGAGTGGCTTGATGAGCAACTATGAGGCTCAGGGTCCGATTAGTGGCCGTATAACTGGATTGCTGAACACTTTGACTGGTGGTAGCTATAACCCTAGCGTAGCTGCATATGATAGTGGCTCTGCTGGTGCGTTGGGTACGATTATTAAGGCTCTTGGTGATACTGGTGCTTTGTCTGAAGGCGACCAGAAGAGGGCTTTGAACTTGCTCCCTAAGACTACGGATAGTGAGGCTGCAGCTAAGGCTAAATACCAGCAGTTGATACAGATTTTACAAGGGGCAGGAGCTCAGTAATAAGGAGGTTATATGGCATTTAGTAATGCTCTAGCTAAGTATATTGGGAATGAACTCGTATCGGCTGGCACGAAGGGTCTGGCGAAGGCAGGGGCGACTTCTGCCCTGTCCTCGCTTATTCCTGAGGTGGCTACTAAAGCTGCAACCAGTCTCGCCACGAATGCTGGGACGGATATGGCCACTAAAGCTCTGTCATTAGGGTTATCTCGTAGCCCAGAGGGTAATTGGCTAATGGATACTTCCAGCTGGAATGCTGGTGGGACAAAAGACTTAAAGGATTTTGTGCGACCTATGCTAGGTGGGGAAGAAACTCCGAATTATCAGAGATTTTTGGAGCAAATTGGTGAGGGAAACTATCGTGGTAGCCTGAATGGACACACCCCAGGCTGGTTTGATGATGATGGAAATGTTATCCCTAGCACTCTAGATAATATAGAGGGGAATGGGGACATTCTGCCAAAGATTTATGGTGATAACCGAGAAGCCACTCTTAGGGGTCTCCTGAGCTTGGGGAATAGAGGAGATGAGGCTATGAAGAGTGCTAGCGTGATTGCTAATTATAGAGGCAAACCGAACGAGCTAGCGACTATCTATCGCCAATCTCCTAAAGATATTAACTATGGGGACTGGGTAGGGCTTACGGACAGTTATGCGAACCTACACGAGGGAAATAGCGAGATGAATAAGCTATGGTCCAAACAAGTCCCTGCTAACGAAGTGTTTTTTGCCGGTGATGATATAAATGAGTGGTATTATATGCCAAAAGAGGTTAAGCTTGATGCTGAGCTAGGTAAAGCCCTAGATAATGCTATGGGCTATGCGAAACAGAATGCAAGTCTATATACCCCAGCTGGTATTGAGAAGGCTAATATAGTGAATGGCCGTCTGTCTGATGCGAACGGCAATCCTATGAGGGTGTATCACTCCACTCCTAATGAGTTCTCCGAATTTGATGATAGTTTGCTAGGGGATAATACCTATGCCTCAAATACTGCTTATGGGCATTTTACGACCCCAGATAAAGAGTTCTCGTCTAGATTTAGGGATATTAACAATGAGGGCAAGACTGGGCGAACTATGGAGCTACAGGTTAAGTCCCAAAAGCCGATAACTCACCCATATGATGCTGGGCTTAAATATGGAGATGCCGAAAGCGACCAGATTGTTAGAAATTACTTCAAGGCTGTTGGGGCTGAAGAGTCGCTGGCAGAATTGGAGGCTGATGCTGCAGAAGATGGCTTGAGCCTGTATGAAGAGTATATGAGCAGGACACTTGGCGAAGACCCGTTTGAGGCCGCCAAATGGGAGCGTGAGGACTTGATGAAGAATGGCTATGATGCTATGGAGATTATAGAGGGTCCAAGAAATAAAATCGTTGATGGTGCTAAGGAAACTGCCCCTGTATCGTCCATTGTGGCTTTTGAGGGGAAGAACCTGAGGCCAACGACCCATCTCCCTATCTCTGCTATAGAGAGTGAGGGTGCTGATATTCCTGTGAATAAGGCCGTGATGGATAGAGTGGCTAAATACCTAGAGGCTCCGACAGATGCTAAACTACCTGCTGGATATTCTAATTTAATAAGTAAAGCAAAAAACTATAAGTCGCTAGATAGGTTTGAGAAGATGAATAACCCTATAAAGGGTTCGGAAATCTGGGGCGAAAAGCCAAAAAGCTATTTTGAGAGAGATAGTAGGGCAGTTAGAATAAATATGTTCCCTAATGAGGCTGTAAAAGGTTCTGGTATCACTAAGCAATATCTACTTAACCTGTTGAAAGATGCTTATGACCAGGGGATAACAGATATAGTCCCTAGCTATGGTTCTTATACAAAAGAAGGGGCATCATTTATGAACCACCTTGCAGAGCAGGGTTGGGTAAAAGCTAATGGAAAAAATGGCTGGAATAGCTATGAAATAGCCCCTAAAATTGCTGAGTGGGAAAAAACTAGCCCACTAGCAGATATATATAATGAGGCTCATAATGTGGCTAAAGGTAAAAACTTCAGGCCAACAGATGCTAACGCTGATGGTGTGATTGACTGGAATGATGTGAAATCTATCTATGCTCAGGCTGAGAAACAGCAGAAGGTTTTGGATAAGATGGCTCGTTCTATCTCCGAGAAGGAAGGATACCCTGAATATCAGGACTTCTCGCCGAAGAGTATAGAGTCAATGGAGAATAAGGTAGCTCGTAAGGGTGGAGACTACTCTCTTGCCTCTATGAAGGACCACACGAGGAATAAGATTATGATGAACTCGTGGAATGATGTTGGAAAGACTATTAACGATATTGCTGAGGTGTTTGGTGGCACTCCTGCTGTTGAGTATGTCGTGAATGACTGGGGCTATAAGGGCTTACATATTACTGGCAGATTTGATAATGGCTTAGGCTGGGAAATCCAGCTCACGACCCCTGAGGACTGGCCGAGAAAACTCCGTTCTGATGCCATCTATGATAAGTGGCGAAATGTCCAACTTGATAATGCCTCTCCGAAAGAGATTATGGGCTATATGAATGCTATGCGAGAGAGCAAGGCTATGTGGTCCGAAAGCCGAATACCTGACCTAAGTATGTTTGACAATACTAGGGGATAAAAAAAGAAGGGGAGTGATTAAAGCTCCTCTTCTTTTATTGGTTCGGCATCATAGAAGTCTGAGCCATATACTGGAGATTGTGGTTTTACCCACTCGCCGTCTATATATTCTAGAATACGGAAGTCTTTGCTGATTGCTAGAATGCGACCAGTATCTGTTTTAACTATTGTCTCCATATTGCTCCTTTCATTCTAATTATATCACAAAAGTCCTTGACAATAAAGCCCTAGTGCGATACCATATAAGTATCAGGCATACCCTAAGCCCATAGGGTGTGCCTTTTGTTATATCAAAATAATAAGAAAGGAATAATTATGGCTGCATTTAGCGAAAGGGTCACTGCTATCACTTACAATGATATTATGCCCACGATTGTAGATGCTGTTAATAACTCCAACATTCTCACGGCTCGTGTTATGAGCAATGTGAAGAACTGGAAGGGTGTTAATATGAAGCAACCTATCCGTATCGCCAACTCTACGACTGGTGGTTCGTTTGATGGTCTTGACCAGTTTGACACCTCTACTACTAACAATACTCGCTCCCTCACTTGGTATGTGAAGGCTTATGAGCAGAGTGTCGTCGTCCCAGGTATTGAGAAGGCTGTAAATGGTAATAGCGACAAGCAGGTTATCTCGCTCGTCACGGACCGTCTTGATGAGGCTAAAATCTCCCTCACCCAAGCTATCGGCGATTTGCTCTATGGTATGGGTAATGGTAAAGACATTGAAGGTCTTGGTCTTATCGTTGATGATGGCACGGCTACTTCTAACTATGGTGGCTTAGCTCGCACCGTAGCTGGCAATGCTGCAGATGTCACTGCTGCAGCTGGTGGTGCTTTAACTCTTGACCTCGTTGGTGCTGAGTTTAGTGCTGTTAGTGCGGCTGGTGCTGCGAATGAAGCTCCAACTATGGGTCTCACGACTCAGGCTGTCTGGGATTTGTTTGAGAAAATCCTCGGTACGAAACTCCACGCTAACTATGAGACGACCAGCATCGCTGGCTATAACAAAGTCTCTGGTAAAACCCCAATGGGAACTTCTATCCCAGCTGCAGAGCTTAAGGGTGCTGCAGGCTTTAATGCCATCTCGTTCCGTGGTCGTCCAGTAGTTGCTGATGATAAATGTACGGCTGGTGTATTCTTCTGGCTCAACGAACGCTATCTTGAGTTCCGCCGTCTTATCTCTAAAGACCTCAAGCAGGTTGGTTCCAACCCAGAAAAGACCGAAGGTCCAGATGCTGATATTAAGCAACCTTCGTTCCTCCAGCTCAAGGACTTTATGGCTCCAATTAACCAGTTTGGTGAAATCGGTGCTTTGATTGTTATGGGCAACTACATCTGCCGTGCTCCTCGCCGTCAGGGTAAGATTACTGGTATCACTACTGCTTAATAATAAATTAAGAAAGGAAAAATACTATGGCAGACCCAATCGTAACTACATCTGGAACTGAGTATCGCCATCCTCCTGTCTTGATGGAGGCTGGAGACCTTAACTCTCAGGTTATGGCTCAAATGGCCGAAGACCCAGATGGTGAATAAAAACACCTAAAAAAGACCCCTCCTAGTGAGGGGCTTTTTGATGTATCATAAAAGTATAGGCTGTTTGGAAGGGGGTGATTGAATGTCCAGACGAAAGAGAAAGCCTAAGAACCTAAGAGAGGACTACCACCACATCTTATTCCAGGGGAGACACTGGAAACAGGGCTGGGCGAAAAAGCTTAGGGAGCATCCTTATTGTGGAGGCTATATACCCCAGATGACACTCCATAGGGAGATACACTCTAAGATACACGATATTCCGACCCCGAATGGGGTTGATTGCCGAACTGCTGTTCTGGCTCTGAATAATTGGCTTGAGGCTGGATATATCAGCCTTGACGACCCTCTGGATAAGAAGATTGAGATGATTGCCAAGTGTTTTAGGGCGAAGTGTCCTGCGACTACTGCCGTGCTGGATTGGCAGAGAGAAGTGGTGGCTAAGTTCTATGGGAGGGGCTGAGATGCCCCTCTTTTTCTTGTAGGCTTGACAAAATGCTTATGGTATGATATACTCAAGATGTCATAACAAAAACGAGAAAGGAGAAATATGACAAAAAGTAATACTAACCCTAAGCAAAAACTCTTAACAGATGAGGATATTAAAATTATCAAATCCGACCCTGTTGGCTTGGCAGATTATATCGTCTGCACGAAAGTCAAGGAGGCTAAAAAGACCGCCTTTATCGTATGCTTAATTATGATGGCTATCGCCTTCTTCGGTGGGGCGTTCTGTGGTGCTACTTGGACCAAGACTGCTATTCCGAATAATGTGGTTAAAATCCAAGTTGGTGATAGCGTGAAGGCCGAAACTAAGGCCGAACAGCCTGTTGAGAATGCTCAAGAGGGAAAACAGTAGGCTCTGTTGAACAGCCCAAGACAGCAGAGCCTTGCGAAGTTGTTCGTCAGAATGTATCTAGATGGAACGACTGGAACATTAATATAATGGTAGCTATATCCAAAGCCGAGAGCCACTGTAGGGCTGATGCTGTGGGAGATAAGACTTTAACCTATAAGAAGAATGGCCGAACCTATGGCTATTCTGTAGGGGCTTTACAGGTCCGTATCCTCCCAGGCAGAGAATGGTGTGAGACTGGTGATTATTATGCCTGTGCTCACTCTATATGGAAGGGGCAGGGCTATAAGGCTTGGAGTGTATATAGCTCAGGTGCTTATAAAAAGTATTTATAGCACAAAATAAGACCTATGGTGATAAACTATAGGTCTTTTTGTTTGAAGTGGCTTAGAGAGCATTCTAGCGACCTTTAACGGCATTTCTCCAAGTGGGTTCTTGCTGTTCTAGGCGAAGTGCTGTTAGCTCGTCCTGAGTATATACCTCAGCCTCTGAGTTCTCGTTATCCACAGAAGGGTCAAAGGTGCAGAGGCCAGTATCGTCTCCGTTTTCTAGGACACCCTTCTTGATTAGCTCGCCTCTGATGTATTCTGAGGCTAGAGCCGTGTTGGTCTGGGCGATAATATCCTGAAGAGCCTCTGTGAGCTTTTTCTTAGGGATTTTCTTGCTGTTATTCTTGGCTAGTTCTATCCAAGTATATACCCCAGCGAAAGCTGAGTTGATGCAGTGGAGAAATGCGACCTCGTTTTGGTCTAGATGATATTTTTTACTCATTATTTATATCCTTTCTTATTATTATCTCCCCCTGTGATGAAGAACACGATTAGTAGTAGCAATACTAGAGATGCGACCCAGCTCATACACCCTCCATTCCGTATTCTTTAGCCTCAGCTGGGTAGTATTTGATGAAGTCTGGATTTGGACTGCCATCACCTAGATAAGGCTGGATTAGGTCCATATCGTGCTTTTGAGCTTGGCTCTCTAGGTTATATGACTGGAGCTGGGAGCCGACCACTGCTGATGCCTCCTTTGGGGCATCTTTTGGGTCTTTGTAGTATTTACCGTTTAGCAATATCCCCATATTCTACTCCCTCCTTTAACTTATTAAAGTTCTGGTTTCGTATCTCTGATGGTGTTTTGGGGACGACTATATGGCTGGTGCTAGAAAATATCTCTGCTGGCTTAGTATATGGGTCCGTAGCCTTTGCCTCCTCTTTTGGTTCTTCTGGCTCCAGGCTGCAGAGGACCGAGAGCCACTTCTCTATACAGATTATCACCCAGCAGATAAGAGCCTGAAAAACGACGAGGGTGATTAAGAGAATTATTATCAGAAGTTCCATTCCCTGTCCTCATAGACTAAGGCGAGCTTAGTGGTGATTAGCTTTGCGATAACGGAGTGGCTGTTGATGACAGCCTCTTTGATTACAATTGCTGGGTCTATGATGTGGAGCTTAAACATATCGTCTGCGATACCTGATTTGAGGTCGTATCCGACATTCTTGGCGAAGTTGTCTGGTTCTAGGCCAGAGTTGCTGAGGAGGTCTAGATATGGGCTTTTGAGATATGGAATATCTAGCTCTTCTGAGATGTCTCTGAGGCATACCCCACCACCTGCTACGACCCCTCCTGCGAGAGCTGATTTAGCTGCACATACAGCATCATCTACACGGAGCTTGACTTCTCCTCGCTCTACTGCTGATGCTCCACCTACATAGATGGTGGCTACATTTGCTGTTAAGCGAGCAATCCTATTCTCTAGAAATGCCCTGTCCTGAGGCTCTGCTTTAGCGAGTTTAGCCTTGAGGTCTTTAACGACTGCATCTATCTCTTTAGGGTCTCCCTTGCCATCTAGAATAGTAGTCTCTCTCTGGGAGATGATAATTTGACCTGCCATACCAGCGTATTCCTGTAGCTTATAATCTGAAGGATTGCCAGAATATACCTTGCCACCTGTATAGAGTGCGACATCCTTGAGCAAGACCTCATAATTGTTAGCCTCTGGCTTTACGACACAGGCATCAAAGTTGCGATTAAGCTCTAAGACTTTTAGGGCATCTCCTGCTATGTCTGCGAAGAATACAGCCTTCTGATAGTTATGGGTTCGGATATTCTCTAGGATTGGGATTATCTCATCTTGGCGAGTTATAGTGCTGGAGAGGATAATAACTGGAGTATTATCTAGGACCGAGCGATTGCCGTCTAGGTCGTTGATGAGCTTGGCATCTGAGTAGCCTGAAGCTAGATACATACCCTTAACGATATTGGTGGATACTCCGAGAGAGCCGACATAGCTGACATTGATGCCTCCGAACTCTCCCACCTCTGATACTACATCATAGATGAGCTCGCCTAATCCTTCGTCCCCTGCCGAGATGATACAAGCCCCCTTAAGTAGCTCTGGGGTTAGGTTCTTTTCGGTTTTCTCCGAGATTTTAGCGAGGATTAACGGAACATTAGCCTCTATCTGCTTAGCTACATCTACAGGGTTCTCGCCCTTCTGGATTTTATTCTTAGCCCAGTAGTAGAGATGGCTGGATAGGATAGCTGAGAGTGTCGTGCCGTCCCCTGCTGTCTCGTTGGTTCTTTTGGAGGATTGCTTAACGACCTTGATGGCCATATCGGCGATAGGGTCTGAGACTTCTAGCTCGTCTAGGTTAGATACACCATCGTGGCTGATAGTCGGAGCTGTTGCTCGGTGTTCTATCATAACATTACCGCCTTTACAGCCGTAAGCTGTATAAGCGACTGAGTATAGAGTGTCAATACCCTTCTGAATGCCCTCTTCTAGCTCCTTGCCAGTAGCGACCTTGCGATTTAGTGTTGGTTTGCCCATTAAGCCTCCTTTTCAACTATCTTAGCTGCAATATCTTCTGGGGTGATAATGGAGAGTGAAACTCCGTCTATAGTGAAGTCTATGGAGTGGCTATCGTCATAGATGACCTTATCTCCTACTTTTAGACCGTTTATATCATCTCCAATACCTTTTACATATGCGATAGACTTCCTGTCGTATTTACGGCTCTCTGTTGAGAATGATGAAGAAGTGTTAGCCTCTGGTTGAACAAGTATTTTGTTCGTCCTAAGCTTGATGTTGCTTAAAATCATATTTATCCTTTCTCGCTTATTATTAACTGCTGGGGCTATTATACCATAGCAACAAAAAAGAGGCTAGTTCCAAGAACGAGAAAGGAGTTCTAGCCTCCCCAACATTATATCGTATTGAAAAGATTTTGTAAAATGTGGAAAACTCTGTGGAAAAGTCTGGGGAAAACGAGGTAGGGGGTATGACAATTTGTCAGGGGGGTGTGCCATTTTGTCATACCTCTACCCCTGTCGGGGTATGACATTTTGTCACCCATAGAATATATAAAGAAAAATATAATAGTAGAGCATAGCAAAAATGGCTTTTGAATTAGCCATTTTGCTATTTACAGGCAATTAGCTTATGGTATAATTAAGTTGTCAAATAATAAACAAGTGAGGTAAAAATGAAGAACGAGAAGGATATGGGCATCACCTATGTGGTTATGCCAGTAGAACTCCTACAAAACAAAGACTTAACTCCTGCAGAGAAGATACTCTACTGCTATCTAACAGTATTTAAGAAGCAGTGCTGTTTTCAGAGTAATGATGCTATCTCGGAGGCAACTGGGATTGAGGTTAGGTCTATACAGCGAGGGCTGAAGAAACTAGCTGAGCTAGGATACATCTTTATTGAATTCGTGAATAATAACTCTGCTCTTAGAAGGATTTATACGGTTATAGATAATCCGAAAAAGCTGGAGTATCTAGCTAAGAAGGGAATGTTCGGCAAAATCCAAAATCCTGAGGAGACCGAGCCGATTGAGGACGATAGACCGGCTGAGACCGTCGCTACAGCGAGTTATGTTCCTAGCAAGCCTCTAGCTACTGGAAGGCCAGCTCGGAGTGATTATGCGAGCGATGAAGAGTATGAGAAGGCATTTTATGAATGGAATAGAGTTGTGCTATAATGAAAGTGCATATGGTTATTCCAGACTGAGCACCTTCCTGACAATCTAGTCGGCTGTGGCCAGCTGACACCCCACTTTAAGACCCAGTTTATATTGACCGTAAGCTGGGGATAAAAACAAACAATGTTCGTAAAAACTCCACTTGTTAAGTAGCCCTCCACCCCTCGCAGATAGGGGGGCTACTTTTTTATGTTGTAATTTTTACTACAAACGAGGAAAAACGCTTGACTATGCCATAAGCCTATGCTATACTCAAGATGTAAGGCAAGATAAAACGAGAAAGGAGACCTTATGAGAAAAAACTATAACCGCTTGTATGACTACCAAGCCAATATCACTATCACGAAGACCCCGAATGGCGACTTTGTGATGACTATGAATGATGCAATCTTAACAAGCTTGATAAACCACATCCACGATGCCTCTGAGCTACAAGCCCAGAAGGGGCATACTGCTACTGCTGAGGATACTAAAGAACTCTGGCGAGCGTTGTATGAAAAAGAAGAACAACTAGAAGAGGAGGAGTAGAGATGACCGATAAGAACCTTAAAAAACTAATCCGAACCGAGTATAAAGCCATCTATGAAGAGGCTCGCTACTGGGAGAAGGAATACGAAAAGGCTAAGCATAAGAAATATCAAAAGGATTACTACTGGGCATCAGGGCGAGAGTTCCTGATGGCCGAGCTGGCCGATAAGCTGGGGGTTGAGCTGTTTGATGAGAACTTTAACTTAATTGAAGGAGACGAGTGAGATGAAAGAATACACTAAGAAAGCCTACATTGAGACCTTCGGGGAGAAGATGTGGAAGGAAAAAGTTGAAGACACCTTAACAGATTATCAAAAGCGATTGGGCGTAGATTGTGTCTATGCCACCGATTTAGGCAATATCTTTATGGTTATATGTAAGGAGGCCGAAAAATGAAACGCTTTGAAGTAGGGAAACAATATACAATGTTTAGCCCTTGCGATATGGGCTGCACTTGGGAATATGAGGTTATCGGTAGGACTGCGAAAACAGTCCTCCTGAAACCTATTGAACCAGACTGGCTCCGTGAGGAGAACAGGGAGAAAATAAAACGAGTACGAATTATTGTAGATGACCAAGAAGAGTGGGCAAGACCACTCGGCAAATACTCTATGTGTCCGATTTTGAGGGCATCTAGAGAGTTCTAAGAAATAGCAAAATTAAAGTGAAAGGAGAAAGCGATATGATGAACGAAGTTTTTGAAAAAGCTCTACGAATTGCGATTGAAGCTCACTCTGGACAGGTGGATAAGTTAGGCAAGCCCTATATCCTCCACCCTCTGGCAGTCGCCTCCCAGCTAGATAGCCTTGAGCTGAAGGTTGTCGCTCTGCTCCACGATACCATTGAGGATACAGATACGACAGCTGAGGAGCTGGTGAGCAAGGGAATACCTGAAGAGCTGGTTAAGGTCGTTGAGATTTTAACCAACAAGAAGGATAAGCCTTATGAGGACTACCTCAGGCACATTAAAACTAATCCGATGGCACTCGCCGTTAAGCGAGCCGATTTAGCCCATAATACCAGCCCTGAGAGGGCTATGGGACTGAACGAACGCCGAAGAGCCAAATATGAATTAGCTCAGAGGGTATTATCGGAGTAGGTTTGAACCTCCCCTATCTGGGGAGGTTCTTAAAATGTTGTAATTTTTACTAAAATCGTCCAAATCGCTTGACTATGCCATAAGCCTGTGATAGAATAAGATTGTAAGGATAAAACAACGAGAAAGGAGACCTTATGACAAAAATCAAAGTTAGATACGAAAGCAAGGGCAAAATCCCTGTGAAGGTTAAAGTTAAGCGAGACCTTTACGCTATGCCTGTGGAAGAGCTGGCTAGGGAAATGAACCTTAAAAATGTCTTAGTAGAACGACACTACGAGATTGAGAACGAATATCACAAAGTAGATGATGTTGAAGATGCTACGGAAGAGATTAGCTATATGCTGCAAGAGTTGGCTGGAGATGATGAGAGCGACTACTGGCACTTAGCTGAGCAACTTCTGGACTGCGTTAAGGAAGATGTGATTGAAGAAATCTACGAGCGTGATGATAACGCTACCGAATATGAAAATGACAAGTGGGACACCTATAACCGAACCACTTTACCTAGATAAGGAGAACGAGATGAGCAAGATTAAAAATTATGCGATTAGCCTTCTGGGGGAGGAGGGCTTTGAAGAGTATCTAGAAGAACAAATGGAAGGAGGAAAATAATGGAAAAATTAAATGACTACCCACACTTTAGGAAACTAAAGGCTGACGAGATTGAGTGTAGGATTGGGACAATAACCGAGAAGGGCTTGTCCCTCCTCCTCTACAAAGATGCTCGTGTGGATATGAACCTTTTAGACGAGACTGTAGGTCCAATGAACTGGAAGAGGGAACACTCTAGGGAGAACCGAAACTGTATTGTATCTATCTGGGATACGATTAAAAACGAGTGGGTATCTAAGGAGGATACTGGAACCGAGAGTAATACTGAGGCCGAGAAGGGGCTTGCCTCTGACAGCTTTAAGCGAGCCTGTTTTAACTGGGGGATTGGCAGGGAACTCTACACAGCTCCGTTCATCTGGGTTAAGGCTGAGGATTGTAATATCACCTCTGGCTATAATGGTAAGCCGAAATGTAATGACCGTTTCGTGGTGGTTAAGCTCACCTACAAGGATAATGGTGATATAGATGGCTTAGCTATTAAGAACGCTAAGACTGGCAAGCTGGTCTTTACTCAGATGCCAGAGGATAAGAAGTAGTTTAATAAGTTGGTGCGACCTGAAAGGGGAGCTAGGCTGGCTGGGGTCTATCTGATTCAGCTCCAGCTGGCAGGGTGTTTGGATTTTCGCCCTTAGGACTAGCCCCCCTCGTGGTAGAAGATAGGCAGGTTTGATAGCTCTCTCTTGACCTATCCGTTAAATGAGCCAAAACGGCAGGGGTCTCCGCATTGAAAAGCTGCAACGCTAAAGCCAACATCTAGGAGGATAATGAAGATATTAGACTTGGACCAGAACTCGGAAGAGTGGCTGGAGTTTAGAAAAGGAAAATCTGGAGGCTCAGCCTTCGGTAAAATGTATAAGGTAGATGGTAGAACGAACCATAAGCTCGGAGACCAGTTCTTTGTGATGCTGGCAGAGCGTGTAGCTCGTCCTATGACCCCGAATGACTATTATGACCGAGTGCCAGAGGGAGTGCCGTTTAGCTGGGCTGTTAGAGGCCACATTCTGGAGCCAGATGCTGCAAAGGCTTTTGCCCTGAAGTATAACAAGCCCTTGAGTGATGGCAAAGTATGGACAGATGATAAGAACCTAGCCAGCTATGTAAGCCCAGATAGGGTGATTATAAGTCCAGATGGGAAGATTAGGGAGGCAGTAGAGATTAAGTGTCTATCCTCTGAAAAAGTGCTTAAAATCTGGTGGGGGAAGATGAACCAGAAGGAAGGCGAAAGCGACTTCTGGATTATACCGACAAATGAGTATAGGGCTCAAGCTCTGAAATACTTTATGATTAACGAGGACTTAGACAAGCTCTATTGGGTAGTATATACCGACCTTATCCCTAAGCTTGAGCTGCAAGTTTTGGAGATTAACAGGGGGGAGATTACGGACTGGCTGGAAGATGCCATAGAGGTAGAGAAGGAATACCTTGAGGAGCTGGAAAAGGCAGAGAAAATGCTTGACTAGCCATAAGCCTAGTGCTAAAATTAAACCATAAGCATAATTAAAAACGAGAAAGGAGAAAAGTTATGCGAAAAGTAATATCTATCTACACCCACTATGTTCCTGTGGAATGGGGCATTCGGGATAACGGCAAGGAGATTGTAGCCTTCGCCCACTTCGTAAGGTATAACGGAACTTATGAATTGTATGGTGATGATGCCGATACCTATCGTGAGTTTGAAGAGGAAGGATTTACTTTAACTAAGCCAGTAGAGACCTATAAGGAAGGCTACGACTGGATTAAGGAAAAAGTAGATAATACGATTGGGGGCTGAGATGGGTGTTAATACTAGCAATATCCGAAAAAAGATTATGGTAGCTTATATGCAGGATAGGAAGGTTGCTGATGATGACACTCTCCTGATAGCTAGGATTTGGAATAATTGTGGCTGGAGCAATACTAAGAGCTTGGTAGATAACTTAAGAGCTATGCCAAGCCCTGAGACAATCCGTAGGACGAGGCAAAAGCTGGTATCCGAGGGAGTTCTTATCCCAAGCGAAAACGCTACGGAGAGACGATATAACAGCTTTAAGCAGGCTAGAAAGGACTTGGGCTATTATGAAATCGGATACTAAGCAGAAAAAGTTGAATAAGAAATACTATGGCGAAAATGTGAATGATTGTGGGAACCACATTAGGGGATTTGAGAATATCCCTGTAATTAAGAAGGAGAAGGAAGAGAATGAAGATTAAGGTAGATTATATCCCAACACCTATCCAGAAGGTTAAGGTGAGCTTTAAGGAGGCTGGTCGGAAGGGGGGGCTGGCCAAAGTCCCGAAGGGCTTTAGCAAGATGGAAGAGGGCAGACGAAAAGAGATAGCTAAAAAGGCTGCAGCCAAAAGGTGGGGGAAATGAGCTTTAGCGAAGAAGAATTAGAACAGCTGAATAGTGCGGCGAAATATACTTGCGAATTTGAGATAACTTGCTTTGAGGAATAGATATGGCCAGAAGTGTTAAGGGAATGAATGCACCACTAGAAGATGTGGAATGTCAGATGTTCCATAGCTGGCTTGACTTGAACAATATCCCTCACGAACATATACCGAATGAGAGCCGTAGCTCCAAGAAAGATGCCTATATAAGAGGCCGAAAATTGAAATCTATGGGAGTAAGCTCTGGATACTGGGACTATGATATATTCGTCCCTGTTCTTGACCCAGATAATAAGGTGGCTGGGTATGAGCTTATTAAGATTGAGATGAAGAGGGCTAGGAAAAACCTCTCTACAGTATCGCCAGAACAGAAGAGGTGGGGGAAGATATATGAGCTGGCTGGCATTGAAGGATACATATGCTATGGGGCTGAAGCTGCAGAGGCAAAAGTATCTGAGGTATATGAGAGAATAAACCAAGAAAAGCTGAAGGCCAAGCCTATTGACTTCTAGCTTATGGTATGATAAGATGAAGATGTTGAGGGCTTATATGTCTAGAAATCCACTCTAACAACTGCGAGAGTGGATTTTTGGTTATGTTTATGTTATCATCAGGGTATGAGTGATGCTGTTCCAATTATCGTATCTATCATAGGGGCTGTCTCAACAATAGCCGGTGCTTTTATTGCTGTGAATAAGGGGAACAGGGAGAAAGAGATTAAAGATGCCCAGCGTGAGCAGTGGCAAAAGGACCAGTTTGACGCTATTAACCACAAGCTAGATATACATAATGGGTATGCTGAGAAGTTTAGTGATATAAGCCGTTCTATGGTAGCTATGCAGAAGGACATTGAGTATCTGAAGCAGAAGTAAGCGAGGGGGCTTATTTTTTTATGGTATAATATAGGTAAGCTTAACAATTATCAAAGGAGGCTACAGCCGTGGATAACGATATAACAGTTGAGGTCTTGGAACTTGACTTGAATGACCTCACCTTGTCTGAAAAGAACCCTAGAACTATCTCTAAAAAGGATTTTGCTGTTCTGAAAAAATCTATTAAAGACTTCCCTGGTATGCTGGAAGTAAGGGAGATTGTGGTAGATGAGAACAACCGAGTGCTGGGAGGCCACCAGAGGATTAAGGCTCTACAGGCTCAGGGCAAGACAAAAGTGAAGGTTAAAAGGGTGTCTGGCTGGA
>Ga0247608_10004613_pt1 | contig 15311 bp, 12 predicted proteins | sample 176DNAGHGlowgp2_FD_193490 | JGI IMG/M metagenome (GOLD analysis project Ga0247608, IMG submission 193490) | Sheep rumen microbial communities from Palmerston North, Manawatu-Wanganui, New Zealand - 1766 DNA GHGlow gp2 | ecosystem: Host-associated > Mammals > Digestive system > Stomach > Rumen ...
ATCCTTGGGTACAAGCGGATGTGTCTTGATGGTCTCGACTGTCTTGCGGACGGATTCGGGCGTATCCTTGAAACCCTCCAGCCAATGATCTAGGTTGATACCACACTTGCGGATGGTATCAAGTGTCTCATCTGTCACGCCGCGGGCGATCATCTCATGATGAAAGTGGTCGTAGCTCATGTGGCAGGCTCCGCAATGCGAGTGTGCCACAACCATAATTTCCTCCACACCTAACTCGTAAATAGCAATGATAAGACTACGCATGGCAGAATCGAAAGCAGAAATCACCAAGCCTCCTGCATTCTTTATAATTTTGGCATCACCATTCTTCAAACCGAGGGCAGCAGGTAACAGCTCTGTCAGTCTGGTATCCATACACGACAGTACAGCCAGCTTCTTGTCAGGGTATTTGTCAGTCAGATACTTCTCGTAGCCTTTCTGAGTCACAAAGTTCTTGTTGTAGTCGATAATTTGGTCAATCATATCACAAAACATATTAAAATTAAGGGCAAAGTTACTTATTTTTGCCGCAAAATCACTATTTTTGCAGCAATTATTAAAATAGTTTAGGAAATTTGACTATGGCGCATTTCGGACAGTCAGATGATTTTAGGCGTGAAGAACTGATACGCATCATCGAGCATTCTGTTGAGAAATTGACATTAGCAGAGCTAGAAGCTCTATACTACGATATGACCACGAAGTCGTATATCACTGACAATTAAGTGAAGTGATATGGTCGAAATGAAACATAAGGGAATCATCTGCGGCATACTGGCTGCTGTCTGTTATGGCACCAATCCGTTAGGAGCTTTGCCGCTCTATGCGGAGGGGGTGAATACGTCGTCCGTCCTTTTCTTTCGCTTTTCTATAGCTACGGTAATACTGGGTGTTGTCCTTATTGCTAATCGGAAACGTTTTGCAGTGACAAGGACCGAATTAACGACGATGGCCAGCCTCGGAGCCTTAATGGCTGCATCCAGCCTGACCTATTACCAGAGTTTCCATTACATGGATGCGGGAATTGCCTCTACTATCCTTTTTGTCTATCCTGTGATGGTGGCTGTCATTATGGCCACATTTTTCCAAGAGAAGGTTACGGCTACAACTATTTCTTCCATCATCCTTGCCTTGGTTGGTATCGGTCTACTATACAAGGGTGATGCAGGTATTTCGCTCAGCATGATGGGCGTATCGCTGGTGATGGTGTCGTCGCTGACCTATGCCGTCTATATTGTGATCGTCAACCAGTCGAGCATCCGTATGTCGACATTGAAACTCACGTTCTATGTGTTGCTGATATGCATGACGTGTCTGCTGGCCTATTCATTCACTTCGCCCGACTTGCATCTGATGTTACCGCCATCTCCCCGAGCATGGTTCTTTGCCTGTTGGCTGGGGTTAGTGCCAACGGTTCTCTCACTGGTATTCATGACCATAGCCGTTCATGAGGTAGGAGCCACACCTACAGCTATCATGGGAGCCTTGGAGCCATTGACGGCTGTAGCCATCGGCGTGCTGGTGTTTGGCGAATTATTTACGTTCAGACTTGCCGTTGGAATCGTTCTTATCCTTTCTGCTGTATTGCTGATTGTGATGGGTAAAAATTTCCATCTGCGAACTATAAAACATACAATAACAACACTCGTCAAGAAAACCTGGCGTTGGAAATCATAGGAATTATGGCTAAACGAGAATACATACACGCCAATAAGGATTGGCTGGAAGCGAAAGCCAAAGAGGAAGGTGTCAAGGCTCTGCCCAAAGGCATCTACTATAAAGTACTGAGTGATGATAATCAGGACAGTCCAAAGCCAACTGTCCGCAGTATTATCACAGCCCCCTATACAGGCAAAACTATTGACGGGAAAAAGTTTGACAGCAGTCGTGTCGGTGTGCCTCTGGCTTGCCGGCTCTGTGATAAGGGTAATCGACTTGTCGCTTGCTACTGAAAGGACGCAAGAACTCCCATTTCTGATTTCGTTGACAATTTTTGAAAAGTGTTTACGCTGTATAAGACGCCGATGTCTTACAAGACAAATTCTGATAAGCCAATCGCTTGTCGCCTGACAAAAGATAGATGATGCCGCAATAAGTAAAACCGTGCTTCAGGATATTATGCTGCATGATTTTGTTGTCGTGGTGGGTGTCAATGCGAATGTTCCTGTCGCGTGAAAAGCAAAAGTCCATGATGTTACTGAAAATGCCTTTCACTTCAGGATAACTGGCAATGCGATGGATGACATGATAGGGTAGTGTGTCATCAAGCCATTTACCTTGATAGATCTTATCGTATGTCGGCTCTGGTGAGGGGAGAAATGCAAAATAACCGACTGTCTTGTCATCTTCTTCTATTACAAAACCGCCTTTTCTGTTCATATCAGAATTGATGACATCCTCTGAAGGATAGCCGTCTTCCCATTGGTGCATATTGCCCGATTGCCGCATAATTTTCTTTGCAGCATCCATGACCTTCATTATCTCGGTCATATCGGTTGGTTTTGCTTCTCTGATTATCCTACTCATTGTCTCGTACACCTACTATTAATAGGGTTTTTGCCAGTCGTTGATAAAAAACTGGTGCAAAAATACAAATAATTGCGGTATAATTACTATATTTGCACCGAAGTTTTTGAATAATTTATGAAACAGATTCTAACATTCCTCCTGGCTGCCCTCGGATTGAATACTGCCTGCAGCCAGAATTTTGAAAATGCTGACGTGAAAGAGTTTGCTGATCTGATTGCAGACTCCAATGTAGTAATTCTCGACGTTCGGACGGCCAATGAATTTGCAGAAGGGCATATAAAAGGCGCTATTCTTGTCGACCAGTTTAAGAGCGATTTTGTGGAGCAGGCTAAGGCAAAACTGCCTGCGGACAAGACGATTGCCGTTTATTGTCGTAGTGGGCGCCGCTCTGCTAATGCCGCAGGTCTGCTAGCAAAGGAAGGATACAAGCTTGTCAATCTGAAAGGTGGCATCACAGCTTGGAAAAAGGAAAATCAACCGGTAACGTCATTGCCTTCTGACTAAACTTTAAACGATTCTTTTTTCTTGATTTCCTTGGTATTTACAGTTTTTTTCTGTACTTTTGTAGCATCTAAAATAATAAATAGTTATGTATATGAAGAGACTACTACTTATCCTAACAATGTTTTGTCTTGCCAGCACAAGTTGGGCAGAGCAAATTACCCGTGAGCAGGCGCTTCGTCAGGCTCAGCAGTTCTTAAATCAAAATGGTAAAGGCGCTGCTTTAACAATGGCTGAGACTTCGATGTCAAAGGCACGCAGACGAGGTCAGCATGTGTCTGATTATTACTATGTCTTCAATGTCGGTCAGAATCTGGGTTATGTCGTCGTTAGTGGTGATGACCGTACGGCTCCGATTCTGGGCTATTCTGAGCGTGGCAGCTTCGATGTCGACAAGATTCCTTGCAATATGGCTGCATGGCTGCAGGGCTATGCCGATCAGATCAAGTATATTCAGGAGCATCCTGAGGCTCAGGTGACGCGCGGTGATGTGCCTACGCATGCTGATGTGTCGAGTCTGATTTCCACAACTTGGGGGCAGAATGCGCCTTATAATAATCTGCTGCCTTCGGTAGGTGGTAGGAAGTGTGTGACGGGCTGTGGCGCTACGGCGATGGCTCAGATCATGAACTTTCATGGGGCACCTGCAGGTTGTTCCGGCATTCCGGGCTATACTACCTCTACGCATAGCATTGTATGTGATGCTCTGCCTGCAACGACGTTTGATTGGGGCAACATGGGTTCGAATGGCGAGGTTGCCAAACTAATGCAGTATTGTGCCTATGCCCTGCAGGCTGACTTGGATCCGGATGGAACCTCGGCCTTTGACAATATGATTGTGAATGCTCTGACGGGCTATTTCGGCTATGGCAGTGGCGTGCAGGAGGCTTATCATTCTACTTACGGCGATGCTGACTGGGACATGCTGATCTATAACGAGATTGCTAATAGCCGTCCTGTGATTCTTATTGGACAATCGCCTACTGCTGGGGGACACTTCTTTATTCTGCATGGCTATACAGTCAGTAGTGGAGTAGGCTATTATACCGTGAACTGGGGATGGAATGGCTCAGAAGACGGCAATTTCCTGCTCAGTGCGATGGATCCGGCATCGGTAGGTGCAGGTTTTAATGATAACCAGGCAGTGATCGTAGGTATCTCTACATCGGATGTCACGCCTTATCAGGTTGAAGAGACTGCAGTGCTGACCTCGGATGATTTTAGCCTTAATGAAGGAGAAAAGGAATATTCAATACCAGCAAGGTATAGTCAGTTCGGCCCTATTTATTTCAGCTATAGATTCTCAAATAATCTTACGCGCTCTTATCATTTTGAAATCAATTTCAAGGTGTACAAGGATGGCGAGTTCATGGAAATGCTATTGCCAGATGATATGCAAATCGATGATTTTGGGCCAAGACTTACTATTAGTGGTTCATTTGGGCAATACTTACCTGTATTCGACGGCGTATCATTAAGACAAGCATTTGCTACACCTGGAACTTATAAAATTGTGCCGGTATCAAGGGAAAAAGGAAGCAGTGAGTGGATTGATCTTATCAATAGTGACAAACAGTTTGTTACCGGTGTTGTCACATCAGATATGAAACTCAAGATGTATGAGGGTGATCCTGCAGGTTCTGGTCCGACGCCTCCTCCTACACCAGAGGTGACGCAGGCTGACCTGAATGAGTTGGCTGCATCTTTAACAGCACAGAAAGATGCTATTGATGCTAAGATTGCTGCGATTGCCGCTAACGATGCCAAACTTGATGCCATCTCCGAGTCGCTGAACGAGAAGAAAACGGCTATCGATGCGCTCGAAACCCTGATTAAGGCTATAGAAGCCAAGTTGAATAATGAGTATCTGACTGCTGATCAAAAGAAAGAATATCGAGACCAGTTGGATGTGCTTAAATCTTCGAGTACAGCCCAGAAGACAGCTTATGATAATGCTTTAAGCGATATGTCAGCACTTAAATCTACGAGTGCTTCGCTGAAATCCACTCTTAACGGTCTGCTTACCTCTGTAAATTCAGAGAATGCAGCCATATCGTCTATCACGACAAAGGCGGCTCTCGCTACTTCACAATCCAATATCGCAAATATTGCTACTCAACAGTCAGGATGTGATGTGAACGCAGAAACCACGAAGGTCTCAGCCTTGGATACAACAGTGAAAGCAATCTCTGTTTCAGGCATCAAGTCAGATCTGACAACTCTCGACAGCGCCATCGATACTGCCATTGCTGCTGCTAAGGAAGCTAACGAGGAAGAGGCAAAGGCAAAGTTGGAGGCTGCGAAGAAGGAGTTGTTGGATGCTTACAACAAATTGAGCGCTGAACTATCGCAAAAGCAAAATGCTCTTGCTGACTATGAAAAGACGATTGCCTCGTTAGAGTCAGACATCAAGAAAGCACAGGATGCTATTGATCCTGTAGAAAAGGAGATTGCTGCTATCAAGGAGAACCTCAAGAACGACATGCTCACAGCCGGGCAGAAGTCTGATTTCGAAAGCAAACTTGAGGCACTTGATAAGGAAAAGTCAGATTATGCCGATGCTGTGAATACACTTTCAGAACGGCTTGCATTAGTTAGTAAAACCAATGAGCAGCTCAAAGAAGATCTGGCGGAGATAGAGAAACTCATTAGTCAGGGGAAGGCGAGAATCGATGACCTCACCATTACTACATTGGCTGAGGCGACGAAAGCATCTCAAGATGCAGTCAATAAGTTCAACGGCATGAGTATCACTGAACAAGAGAAAGACTTGATGACGATAAAGGCAGACCTTGAAAAACTCTCGCTGGAAAATACCGTCAAAGAACTGGCTGCTCTGGCTGATGATGTGGACAAGGCTATCGCGGAAGGAAATGAGGCTTATGAGAAGCAACAGGCCGAGAAACTGGCTAAAGCGAAAGAGGAATGTCAGAACGCTATCGATAAGCTGGATGAACTCGTCAAAAATCATCAGGCAGATTACGATAAGTTAAAGGATGCACAAGAGGATATGAAGGCTAAGATGAAGGAGCTGGACGATGTGATGGCTGAACTGAATAATCAGTATGCTGACATCGAGAAGATGCTTAACGATCTTATTGCCAAACAGACATCAGATCAGGCTGCTGATAAGATAGAGAAGCTTCAGGAAAGTCTGAAGGAACTGGCAGATATCATTGCGAAGCTTGAGAATCAGCGCCAGATGATCTCTGGTCAGATAGGGCAGCTGGAAGATATTATGCAACATTATGATTCGCTGATAAAGAAGATTATTGATACCCACAATCAGTTGCCTGCCATTCTGGCTTCTGCCACAGATATCGCTGATGTGGAAAAAGTAACGAAGTTGACCACAAATGCCTTCAATGAATTGTATTCTGATGGTGTTGCTGCCTATAATTTATATGTCGAAAATTATCCTACGGTGATAAAGAACCTGAATATCTATATCGACAATGTCAATATTGTGGATAAACAGGCTGATAGTCTGGAGGCAGCAGTAGAGCAGGAAACGACAGCTATACAGCGTGTGATGGTTGATGAGTCGGAGGTCATGGGCCGTTACGATATGAAGGGCAATCCTGTTGACAGCACTTATAAGGGTATACAGATTATCAGGCTTAAGAACGGAAAGACCATTAAGATAAACGTTAAATAAACATTATTAATTCACTAAAAAGGAAAGATTATGAAAAAGTTCATTATGATGATGGCACTGGCCATCACAGCAGGTGTTTACACCGCTCAGGCACAGGATGTGATTACCGATCCTGCAGCTGCAGCTCAGGCTCAGAAGGAGGCCATTAAGGCTCAGAAGGCTGCTGAGAAGGAAGCCAAGAAGCAACAGAAGGCTATCGAGAAGAAGGAAAAGGAAGCCAAGAAAAAGGAGAAGGCCATCAAGAAGCACAACGATGCAGTAAAGAAGGCTAACAATGCTCAGAAGGCTGCAGAGAAAGCTGCTGAGAAGGCTCAGAAGGCTGCTGAGAAGGCTGCAGAGAATCCTGGTGATCTGAAGCTTCAGGCTAAGGCTCAGAAGGCTGCTGCTAATGCCACGAAGGCTCAGCTGAGGGCAGAAAAACTAGCAAAGAAAGCGAAGTAACAAACGTCAAAGAAAAAGCCCTCATGAACGAGGGCTTTTCTTTTTTCTTATTGATATTGACGGAGGGCTGCTATCAGTTCTCCGTTTTCTGTCTTGGTACCGATGGTGACGCGGAGACAATTTTGGCAGAGTTGTATCCGATGCCGGTTGCGAACAATGATGCCTTTGTCCACCAGATAGTTGTAGATCTTGGTAGCATCAGTCATCTGTGCGAGAAAGAAGTTGGCTTCTGTGGGGTATACCTTCTTACAGATAGGCAACAGCTTGAAGGCGTCGATCATGCGCGAACGCTCTTCCAACAGGATCTTCACCCATTTGTCGACCTCAAAGGGATCCTTCAAAGCCTGAAGGGCCTGCTCCTGCGTCAGCAGATTAACATTATAAGGATATTTCACCTTATTGAAGATACTGATAATCTCCTCTGAAGCAAAGGCCATACCCAGGCGGATGGCTGCACAGCCCCAGGCTTTCGACATGGTGTTGAGCACAATGAGGTTGGGGTACTTGGAGAGTTCAGTGCGCAACGGCTTCTGTGAAGAGAAATCACTATAGGCCTCGTCGACGATCACCAGACCTTCGAACCTTTCGATAACCTTGAGGATTTCCTCGCGATGGAGACTGTTGCCCGTAGGATTGTTGGGCGAACAGAGCCAGATGAGTTTCGTGTGCTGGTCTGTGGCTGCCAAAAGCTTTTCGGCGGTGATCTGATATTGATCATCCAGCAGCACAGGCCGATATTCTGTATTATTGATGTCGGCACAGACCTTATACATGCCATAAGTGGGCTCGATGGCGACCACATTGTCAATGCCGGGCTCACAGAAACAACGGTAGGGCAGGTCGATGGCCTCGTCGCTGCCATTGCCCAGGAAAATCTTCTCAGCAGGCACACCCTTTACCTTCGAGATCGTGGCCTTCAATTCGAGTTGCAACGGATCGGGATAGCGGTTGTAAGGAGCGTTATAGGGATTCTCATTGGCATCCAGAAAGACATGAGCCTCACGGCCAGCATACTCATTGCGGGCACTACTGTAGGGGGCCAGATTCCAGATGTTCTTACGGCAAAGCTGCTCTATACTCTTCATCGCTTTTTACTTCTTGCTTTTTACTGCTTTCAGTCGAACAGTCATTGCGTTCTTGTGGGCATCGAGCTGTTCGGCTTCTGCCATGAGTTCTACGGCATGTCCAATCTGACGTACACCTTCTTCTGTAAGGTGCTGGAAGGTCACCTTTCTGCAATAGCTGTCGAGATTGACACCATTATAGGTGGTGGCGTAGCCGTGAGTGGGTAAGGTGTGATTAGTGCCGCTGGCATAGTCGCCGGCACTTTCACATGCATACTGTCCAAGGAACACGCTGCCTGCATTGATGACTTTCGATGCCACATCCTCATAGTCTTCAGTCTGGATCACCAAGTGCTCTGGGGCATAGGTGTTTGACAGGTCGATGGCCTCGCGCATATCAGAAACCAATACCAAAACACTATTTTCGAGGGCCTTTTGTGCAATCTCCTTACGGGGCAGCTTCTCCAGTTGCTTATCGAGTTCTTTTTGCACTTCATCGATAAACTTGTTCGAGATGGTGATGAGGAATACCTGAGAGTCGATGCCGTGTTCTGCCTGTGAGAGGAGATCGGCTGCGACAAACTCTGCATTGGCGGTGTCATCGGCAATGACACAGACTTCTGAAGGACCAGCAGGCATGTCGATACCCACATCGTGGATGCTCACCTGTTGTTTGGCAGCCATCACATACTGGTTGCCAGGTCCGAAGATCTTATAGACCTTGGGGATGCTCTCTGTGCCATATGCCATTGCGCCAATGGCCTGAACACCTCCAGCCTTGAAAATCTTGCTCACACCGGCTATCTGGGCTGCCACCAAGATGGCGGGGTTCACCTTGCCTTCGCGATTCGGAGGGGTGCAGAGAACAATCTCCTTACATCCGGCAATCTTGGCAGGAGTGGCCAGCATCAAAACGGTAGAGAAGAGTGGGGCAGTACCGCCGGGAATATAGAGTCCTACCTTTTCGATGGGCACGCTTTTCTGCCAGCAGGTAACGCCTGGCTGCGTCTCCACCTTCTTAGAACGGAAACGCTGTGACTCATGGAAGGTCTTGATATTGTCATGAGCCAATTGGATGGCCTCTTTCAGTTCTTTGGGTGCCAATTTCTCGGCTTCGGCAATTTCCTCTTTGGACACATTCAGCGTCGTCAGGTCTACATGGTCGAATTTTAACTCATAGCCTTTCACGGCTTCATCACCACGCAATTTGACATCAGCCAGTACTGAGGCAACCGTTTCGTTTAATTGTGATACATCCAAATGCGGACGTTCCACAATTTTCTGCCAATCGCTTCTCTCGGGATACCTTATAATATTCATTTCTCCTTTCTCCTCAACTCCTTAAATAATCATCTTTTCAATAGGTGTGACCAGGATACCTTGTGCACCCATTTCCTTCAACTTACCAATAATGTCCCAGAATTGCTTCTGGTCTAATACCGTGTGAACAGAACACCAATCGTCGTCAGCCAAGGGAATGATAGTTGGACTCTTTAATCCCGGCAGTACGTCGATGATCTCCTGCAGACGGGCCTTGGGAGCATTCATACGGACATATTTCTTGTCTTCAGCATCTTTTACGGCCTTGAAGCGGAAGAGCATCTGATCCAGAATGTCACGCTTCTCTTGAGAGAGCTGTTTGTTTCCGATAAGCAGGGCTTCGCTCTGCATAACGATCTCCACCTCGCGCAGGTTGTTGCTGACAAGGGTGGAACCGCTGCTGACGATATCGAAGATGCCATCTGCCAGTCCGATGCCCGGACTGATTTCGACACTACCTGTGATGACGTGTATCTCAGCCTTGATGCCCTTTTTGTCGAGGAACATCTTCAGTATATTCGGATAACTGGTGGCAATCTTTTTGCCATTGAACCACTCGGGTCCTTGATAGTCAATCTCTTTGGGGATGGCCAGCGATAAACGGCACTTAGAGAATCCTAAACGCGAGATGATGTCAGCATCCTCACTCCGCTCTACAAATTCATTCTCGCCTACGATACCGATATCTGCTACTCCAGACGCTACGCTTTGGGGAATATCGTCATCGCGAAGGTAAAGTACCTCCAAGGGGAAATTATTGGATTGCACTAAAAGCGTGCGTTTGCTGGCGCTGACTTTGATGTCTGCTTCGGCGAGCAGATTCATCGTATCTTCGAAAAGACGGCCTTTTGACTGTACTGCGATTCTTAACATACTTACGTTAAAGTCTAATTACTCTTAATTCGGGTGCAAAGTTACACAATTTTTAGACAAAAGAACATAAGAACAATAGTTTTTTATGTTTCTTTTGTGCATTTATCACGAAAAAGGCGTATCTTTGCATCGATTTTGAATCGCAGCATAATTTGTTTGACACCCGTTATGGCAGCCTTGCTGCTTGCCTCCTGCACTGAAAAGAAGCAGGAGCACATTGTGACGCCCTGGGGCGAAGTGCTTGATTCTGTAGAAGTGACAGAAGGCTTCGATCTCCATGAGATTCAGCAGGGTGGGGAACTGATTCTGGCTACTATCAGCGGTCCGCAGACCTATTACGACTATCATGGTAAACTTCTTGGAACTCAGTATCTGTTGGTTCAGCATCTGGCGGACAAATTGGGCGTGAAAGTCCGTGTGGAAGTGTGTAGGGATTCTTTGGAACTTGTTAAACAACTGTCTGAAAATGAAGTGGATATAGTGGCATGGCCAACGCCTGGTCATTTGGTAGCAAAGTCAACTAAGCCACTTTTGGCAGAAGAACTGAAAGCCTGGTATAAGCCTGAAATGGTGGCTGAAGTACAGAAAGAGGAGACACAACAGCTGACCGTTCAGCGCGTGAAACGTAGGGTGTTTTCACCTATGTTGGATAAGAATGGTGGCATAATCTCTCACTATGATCATTATTTCCAGCAGTACTCTCAGTCTATTCGATGGGATTGGCGCCTGATGGCAGCCCAGTGTTATCAGGAGTCGACGTTCGACCCCAAGGCCGTTTCGTTTGCAGGTGCCAAGGGACTGATGCAGATTATGCCTGCTACGGCCGATTTATTAGGCTTGCCACGTGACATGATGTACGATCCGGAGCAGAATATCGCTGCGGCTGCCAAATATCTGCGACAGTTGGATGGAAAATTCTCTGATATCCGCAACCGTGTGGAACGCACCAATTTCGTACTGGCAAGCTATAATGGTGGAATTCATCATATTCGTGATGCGATGGCCTTAGCCCAGCGCGATGGGAAGAATCCACATGTTTGGCGCGAGGTGTCGGATTATGTCTTAAAATTGGCTTCTCCCCAATATTATAACGACCCAATAGTCAAGCATGGTTATATGCGTGGTTCCGAGACGGTGGATTATGTGGCTAAAATCCGTCAGCGCCATCAAGGTTATATGGGGGTGAAAACGCCTCATATGGGTTTCCATCCCAGTCAGCCGCGCAAGGCAGGTAAACGCAAAAGCAAATACGATATTTGAGATAAAAAAGAGGTCAGGAAATTACGCCTGACCTCTTATTATGATAGGGAAAGAAGGGATTACTCACCCTTCTTTTCCATCTGAGCCTTCAGCTGTGCGAGTACGTCGAGATCACCGAGTGTGGTGCTGGCTGCAACGTTCTCAACCTTTGGCGTCTCTTCCTTCTTAGCACGAGGAGCCTTCTTAGCGGCTGCCTTCTTCTCCTCACGAGCGGGATCCTCGAAAGTACGGCTGTGAGAAAGGATGATGCGCTTGCTGTCCTTGTTGAACTCGATTACCTTGAACTCGAGTGTCTCACCAGCCTGAGCCTGTGAGCCATCCTCCTTCTGCAGGTGCTTCGGAGTTGCAAAGCCCTCAACATCCTCGTCGAGCTGTACAACGGCGCCCTTCTCGAGCAGTTCGGTAATCTTACCCTCGTGGATAGAGCCAACGGTGTACTTAGTCTCGAATACATCCCAAGGATTATCCTCGAGCTGCTTGTGGCCGAGAGACAGACGACGGTTCTCCTTGTCGATGTCGAGAACGATCACCTCGATCTCAGCACCTACCTGGGTGAACTCTGAAGGATGTTTCACCTTCTTGGTCCAAGAGAGGTCGCTGATGTGGATCAGACCGTCAACACCCTCCTCGAGCTCTACAAATACACCGAAGTTGGTGAAGTTGCGAACCTTAGCGGTGTGCTTACTGCCAACAGGATACTTGGTCTCGATAGCCTCCCAGGGATCCTCGCGGAGCTGCTTGATACCCAGAGACATCTTGCGCTCGTCGCGGTCAAGCGTCAGGATGACTGCCTCAACCTCTTCGCCAACCTTCAGGAACTCCTGAGCTGAACGCAGGTGCTGGCTCCAAGACATCTCAGAAACGTGGATAAGACCCTCGACACCGGGCTGGATCTCAACGAATGCACCGTAGTCTGCGAGCACGACAACCTTACCCTTCACGTGGTCGCCCACCTTGAGGTCAGCATCCAGAGCATCCCAAGGATGCGGCGTGAGTTGCTTCAGACCGAGAGCGATGCGCTTCTTCTCGTCGTCGAAGTCGAGAATCACGACATTGATCTTCTGGTCGAGCTCTACCACCTTGTGAGGATCGTCTACGCGGCCCCAAGAAAGGTCTGTGATGTGGATGAGTCCGTCAACACCACCGAGGTCAACGAATACACCGTAAGAGGTGATATTCTTAACTGTTCCCTCGAGGATCTGACCCTTCTCCAACTTACCGATGATCTCCTTCTTCTGAGCCTCAAGCTCCTGCTCGATGAGAGCCTTGTGAGAAACAACGACATTGCGGAACTCCTGATTGATCTTCACAATCTTGAATTCCATCGTCTTACCCACGAACTGATCATAGTCGCGTATAGGATGAACGTCAATCTGTGAACCAGGCAGGAAGGCCTCGATGCCGAATACATCGACAATCATACCGCCCTTCGTGCGGCACTTGATGTAACCCTGAACCACCTCTTCAGCGTCAAGGGCAGCGTTCACACGATCCCAAGACTTGCTCAGACGTGCCTTCTTGTGAGAGAGAATCAGCTGACCCTTCTTGTCCTCTGCACTCTCAACATAAACCTCTACGACATCACCGATCTTCAGGTCGGGGTTGTAGCGGAATTCTGAAGCGGGGATAATACCATCGCTCTTGTAACCGATGTTGACAACTACTTCCTTCTTGTCAACTGAGATGACTTTACCGTCAACTACCTGATGATCGGCTACCTTGTTCAGGGTTTCGTCGTAAGCCTTGTCAAGTTCTTCCTTGCTGACATTTGCAACGGTTCCGTTTTCAAACTCGTCCCAGTTAAAATCGTCAAGCGGCTTAACGTTCTTTGTTAAATCTGACATATAAAATTATTTGTTGCCCCTCGTCTGTTTGTCAGGGCAGGGTCTGAACAGACGTTTATCAGACCATCTTTAAAGGGTTAATAATCGATAGGAGCAAGCGCCTGTTCCGGCTCCTATTTCCCCCTTTGGGGGACAAAGTGGCTGCAAAGGTACTGATTTTTTTGTTTACGGTTTACGGTTTACGGTTTACAGATAATAACTTTTATATATTATTAACAATCTCGGCGATGCATCCATCAATAAAGTGCGAGTTTCCGTTCCGAAACCCGCACTTCTTCCTATATCTCAGTTTACACTCCCGCCTACAGTCTAATCATCTGTAAACTATAAACTCAATCAGACGATACCCTGAGCCATCATGGCCTTAGCAACCTTCATGAAGCCGGCTACGTTGGCGCCCTTCACATAGTTGATGTAGCCATCTTTCTCGGTACCATATTTCACGCAGTTCTCGTGAATGTCGTTCATGATGCGCTTCAGGTAGTTGTCCACCTCTTCAGCAGTCCAGCTCAGACGCTCAGAGTTCTGTGACATCTCGAGACCAGAAACGGATACACCACCAGCGTTAGAAGCCTTACCAGGAGAGTAGAGAATCTTGGCATCCTGGAAGATCTTGATAGCCTCAGGCAGTGAAGGCATGTTGGCACCCTCAGCAACAGCGATGACACCGTTGTCAACCAGAGCCTTAGCCTCGTCGCCGTTGATCTCGTTCTGTGTGGCGCAAGGCAGAGCGATGTCGGCCTTCTCATACCAAGGACGCTTACCCTCATAGTACTTAGCTGTGGGATACTCCTCAACATACTCCTTGATACGTCCACGCTCCACATTCTTCAACTCCATGATGTAGTCGAGCTTAGCGCGATCGATACCGTCGGGATCGAAGATGTAACCGTCGGAATCGGACATTGTCATGGGGATAGCACCCAGTTGGAGACACTTCTCGGCAGCATACTGAGCCACGTTACCAGCACCAGAGATCAGTACCTTCTTACCCTTGATGTCGATATTGCGGGTAGCCAGCATAGAGGTCAGGAAGTAAACAGTACCGTAACCAGTAGCCTCAGGACGGATGAGTGAACCACCGAAGGGGATACCCTTACCAGTGAGCACACCCTGGAATTGATGAGTGAGCTTCTTATACTGTCCGAAGAGATAGCCAACCTCACGGCCACCAACACCGATGTCACCAGCGGGAACGTCCTCGTCAGGACCAATCACACGATAGAGTTCGTTCATGAATGCCTGGCAGAAACGCATCACCTCTGCGTCGCTCTTACCACGTGGAGAGAAATCTGAACCGCCCTTTGCACCACCCATCGGCAGTGTGGTCAGAGAGTTCTTGAAGGTCTGCTCGAAGGCAAGGAACTTCAGAATACCGAGGTTCACACTCTTGTGATAACGGAGACCGCCTTTGTACGGGCCAATGGCATTGTTGTGCTGGATACGATAACCCATATTGGTCTGAACCTTACCCTGGTCGTCAACCCATGTGATACGGAACTCGCAAACGCGATCGGGGATGCACAGACGCTCAATAAGGTTGGCCTTCTCGAACTCGGGGTGTTTGTTATACTCCTCCTCGATGGTGGGAAGAACCTGAGAAACTGCCTGGATGTACTCCGGCTCATTGGGGAAGCGCTGCTTCAACTGCTCTACAACTTGTGCTGCATTCATAATCTTTTTCTTTTTAGTTGTTATACTGAATTTGATTCTGATTTTTCTTTTTTTTTGGTTGCAAAATTACATCAAAAATCTGAATTGGCAAACATTTTATCAATTATTTCGCAAAATTCCTGTCTTTTTGTTACTTAATTGATATAA
>Ga0247608_10004618_pt1 | contig 15303 bp, 9 predicted proteins | sample 176DNAGHGlowgp2_FD_193490 | JGI IMG/M metagenome (GOLD analysis project Ga0247608, IMG submission 193490) | Sheep rumen microbial communities from Palmerston North, Manawatu-Wanganui, New Zealand - 1766 DNA GHGlow gp2 | ecosystem: Host-associated > Mammals > Digestive system > Stomach > Rumen ...
GAATCGAGCGATATCTCTGAGTGGTATCTCCGGCTCAGTGCGTCGTTCATGCCTTCCACCGACGATGCCAACGACAAATTACCGCGCGTTTCTGGCAGATTCAGCGTATCTTCCTCCGTCACGAGATCAGCACGGGTATAACTTTCGTAGAACATCGCCCATGTCAGCTGTGCACCGGCCCGTTCCTCAATGTCCTTCGTCACCGAACGGTAAGTCATCCACATATAGAGCGCCAGCAACAGCAATACCGCTGCCACACTGACAATCGACACATATTTATATCTGTTTTTGTGCATAAGCGTTGGCAAAGGTAATAATTTTTTTGTCGCATCAACGCCCCCAGAGCACAAAATAGTGTTAAAGAATTCTTTTTTCTTCAATCATGGGGAAATTCTGATAATAACACTTCTCCGGAATGGGCATCAACGAAACATCTGTAATGAGCGAAGCAGCCACCCATATAGTCATCAATATAATAAGTCAGCCTGACATCAATCTTTCCATTTTGATAAAAAGGGGTTATCTGGAGCATTGAGCCTTTAACTTCCTTGTTTAGGAAACGGCTGAAAATGGTATCAGCTTCATCTCCGCAGATTGATGGGGTTGTGTTCAGATCCTCAATAGGAACAAATATTCCTTCTATCATCATCAGCTTATCATCATCGTCAAAATAGCATGTGTACCCTGTACCCGGAATATATGTTCCCTGATATAATTGACAATAATCAGCATAATTCACCTGACTGTTCTTTAATGAGCTACTAAATTTCAGAATATTGCTTTCAGTCGTTTTAAGGTTTTTACTAAAAAACTGTTCAGGTGAAGAAGGTGGCTGACTATTGAACACAGCTTTAGTCACTACTCCCCCGTAAGTCGTAATTTCCCATCCTTCTTGAGTCGTAACAGTTTCCAAAGCATCAATAGGTCTGATATTTTGCGGCTCGTATCTACATTTATCTGTTTGCAGAACATCTATGCCAGAATCCTCATCACTGCTACAGCTGCTCATGCCGACAGCCAGCATCAGCAGCGCGCCCATCAAAAATACAATACTCTTTTTCATATTCATTCGTTTGACTACAAAGTTACATCTTATTCTATATATAGAACCCAGAGGGGGCGGAAATCTTGTACGGAAAAGGAAAGATTTAACACCACTTAACGCAGGAAAATACATTTAACCTAAAGATAACATTCAAATAACTTAAAGTTTTTGTAGTTAATCGTACCTTTGCAACGTCTAAAGGACAAAGAAAAGTAAAAGGATAAAAAAGTAAAACGATAAAAATTATAGAGTTATGGAATCAATCATCACAGCAGCAACTGTACTAACCATGTACTTCAACGCAGTTAACAGCAATGACGCCAACTATATGTACAACGGCGAGATGGAAGACGGCGTGGTTAACAAGATCGAGGTGTATACCCAGAACGATAAGAAGCAGATGGAGCAGAAGATAGAGTACTGCTATACTTACGACGAGTTGGGCCGTCTGCAGGACAAGGAGATGATGAAGTGGGACGAGGCCACACAACAGTGGACCAAGAACAGTCGTCTGGCTTATAAGTATTATAAGAATGGTTATAACGTGGAAGTGAGCTACTGGAACACTGAAAAGCAGCAGTACGACCTGCCTACCGAGGTGACCCTCTATCGCTCGCAGGCTCCTAACCTGACCACAGTAAAGACCTATAAGATGAACGAACAGCAGGATAACATGTTCATGACCAGCAGCATGGTGGTGATGGAGCCACTCGATGAACGTCTGCTCGCTGAAAAATAGTATTTGTTTATAGTTTAGAGTTTATCGTTTATAGATGATTACATCTGCTGTCGAAATGATTTGCATGGTGATCAACTTTAAACTATAAACTATTTAACCTAAAGATAACATAAGTTTTGCATAGTGTTAGGAAAAAAGTCCGTAACTTTGCAAGCGAAAAGTTTAATCAATCAAATCATAGCAAAATGAAACTTAGAAAACTTTTTGTGGCAGTCGCACTGCTCACCACCGGACTGGTATCGGCACAGCAACAACAAATGCAGATGCCGGAGATTCCTGTAGACGACAGCGTCCGTATCGGAAAACTCGACAACGGCCTGACTTACTACCTTCGTCACAACAACACCCCTGAGAAGAAGGCGAACTTCTACATTGCCCAGCGCGTGGGTTCTATCCAGGAGGATGACTCGCAGCAAGGTCTGGCTCACTTCCTCGAGCACATGGCCTTCAATGGCTCTGAGCATTTTCCGACAGGAACGATGACTGAATATTTGCAGTCGATTGGTGTGCAGTATGGCCGAAGCCTCAACGCCTACACCTCGATTGACCGTACAGTCTACTACATTGCTGACGTGAGTACAGAACGCCAGAGTGCTCTCGACTCGTGTGTTCTGGTATTGCGCGACTGGAGTAGCGGCGTCACCGCCACTCCCGAGGAGATTGAGAAGGAGCGCGACGTGATCCACAATGAGTACCGCATGAGGAACTCGCCCAGCCAGCGAATGATTGAGCGTGCGCTGCCCACTTTGTTCCAAGGATCTAAATACGGTTTCCGTATGCCAATCGGTAAGATGGAAATCATCGACAATTTCAAGCCCGAAGAGCTGATAGCCTATTATAAGAAATGGTATCGCCCGGACAACCAGGCCATCATTATCGTAGGCGACATCAATGTGGACTATACCGAAGCGTTGATCAAAAAACTGTTCGGCGACATCGTAGTGCCTGCCGATGCTGCGAAAGTTATAGACGAGCCTGTTCCCGACAACGAGAAGGCCATCTATGTGGCTGAGAAGGACAAGGAACAGCAATATCCCGTGCTGATGCTCTCGATGAAGCGCGACCCCGTGCCTACTGAGCTGAAGAAAACCGCTGCCTATCTAGTGCAGCAGTATCTGAGCTCGATGGTATGTTCGATGCTGAACAGCCGTTTCTCAGAGATCTCAGAACAGCCCGACTGTCCATTTATTCAGGGTCAGGCCGAGGACGGCAACTACTTAGGTATGTCGCGTACGAAGGACGCTTTCCAACTGGTAGGTGTAGCCAAGGAAGGCAAGGACATTGAGACGCTGCAGGCCATCTACCGTGAAGCCAAGCGTGCCCGCGACTTCGGCTTCACCGCTACAGAGTATGCCCGCGCGAAGGCCGACTACCTGAGCGGACTGGAGAAAATATACACCAACCGCGACAAGCGTAAGAACAATGTTTATTGCAGTGAATATGTGGAGAACTTCCTTGAGAACGAGCCTATTCCCTCTATCGAGACCCTTTATCAGCTGATGACTGCGCTGGCAGGTCAGCTGCCCGTAGAGTTGGTGAACCAGTATGCCCAGCAGTTGATTACCACCGACGACAAGAACCTCGTGGCCTACTATATGGAACAGGAGAAGGAGGGTAAAAAGTATGTAAGTACCGATGCCATGAAGACCGGAATTGAGGCTGTACGCACAGAGACCCTCACCGCCTGGGTGGACAATGTGAAGGAGGAGCCGCTGATCAGTCAGATGCCTGCCAAGGGAAAGATTGTAAAGGAGACAGAGAACAAGACCTTAGGCTATAAGGAACTGACACTCTCGAACGGTGCCCGCGTGATTCTGAAGAAGACTGACTTCAAAGACGACCAGGTGATGATGCAAGCAGAGGCCAAGGGTGGCTATTCGCTCTTTGGCAAACAGGACGAGATCAACCTGCAGGCCATCGATGCTGTGGTGATGTACAGCGGATTGGGTAATTTCCTGAAGTCAGAACTCGACAAGGCCCTTGCCGGTAAGGTAGCTTCGGTTGGCATCAGGGTGGCTGAAGACCGTCAGTATATCTCTGGACAGTCTACTCCGAAAGACCTAGAGACCCTGTTCCAGTTGTTCTACCTGACGATGACCAACGTGAATAAGGACGAGAAATCGATGGCCTCGTTTATCAATCAGATGCAGTTGGTGCTGAAGACAAAGGACCTGAATCACGAATTAGTATACCGTGACTCAGTGGCCAGCATACAGAACAGTGGCAATCCCCTGTATATGCTGCCCAATCTGGAGGATATCCAAAAGTTTGATTACGACCGCGCGCTACAGATGTTGAAGCAGTTATATGGCAACGGCGGACAGTTCATCTACACCATCATCGGTAACTTTGACGAGCAAAAGGTGCGTGAGTACCTGGAGCAGTATATCGCCGCCATGCCTCAGGGACAGGTTGTCAAGGCCAAGGATGTCCGTACATTCTTCAGAGGAACCCCCGTGTGCAACTTCACCCGCAAGATGGAGACCCCACAGGCACAGACCACAGAGATATGGCTCAACGACCAGTTGCCTTACACCCTTGAAAATGTGGTGCTGATGCGTTTTGCCTCACAGATTCTGACACGTATCTATGACCGTACCATCCGTGAGGAAGAGAGTGCAGCCTATAATGTTGGCGCACGCGGCGAAATCAGCGTTAACGGCGACAAGCCCATATACATGCTCACAGCCCAGGCTCCTACGAATCCTGACAAGCAGAAGATTGCCCGCGACCTGATGCTGAAGTATCTGGCTGAAGCTTCAGAGAAGATCGGCGACACCGACCTGAACACAGTGAAGGAAATTCTGCTGAAGCAGGCTGAAGATAACAACCGCGAGAACGGTCACTGGATGAATGTGCTCACAGAGTGGACGGCTGAGGGTGTGGATCTGCAGACGAAGTATGTAGAGACAGTGAAGGCCGTGACCAACCAGAAAGTGCAGAACTTCATCAAGCAGATGATGAATACCGGCAACCATGCTTCAATTGTCATGATGCCTGAGAAATAACAATCCTTATACAGGTAATTGCAGGACAAATCGTGCTCCACCGCTATAATGCGTGTCGAGCACGATTTCTCCTTTCAGGAGTTTTGCCAAACGCTGGCAGAGCGGCAAGCCAAGACCTAATATCCTTCACTACGATGCCATCGGTGGCTTCTTCCTGACAAGGATAAGTAAATAATTCGAAAAATGCAAGAAAAAACCATATTTTTGTGTCAGATATTTGGCCATCTACCTTTTTTTTCTTATCTTCGCAGCCTCAAACCATTATATTTTTTATAGTTTAGAGTTTAGAGTTTATAGATTATGACACAAGAGCAGAAATCCGACATAAAGGTGATCCGAAATGAAAAGCTGGGTGGTGAGCGTCCCTTGTTTGCCACTCACGACCTGAGACTGGAAAACGTGACTATTACCGATGGCGAGTCCGGTATCAAGCAGTGCCGGAACATTGAGGCTTACGATTGTAAGTTCTATGGCAAATATCCTTGGTGGCATGTCGACGGCGCAAAGATTGACAACTGCTATTTCGCCTTAGGTTCTCGTTCAGCCATCTGGTATACCAACGACCTGATAATGACCAACTCGCGTATCGACGCACCGAAATTCTTCCGAGAGATGAAGAACCTGACCCTTGAAAACGTGGAGATGACCGATGCCGACGAGACGTTTTGGAAAGTGGATGGTATCCGCATCAAGAATGTAAAGTTGCATGGCGGCACCTATCCTTTCATGTTTTCACAGAATATCTATGTCGACGGACTGGAGAGCGATTCGAAATATGTGTTCCAATACTGCAGGAATGTGGAGGTGCACCATGCAAAGATTCTCACGAAGGACTCTTTCTGGGAATGCGAGAACGTGACTATTTACGACTCCACGCTTGACGGTGAGTATTTGGCTTGGCACTCCAAGAACGTACGTCTGGTGAACTGCCACCTCGCTGGTGAGCAGCTACTCTGCTATACAGACAACCTGGTGCTTGAGAACTGCACCATCGATCCCATGTGTGACCGCATGTTTGAGTATTCCACCGTAGAGGCCGACATCCGCGGGCATATCGAGAACATCAAGAATCCCACGTCTGGACATATCGTTGCTGATAGCATCGGCAGTATCACCATCGATGAGAATGTGAGAGAGCCGAATAATTGCGTGATAAGGACAAGGAGATGAGGAGTGAAGGAGTAAGAAGATGAATAGATATGACTTTGATGAGTTAACAGACCGTCGGGGCACCGGATGTGTGAAATGGGATATGAGGCCCTCGCGTGATGTCATTCCTCTTTGGGTGGCTGATATGGACTTCAAGGCTGCTCCCGCCATTCTGGAGGCTGTGCGTAAGCGGGCTGAGCATGGGGTGTTCGGCTACACCGTAGTAGGCGACGACTATTACGAGGCCGTCGTCTCGTGGTTCCAGCGTCGTCATGACTGGACCATCCGTCGCGAAGAGATCCTCTATACCACAGGGGTTGTACCCGCGATGAGTGTTGCCATCAAAGCCCTCACCATGCCTGGTGAGAAGGTGCTCATCCTCTCACCCGACTACAACTGTTTTTTCTCCTCCATACGCAACAACGGCTGTGAGGTGTCAGAGACCGTTCTGCGACGCAGGGGCGACTCCTTCGAGGTGGATTTCGACGATTTTGAGAAGAAGTGCGCCGACGAGAAAACGACGGTCTTCCTGCTCTGCAACCCTCACAACCCCTGTGGGCGCGTTTGGACGAAGGCGGAGCTGGAGCGCATGAACGATATCTGCATGCGACATGGTGTAAAGGTGGTCAGCGATGAGATTCATGGCGAACTCATTATGCCGGGTTACAGGTTCCAGCCTTTTGCTGCTGTCAGCGAACCATGCCGCCAGAACAGTGTCATACTCAATTCGCCCTCGAAAGCGTTTAACATTGCCGGGCTTCAGGCGGCTAATATCATCTGCGCACTGCCAGCCTGGCGGCGACGGCTCGACCGAGCCATCAACATCAATGAAGTGTGCGACCTCAATCCTTTCGGGCCTGTAGCTCTCATCGCTGCATACAACGAGAGTGAAGATTGGCTCGATGCCCTGAGAGAATATCTATGGAGAAACTATCAGACTCTCTGCGCTTTTGCAACAGAGCATCTCCCCAAGTGGAAGGTCTGCCACCTTGAAGGCACCTATCTCCCTTGGGTTGACATCACCGCCACAGAAATGACATCACAAGCCTATTGCGACTGTCTGCTCAGCGAAGCGAAGGTCTGGGTGAACCCTGGTACAATGTACGGCCCCGATTCAGGCGAGGGCTATATCCGCTTGAACATCGCTTGTCCCCGCTCCCGACTTCTCGAAGCGTTGGAGCGAATTGTAAAAGTAGAATCATCAAGTAATCCCCCCGCATAGCGGAGGGATTTTTTATGTATTATTTTGTATTTTGCCCAAAAAGCACTACCTTTGCACCCAAAATAAGTAAAAGATGAAAAAATTATATATCGAAACATACGGCTGTCAGATGAATGTGGCTGATTCAGAGGTTGTGGCATCAGTGATGAAGATGGCAGGTTACGAAACCACAGGGAATCTTGACGAAGCCAATGCCGTATTCTTGAACACTTGTTCAGTGAGAGACAATGCTGAACAGAAAATCTATCACCGTTTGGAGGCTCTGGCTGCTATCCGTCGCAAGCGTCCTTTGATTATCGGTGTATTAGGATGTATGGCAGAGCGGGCGCAGCAGGATCTGTTGGATAATCATCATGCCGACCTCATAGCAGGCCCTGATGCATACCTGAGTCTGCCAGACCTGATTGCACAGGCTGAGACAGGTCACAAGGCGCTGAACATTGAACTATCGACGACAGAGACCTATAAGGATATCGTCCCACAGCGCATCGGACTGGGACATAAAATCGGAGGTTTTGTGAGTATCATGCGTGGTTGTAACAACTTCTGCCACTACTGCATCGTGCCTTATACCAGAGGGCGTGAGAGGAGCCGCGATGTGGAGAGCATCCTCAAAGAGGTGCGCGATTTGAGAGACAGAGGTTTTAAAGAGGTAACTTTGCTGGGGCAGAATGTGAATTCATATAGGAGTCAGGAGTCAGGAGACAGGAGTCTGGAGACGGACTTTCCGGCACTGCTGCGTCGTGTGGCCGAAGAGGCACCAAAGATGCGTATCCGTTTCACTACAAGCCATCCCAAGGATATGAGCGATGAGACATTGAAGGTCATCGCAGAGATGCCGAATGTATGCAAGCATATCCATCTTCCTGTGCAGAGTGGTTCTGACCGCATATTGAAGCTGATGAATCGTAAATACACCCGTGAGTGGTATCTGGACCGTGTGGCAGCCATCCGTAGAATCATCCCAGACAGCGGACTGTCTACAGATGTCTTCGTGGGCTATCACTCAGAGACGGAGGAAGACCACCAACAATCACTGGACTTGATGCGTGAGGTGGGCTATGACTCTGCCTTTATGTTCAAATACTCAGAGCGCCCCGGCACCTATGCTTCGAAACATCTACCAGACAATGTGCCAGAGGAAGAGAAGATCCGCAGACTGAATGAACTCATCGCCCTGCAGACGGAAATCTCCGCCCAGCAGAACAAAAAAGACGAGGGAAAGACCTTCGATGTACTCGTTGAGGGCTTCTCGAAACGCTCAAGAGATCAACTCTGCGGACGCACGGAACAAAACAAGATGGTGGTATTCCCAAAAGCAGGACATCACATCGGCGAAACAGTGCAGGTAAAGATCACAAGCTCCACCAGTGCCACACTTTTGGGAGAGAGTTTATAGTTTAAAGTTTATAGTTTAGAGATGAAGGAGTTTTTAAACGTACTGAAACGGTTTGTACCGCCATATAAGAAATATCTTGTGCTGTCGGTGATCTTTAATATCCTTTCGGCGATATTAAACATCTTCTCGTTTGCAGCCTTAATTCCCATCCTGCAGATCCTCTTCCAGACAAGCGACGCAGAGACAGCCACCTCGTTGATGGCCTGGGACTGGGGCAACATCCAGACGGTGCTGATGAACAACATGAACTACTACGTGAATGGTCTTATCGCCGAATGGGGACAGACCACGACATTGCTTTTCATCGGTTTGTTCCTCGCCGTGACCACCTTCCTGAAAACAGGCGCCTACTTTCTCTCTGCGGCCACAATCATCCCCATCCGAACGGGTGTGGTACGTGATATCCGCAATCAGGTATATCAGAAAATCACCTCGCTGCCACTGGGTTTCTTTTCTGAGGAACGCAAAGGCGACATCATCGCCCGCATGAGTGGCGATGTGCAGGAGATTGAGAACTCTATCATGTCGAGTCTGGAGATGCTTTTCAAGAACCCTATCCTGATTGTAAGCTATTTCGCAGCTTTGCTCTTTATCTCATGGCAATTGACACTTTTCACACTGACTATCGTTCCCTTGATGGGATGGTTCATGGGCTGGGTGGGCCGTAAACTGAAGCAGGACTCTATCAAAGCTCAGGCTCTTTGGAGCGACACCATGAGTCAGGTGGAAGAGACACTCGGCGGTCTGCGTATCATCAAGGCCTTCTGCGCTGAAAGAAAGATGAACCGCCGTTTCGATCAGATCAATACCGCCTATCGCAACGATATCATGCGGGTGAACATCCGCCAATCGTCAGCCCATCCCATGAGTGAGTTCCTGGGCACCATCATGATTGTGATCGTACTGTGGTTCGGCGGTGTGCTGGTGCTCAATAATCATACGCTTTCAGGTCCGATTTTCATCTATTACATGGTGATGCTCTACTCCATCATCAATCCGCTGAAGGACTTCTCAAAGGCTGGCTATAACATCCCCAAGGGCTTGGCTTCGATGGAACGTGTCGACAAGATCCTGATGGCGGAGAATACCATCAAGGAGGTGGCACGCCCGAAGCGCCTGCCCAGTTTCGAGCATCAGATAGAGTTTAAGGATGTATCTTTCAGATATGGTGAAAGTTGGATTCTCAAAGATATCAATCTGACGATTCCAAAGGGCAAGACCATTGCCATTGTGGGACAGAGCGGCAGTGGAAAGTCGACACTCGTAGACCTGATTCCCCGTTATTATGATGTGCAAGAGGGTGAGGTGCTTATTGATGGTATCAATGTCAAAGAACTGGGTATCACCGACCTCAGACAGCTCATCGGTAATGTGAACCAGGAGGCGATCCTCTTTAATGACTCGTTTAGGAATAACATCTCTTTTGGTGTGGACAATGCCACAGACGAACAGATTGAGGAGGCTGCCCGTATCGCTAATGCCTACGACTTCATCATGGCCTCGGAGGCAGAGTTCGACACCAACATCGGAGACCGGGGTGGCAGGCTCTCCGGAGGACAACGCCAGCGTGTGAGCATCGCCAGAGCCATCCTGAAGAACCCGCCAATCCTGATTCTCGACGAGGCCACCTCTGCCCTCGACACTGAAAGTGAGCGACTGGTGCAGGATGCCCTTGAAAGACTGATGAAGACCCGTACCACCGTTGCCATCGCCCACCGCCTAAGCACCATCAAGAATGCCGATGAAATCTGCGTATTGCATGAAGGACGCATTGTGGAGCGCGGAACTCACGACGAACTGCTGAATATCGACGGCTATTACAAGAAACTGCATGAGATGCAGCAGGTCTGAGGAGAGAAGGAGTAAAGAAGAAAGGGAGTAATGAAGGAGCGTGTTGGGTTTCTGGCAAAGACTTTTCTTTGGACGGTAGTGGTGTTTATCATCGCAAAGGTGATATTCATGCTCTGCTGTCACGAGGGACACACGTTCAGCATAGGCGATCTGTGGGATGTCATCTGCCACGGTCTGACACTCGACCTCTCAACAGCCCTCTATTTTCTCATCATACCCTTTCTGCTGGTTATCATCAGCCTCTGGTGGACGCACAAAATACTCCGTCTCATCAGCATCGTCTACTTCGCCATCATCGCTTTCGCATTCACTTTAGCCTTTGTAGCTGACACCAGCCTCTATCCATTTTGGAACTACAAACTCGACGCCTCATGCCTGCAATACCTCGAAACACCCACAGAAGCTGCAGCCAGCGTATCAACAGCCTATCTCCTCGTAAGACTTGTGATACTAGGTCTTCTGGGATATCTGGTCTATTTAGGTTATCCTAGACTAATGACTGCCTCCCTGCCTGTCAGACATCGTATCATCGGATTGATAGCAGCCCTGCTCTGCATCCCTTTTATCATCATCGGCATCAGAGGTGGACTTGGAGAATCGACCACGAACGTAGGACAGGTATATTACTCCCAAGACCAGTTTCTGAACCACTCTGCCGTGAACCCTGTGTTCAGTTTCCTCGCCTCGCTGGAGAAGACCGCCAACTACGTGCCCGACTATAATTTTATGCCGGAACAGGAGCGTGCCCGGCTCATGGAAGGTCTCTATTTTACAGACAGTACGGAGCCTGATACACTATTGAGAACCCAACGCCCCAATATCATCGTGATACTTCTGGAAAGTTGCGGAGGTATCTTTACTGAGGACATCGGAGGGCGCAGCGATATCATGCCTCATCTGAACCAACTGACAAAAGAGGGTGTCTATTTCGCCAATTTCTATGCCAACTCCTATCGCACCGACCGGGGCACTCTCTGCACTTGGAGCGGTTATCCCTCATTCCCGCGTTCTTCGGTGATGAAGATGCCTGCCAAGACCCGATTATTACCAGGTATCGCTAACTCACTCCGACAAGAAGGTTATCACACCTCCTATCTCTATGGCGGTGACATCAATTTCACCAACATGCGCAGCTATCTGGTGACAATAGGTTTCGAGCAGCTGCATTGGAAGAAGGATTACACCAACCAGGAACAGAACACTTCTGAATGGGGTGTGCGCGACGATATCACCTTCGCTACTCTCAGCGAGATGGTAAAGAAACAACAGGGTCCCTTCCTTATTGGCTATTCGACACTGAGCAGTCATGAGCCATGGGATGTACCCACACATCGCCTGAACGATGAGATAGCCAATGCCTTCAACTATTTGGACGAGTGCATCGGAAACTTTATCAACGACATAAGACAGACCCCGCAATGGGATAATCTTCTGGTCATCATGCTGCCCGATCACGGTTTTTCACACTTCGGTGTAGGTGAGGAGCACGAGATGCACGACCATGTGCCTATGCTCTGGTTAGGAGGTGCCCTGAAAGCCCCGAGGCGCATTACGCAGCTGTGTAACCAGACAGACCTCCCTGCCACACTCTTAGGACAATTAGGCATTTCCCATAACGATTTCCGTTTCAGTCGTGATGTGATGAGTCAGAGCTATCGCTACCCCTTTGCCGTACATACCTATAACAACGGCATCACGATGAAAGACAGCACTGGCTTTGCGGTATTCGACCTCAATGCCAATCGTATCATTGTGGATAAGAGCAGCAACAGCGAGGCGCTCATCAAAAAAGGAAAGGCCATCCTGCAGACGGCAGCAAAAGATTTGAAGGAGTTAAAATAGCATGAATACGAAACGATTAGGATATCTGGCGCCACTGACGGCGATGCTATGCAATCTCGGAATTGCATACATTCTGTATTTCCTGGCAAGAATCATTTATCTGTTAGTGAACTACAGCTATTTCGAGCAGGGATTGACTTTCTCTCACCTGATGGAGATGTTAGGCGGCGGAATCGTGTTCGACACCTCTGCCATCCTTGTAACCAATATCCCCTACATCGTCCTGATGCTCCTGCCCTGGCACAGAAAGGAGAACAACATCTACCAGCGGATCTGCAAGTGGGTATTTATCGTCATCAACGGTCTGGCCCTCGCCATCAACCTCTGCGATGCCGTATATTTCCGCTATACCATGCGACGCACGACAACCACCGTTTTCAGCGAATTCTCAAACGAAGGGAACCTCGGTTCTATCTTCCTCACAGAGACCCTCCATCATTGGTATCTCGTCATCGCCTTCGCCCTCCTTGTCTGGGGTGCATGGAAACTGTATGTCAAGACAGACTTGGAATGGAAACGCCTGCGTCCCTGGCCCTACGTCCTCACGGTATTTCTCTCTTTGGCAGCCTTCGCCCCCTTTGTAGTGGCAGGCATCCGAGGCGGCTTTACCACAGCCGTGAGACCCATCACCATCTCCAATGCCAACCAATATGTAAACCGTCCCATCGAGGCCGCCTTGGTGCTGAATACTCCCTTCTCGCTCTATCGCACCATCGGCAAGGCAGTCTTCGTGGTACCTGATTACTATCAGAATGAGCAGGAGATGGCGGCCATCTATAGCCCAGAGCACAATCTTAGTGATTCTAGATTATCTAGAGATTCTATAATATCTAGAGACTCTAGCGATTCTAGGATATCTGGCGATTCTATTTTCTCTAGAAAGAACGTCGTCATCCTCATTGTTGAGAGCTTCGGGCGCGAATACATCGGCGCCCTGAACAAGACCCTCGAGAACGGCCAATACAAAGGCTATACCCCCTATGTCGATTCCCTCATCGCCAAAAGCGTCACTTTCAGCCACACCTACTGCAACGGACGCAAGAGCATTGATGGCATGCCGAGTATCCTATCTAGCATCCCGATGTTTGTAGAGCCTTTCTTTCTGACACCTGCCTCGATGAATCATGTAAGTGGTATCGCCTCTATCCTCGCTGCAGAGGGTTATCAGACAGCTTTCTTCCACGGCGCCCAGCGCGGATCGATGGGATTTCAGGCTTTTTCTCGTGCCACAGGTTTCCAGGAATACTACGGACGTGAGGACTATGATGCGGATAAGCGCTTTGGCGGCGATGAAGACTTCGACGGCATGTGGGCTATCTGGGACGAACCATTCTTGCAGTATTACGCCACAAAGATGTCGGAGATGAAGGAACCGTTTATGACAGCCGTCTTCACTGCCAGCAGTCATCATCCCTACACCATCCCCGAGAAATACAAGACCCAATATCCCGAGGAGGGCATCATCATCCACAAATGCATCCGCTATACGGATATGGCCATCGGTAAGTTCTTCAAAAAGGCAAGTCGCGAACCTTGGTTCAACAATACCATCTTCGTACTCACCAGCGACCACACGAACCTCTCCGACCACGAATTCTATCAGACGGATATCGGCGGTTTCTGTTCACCCATCATCATCTATGAACCTGGTAATACGGAGCGTCTGCCAGAGATGCAGGACAAAATAGCCCAACAGATAGACATCCTGCCTACCGTGATGGGGATGTTGCACTACCAGAAACCCTATTTCGGTTTCGGCATTGACGTTTTGAACACTCCAGCAGAAGACACCTGGGCCGTGAACTATCTGAACGGCATCTATCAGTATGTGAAGCATGGACATGTGCTGCAGTTCGACGGCACACAGACCAAAGCCATCTATGCCCTCAACGACTCGCTGATGAAACAAAATCTCATCGGGAAGGTGCCGCAGCAACCACAGATGGAGCGCGAACTGAAAGCCATCATCCAACAGTATATGACCCGCATGACACAAGACAAGTTGTCGGTGAATAATAAATAGTGAATAGTGAATAATAGAAAAAGAATTATTGCAGGCCCTTGGGCAGTGATAGGCAACATCCTGCTTTTATATCTGGCCTATATGACGACCAGAATCGCCTTCCTGCTGGAAAACTACAGCACTTACGAACACGTGTTCAGTTCGCCGAAGTTCTGGGATATCTTCTGGGGCGGCGTCTATTTCGACACCTCAGCCATCGCCTACACCAATGCCCTCTATATTCTTTTGGTGCTATTCCCCCTCCACTTGAAAGAGAATGCCAAATGGCAGCGATTCTGCAAATGGCTTTATCTCATCATCAACGGCTTAGGACTCGCCACGAATTTGGGCGATGCTGTGTATTTTCAATATACCGCCCGGCGTACGACGATTGCTTTCTTCAGCGAATTCGGCGCAGACGACAAGTTAGGCAGCATCGTCGGACTGGAATTTCTGCGCCACTGGTATCTGGTATTACTCTTCATCGCATTGATGGCATTGCTGTGGCGCTGCTACCTTACCCCCACTTTCCGCACCCAGCCTCGCCAGCGCTATTACATTCTTCAGACTCTCTCGCTTTTAGTGGCAGCTTTCCTCTGCTGGGCTGGTATGCGAGGTGGCTTCTGGGATAACCGCCCTATCAAGATCAGCACCGCCAATCAGTTTATCGACCGCCCCAACGACGCCTCGCTGATTCTGAATACCCCCTTCTCGCTCTTCCGCACCATCGGCAAGCATAGTTATCACAACCCCGGCTACTACCAGAGCGCGGCAGAGCTCGAAGCCATCTTCAGCCCCATACATGATCCCGGCGATTCTAGAGATCCTAGATTTTCTAGTGATTCCAGCTTCTCTAGAAAAAATATCGTCGTCATCTTCCTCGAGAGCTTCGGACGCGAGTATGTCGGCAGTCTCAATCATGAGATTCTCCCCGGCTACAAAGGCTATACGTCCTTCCTCGACTCGCTGATGCAGCAGGCCGTCAGTTTCCGCTATACTTTTGCCAACGGACGGGCCAGCGTCGATGCGATGCCATCAGCACTCTC
>Ga0247608_10004620_pt1 | contig 15301 bp, 15 predicted proteins | sample 176DNAGHGlowgp2_FD_193490 | JGI IMG/M metagenome (GOLD analysis project Ga0247608, IMG submission 193490) | Sheep rumen microbial communities from Palmerston North, Manawatu-Wanganui, New Zealand - 1766 DNA GHGlow gp2 | ecosystem: Host-associated > Mammals > Digestive system > Stomach > Rumen ...
TCATCTGCTCAAAATTATGCAATCAAAAAGCATGGAGTACCTCTAAAGGTTGTACTTCCAGGAAGATGTTATCGTTTCGATGAAATGGATGCCACTCATGATACAATGTTTTATCAACTAGAATGACTTTACATTGATAAAGATATTTCTATCGCTAATTTCAAAAGTATTATTACTACATTCCTTTCAGCAATTTTGAAAAAAGATGTAGAAATCAGAATGAGGCCAGCATTTTTTCCATTTACTGAGCCTGGATTTGAAATCGATGCTAGATATGATATGGTAGATCCAAAAACTTGAACTAAAACAAAGTCTAAATGGCTTGAAATTTTGGGAGCAGGAATGGTTCATGAAAATGTACTAAAGGCTGCATGAATAGATGCAGCACAGTGATGGACTGGATTTGCTTTCGGAATGTGAATCAATAGAATAGCTGCAATGAAATATGGAATCAGAGATATCAGATATTTCACAAACGGAGATCTCAGGTTCGTAAAAAGTTTCTAATTATTTGCAAAATATGTTTATTTTGTATATAATTATGTAGTTTTATCTTATTATGTTATAAAAAATGGAAATTTTATATGTTATTTTGTGACTTGTAGTAATTTGTGTAATCTGGTATGTCAGCTTGTACAATAAAATTGTATGACTAAAAGCTAATAGAGAAAATGCATGGTCTGATATCGATGTTCAGCTTAGAATGAGGTTTGATTTGGTTGATAATCTTGTAGAAACTGTAAAGTGATATGCTAAACATGAAAAAAATACATTTAAAGAGGTAGTAGAAGCTAGAAATAAGTTTGCTACAGCTACAGATGTAAAATCTAAGTCAGAGGCTGACAATATGTTGACTACTTCATTGAAATCTTTGTTTGCTTTGTCTGAAGCCTATCCAGAATTAAAAGCAAATGAAAACTTTCTTAGTTTACAATCAGAATTGTCTGATATTGAAAATAAAATTGCATCAGCTAGAAGATATTTCAACGCTACAACTAGAGAGTACAATACAGTAATTCAGCAATTTCCTGCAAATGTGTTATTTCATAAACAACCAGAAGATTATTTTGAAGGAATCGAAGAAGCTAAAAAAGCTCCAAAAGTGAAGTTTGACTAATTATGTGATTTATCAGTTTTTTGGAACGGGTCTAAATGGCTCGTTTTTTTTGTTGTTTTTTGGTAGTATATAGATATTATTAAATTGTTTTTTTATTTAAGATTTAGACGTAATGGTTGGTTATCAATGAATGCAAAGTTTTAAGGGTGAAAATCAAAGGAAGACAGTTTTACTATTGGTTCTTTTCCCTGCTGTTCTATTTCTGATTTTTTGGGTTGTGTTAACATTCTTCTATACGGATACAGGTTCATGGAATGAAGGATTGAATATGACAATAAGTATATTTCCTTTAGTACTTATAGTGCTTGGTATTTGATGAATTATATGTTTCATCTTGCAAAAAAATATAATGTTTTGATTATCAGGAGCGGAAGCTATAACAAGAAAAGATAATCCTGAGGTGTATAATATAGTTGAAAATCTATGCATCTCTAGATGACTCCCAATGCCAAAAATTGCGATAATGAATGAACCATGAATGAATGCATTTGCGACATGATGGAGAAAAGAGGATTCATGGATTGCGTTTACTTCAGGTTTGTTGCAGAATTTGGATAGGAAGGAGATAGAAGCTGTGGCAGGTCATGAATTGACACATCTAATAAATAGAGATTCACTTTTGATGTATGTAGCTTATGTGTTTGTATGAGCTGTGACTTTGGTTGGACAATATGCGTTAAGATTCTGATGATATTCCACTTCCTCTTCCAAGAAAAACTGATGAGTAGTGATTTTTGGTTTGGCATTTTTGCTATTGGGATATTTATTTTACCCATTGATAAGGTTAGCGATTTCACGTAAAAGAGAATATATGGCAGATTTATGATCTGTGGAATTAACAGGAGATAGTCAATCAATGATTTCAGCGTTGAGAAAAATTTCGAGTAATTCATATGTAGCAAAGGCTAATGCTTGAATTTCGTCATTTTTTATCGCAGAGCCTAGAGTTTCAGTTTCTAGTATGGCTAGTGCAGAATATTGAATGTGAAATTATGCGTCTAGTGACTGAAAAATAAAAACATCGATATGGGATTCTCATCCAAGTATCGATGATAGAATTGCTAAATTGCAGAGTTATTAAATTTTACCTTTGATTTCTTTAATTCTTCTTTCTCTGAGCTCTTTTAGATTTTTTTGGTTTTTTCTCATATATCCTTTTTTGCGCACGGCAAGGTATATATAACATATAATAATGATGAAAATTTCTCCCATAGTTATATGAGCTAATCGTACATATTTGAATTGAGATATTCATAGTAAGAAGAATAGAAGAGATGATATTAATCGGAATGAATAATTGCATTCATTATTATATCACAAAAGTTTTTCATCATCTTTGGAATTTCCAGGTACGAATGCTATAAAATTTCAAATTCCAGAAATCCCGTAAGCGGTGATGAGAATTCGTAGGACAACATTGAATCGTAACTGGTCTAGAGGTAAAGGCAATTCCATGTTTTTTATTTTTGAAATAAAATTAAATTTTTTCTGCAAAAATCATCATTCTTTTGTCTACTCTTCCAATGGGGTAGCATCACATTAATGTGATATATTCTTTTCATTCTTCTCAGAAATTCATATATGTATCATTTACTTCTTTAGGTCTTACTACAACGGTTTTTACGACTTTGTATTCGTATAATACTCATTCCCATACAACTTGAATTATGTCATTTTCTTTTAACTGTGGAATGTTACGAAAAACTGTTCAATATGGATTCTTTTTCCAATATTCTTGTGATGTATGTCCAAAGAAAAATGCGTTTCATCATTCTCAAGGTTGTGGAGTTGTAGGATATTTTACTACTCAATTTTCGAGATCAGCATCAAAAGTTGTTTCAGTAAAGTTTTTATAATTACTAATATTAGTTTCTACTAAAGGGACATCTAAGTTTATGGCAGGAATAATTAATCTGTTTGTTGGAGGTAATAAATTGAAAGAAAAATCGTAACTATCTAAATTTTGCTGTAAATAGTGATTCATATCTGTGGCTACTTCTTGCTGAATTGATACAATTCATTCATATTGTTCTACTAAGTTTTCAACTTCTTCAGATGATCAATGTTGTCAGTTGAATGATGAATTTATTTCATTTTCTGAAATTCATTGTACTTCATTTGGAGAAAAATGATCATTGATATTGTCTATTACCAATTGAGCGTTTGTTACTAAATATGTTCCTAGGAATAGAACGGTAAAGATAAGTCAAAGAATTTTCAATTCTTTGAAAATTTGAGAAAATTTATAAAATTTACTTTTTGGTTGTGTAAGTACGCATTCTAGTTCATCCAAAGTTTGATACATCTCATTATTTATGGAATATAAATTAACACATAATTATATTCCCAAAAATGAAAAAATGCAAAAAATCGGATACTTTTTGTTCGGTTTAAATACTCAATTTAAAAAGTTGATGCTTATTTTATTGACTTAATGTGTTTTATTTAATTTTTTGATAACCATTGGTTATAAAAAACCGACATTTTAGTGTCGGCTTGTTGTTTTATATTGGTTCTGTTGATGGTACATATAAGATTCTTTGCTATTGCTCAGAATGAGAGATACTAATTTAGAGCTGCTCAATTTGTAATTTGAACTTGAATCTTTCATAGTTCTTCCATATTTGCGGTATCTCACATTTGAGTAGTGAGGTATCATGGATATGTTTCAAAGAAAACGTGTCCAGGACATTCGTTTACAGTCCATCCTTCTCATAATCCATACATTGGATATAGCTTTAAATGCAAGTGATTTACCCCCATTCCTTCCATAATCATTCATACACGTTGAACCTTCAGACTTTTTTTGAGCATATCGACTACTTCGTTTGTAGCACTGATAAGTCTTCCATAAAACTTTTCATCATTAATTAAAAATAAATCAGAATCGTAATGCTGCTTTGGAACAAGTAGAGTCTGTCATTTTACATTCGGATTAATATCCAGGAATGCCATAAATTCATCATTTTCCCAAATTTTGAAGCATGGTGATTCCCCATTGGCGATTTTACAGAAAATACAATCAGACATAGTTATTAATAATTATTATATAAAATTAGCAGAATACTATTTCACAGCTGTGATTTTTTGCCCATTCTTGAATGGTGTTTTTATCGTTGTTTGCAAGGCAAGCAAAGCTGATAGAATCAAGAATAAATAGGGTATTTTCATCTTTATTTTTTCATTGAATTATTCAATTTATAACATCAATAGAAAATTCATTCGATTTTGAAATATTCCTTTCACTCGTAATATCTCATGTAGCCAAAAATTCATCGAGTGAAATCTTTTCATTCAATAAATTCTCATAAGCTTCAAAAATAAATCAGACTTTGTGTGCTATTTTCAAATTTTTGTCTCATCTTTCTTCTAATTTTTTGGCTGTAGCTGATAACTTTTTCTTTTCTTCAAGCACAAAATCATCATTGTCAGGTCGTATTAATTCTAGTAGTAAATCAAAGTATTTTTGCATAATTTATGATAACATAGAATAAAATTCAGATTTTTCAGCTTCATTAAGTTCTAATTTATCTGAAATCTGCTGTGAATATGAATTTATAATCATATTCATAGCTTTCTCCTTGGATAATCCACGACTTTGCATGTAAAATAATCTTTCAGGGCTGATGCGTTGAATCTTGGCTCAGTGAGAAGCTTTTACATCTGGGGAGTCGACTCTAAGTCATGGAATGAGTGAAACGTATTTTGCATTTCAGAGAAGGAGAGTTTCTTCATAAAGTTTAGCTTCCACATTTTTAATTCAATCTTCAATATGTAGATTTCCGTTTAAAGTAATTGATGCATTGTCTGGAGCAAGGGCGATTACATTAATTCAGACTTTTGTATTACTTACTTTAAAATTTGTATTGATATCTAATTTTACGTTCTGATTTTTGATGGCAGGAATTAGAAAATAGCACTCAATATTTGAATTTTCGTTTTGTATGTCAAAATTAAATGAAATCTGGCTATTTTTGATTACGGCTCAAAATTTTATATTCGAATTTGAATCAGGAATAATCTGAAAATCATTTTCTTCATTTTCAAATTTACGCAAAATATTTTTTTCAGAATTTTCCCAAATTATTTGTTGCATTATTCGTTTTCTGGATTTGTAAATCAATATTCTCATTCTACATCTTCGTATCCATTTTTATCATTGAAAAATCATTCCAAGTCTTTCATGACATCATCTTCGAATGTATTTTCATTTGTATCTAAATCGATGGTATTTTGATTGACGTCTAGTGTAGAATCTTCTCATGTAGTTATTTCTGTAGTTTCATTGTCAGATTCTCAGGCCTCAAAATTTGGAGATTTTCCAAACATTAGGTAAACTACGGCAATAATTGCTGCGGCGAGAAAGATATAAAGCATAATTTTTAGTCGTTTTGGCATTTTAGTATTTTTATGAATAAAATTCATATTATATTAATATATATTTTCATAAAATCAATTCAAATAGTGAAATTTTATAAAATGATTTTTTGTTTGACTTTTGCAATATATTCTATATAATATAAATGTTTATATTTTAGTGTATACAATAATGGATGAAAAAAATACTCTTACTTATGATGCATGGAAAGAATATCTAAAAAATGATAGAGAAATAAATACTAAATGGAAATCTCTAATTGAGTTATGAGAAAACGTTAAAAAAAGTCTGAAAGAAAATTTGGAGTCTTTACCTTATTCAGAGGCATTAAGTAGAAGGAAATGTTTGACTGCAAAAAATATTTTTAATATAATCAACACAGCCAAAGAAAAACCTAACTTCAATTGGGGACAAAAATTGATTTACAATGAAGATGATAAACGTTATGAGTATGTTATCCAGTGCATAGATCCTGCAAGTGATTACATCTTTAGGAAAATAAAACTGGAAAGATGAGTGACTAATATGCGCTGAGAAAGTATAGATAAATATCTAAAGCCTATTGCAGAAAAAATCTGGGCTTTGAAAGCAGCTTTGAAAGTTTCTGTTCAGACAGAGACAAAACCTTCAGATTTGTCTTATGAAGCTATGAAAACTGAAGTCAAAAAAGATGAATGAGCGGAAAATCATTATGGATGAGATGATAGAGATATAATGGATGAGAACTGAGATATAATTCCAAATCCAAAAAATGAGCATATTCCTAATGAAGAAAAGGTTCAAGAGGAAGATGATGTAGAAGATAAGACGAAAACTGGAGATAAAAAGGTTGAAAAAGAGAAAAAATCTGATTCAAGACAACTAGAAATTCCATTTGATTATGAAGAATAATTTTTCTATTTTATTTTATGCTTAAATTCCTATCTTATGATAGGAATTTTTATTTTGAATTGAATTTATGCTTTCAATAAAAAATATTTCGGTATCAGTAGGTGAAAAAGAGATTTTAAATCAGATTTCTTATGATTTTGAGTTGGGTAAAAATTATTGCATACTGTGAAAAAACGGTAGCTGAAAATCATCATTAGCTATGACATTGATGTGACATCCAAAATATGAAATAACTAATTGAGAAATAATATTAGATTGACAAAATCTTTCAGATTTATCTCCAGATAAGAGAGCTAAACTAGGAATTTTCTTAGCATTCCAGAATATCCCAGAGATTCCATGAGTTAAATTATTTGAATTTTTGAAATGAGTTTATGATAATGCAATCAAAACTACGACATTTATGGAATTCAAAAAGTTGATTGAACCAATTTTGGATGAACTTCAGCTTTCTAAAGATTTTCTTTGGCGTGATTTGAATGTGGGATTTAGTGGATGAGAACGTAGAAAATTAGAAATTCTTCAAATGAAATTACTTAATCCGAAATACATAATCTTGGATGAAATAGATTCATGATTGGATGTAGATGCTTTCAAAGTGGTCGCAGAAATGCTGAAATCACTTTCTACGGATCAGAATTCATTTATTATTATTACACATATATTCACGATATTGGATTATTTGAATATTGATGAAACGATAGTTCTAGAAAAATGAAAAATCGTAGAAACTGGATGATGAGAAATAGCAAAAAGGATAAAAGAAAACTGATTCAAAAAATAAATTTTAATTTATAAACTATAAACAAAATGAGTATTAGAGATTGGTTTAAACCAAATATTCAGCCTATGAATCATATCTACATCAGTAGATCTAACATATTGTATAATTATAATTATCTGAAATCGCTAAAACCAAATGCAGAATTGTTTCCTGTGATTAAATCTAATGCATATGGACATGGGATAGATCAGATTTTACAGATTTATAAATGATTGCCTATCAAATATATCGTGGTGGATTCTTTCCCTGAATATAATATAGTTCGTCGTCATAGTGATTTTAATGTGTTGCTTTTGTGAGAGACTTTCCCTGTAAATTATGATAAATTTAATTTCAAAAGAACTACATTCTGTGTTTATAATTTGGAAACTTTGCAAGTTTTAGCAAAATTAAATAAAAAGCTGAAAATTCATCTGTTTCTAAATACAGGAATGAATCGTGAATGAATAGATGCAGATTTATTGCCAAATGCTTTGGAATTCTTGAAAGATTATCCAAAAATTGAAATAGAATGAGTGATGTCCCACTTATTTTCAGCAAATAAATTGGATATAGAAAAGCAGGTAGAAGCATTCAAAATGATGTATCAGGAAATTTTAGATTACGGACATACTCCAACTTATCGTCATATATGAGCTAGTATATGATTATTAAAACTTCAAGATGATTTTTTCAATGCTTATCGTCCATGATTAGCACTTTATGGATATAATCCATTATCAGAAGATGATTCAGATTTTGAGTTGTGAGAAAAATTGCAGCCATCATTGTCTATGGCATCAATTATTATTGCGGTAAATTCTGTACCTTATAATGAGTGAGTTTCGTATGATCCACAGTGGAAACAATTAGATAAATCTGACAAAATCACGGTTACTGTTCCATTTGGATATGCGGAGTGAATGCCACGTTCAGTTCGTGAAAAAATAGAGATTAGTCATGAGGATTGAAATTTGAAACAAATTGGAAATGTTTGTATGAACCTTTCATGTTATCAATGAAATGAAAAAGTGATGATTGGAGATAAAGTTTGGCTTTTGAGAAAAGATCAGAAATTAGAGAATTCAGTTTCATGATGGGCAAAAGCTGCAGGGACTATCCCTTATGAGATATTAGTTCATCTGGATAAATGAATTAGAAGAGAAATTGTAGAGTAAGATGTAAAAAATACTCTTGACTTTTTGTTATAATTGTATATAACTATTTTCAGTTTGAAACAAAAGTCTAACAAAATAATTAAGATTATGAAAAAGAGTTTTAATGAGGATGATATCCTCCAGTATCCACCGATTAGTGAGTGGGCCGAGGCTGAACGGCCTTACAATGGTCTGCTCCTTGAGAATGGGGAGTATGTAGTTATTGCTTCTCCTTACAATGGCAGGGGAATCTGTTTGATTGCACGTGTTAACAATGTAAATCGTTATCACAGCTATCTGGAGAGTACTCCCATTAAAGAGAATAACTTTAAGAAGGTTTCTCTTATGGAATTGAATGAGAGAAGTAAGCAATTTATCTGATGGCGAATCTTGCCATCAGATTTTTTTTATTTGATTTTAAAAATTTTTATGGTATAGTATGAGGACGTGTTTAGTTATTAAAAATTTTGGTGTATGACAGAATTTCAAAATGTAGTCATAATATGATGATGACCAGCATGACATACTGCTGCGATTTATACGGCTAGAGCATGACTTAATCCAATAATGTATGAATGATTTATGGCGTGATGAATGCCTCCATGAGGACAATTGACTACTACTACGATTGTAGAAAATTTTCCATGATTCCCTGATGGAATAGGTGGGTTGGAATTGATGACTCAGATGAAACAGCAAAGTGAAAATCAGTGAGCAAAAATTTTGACTAAAACTATAGATCGTGTGGATTTTTCTGGGCAACCGTTTAAACTTTATTCATGAGATGAAGAAATCTTAACTAAAACTGTAATTATAGCTACATGAGCGACTGCAAAGAGACTTAGAATTCCATGAGAAAATCAATTCCGACAACGTGGAATCTCTGCATGTGCCGTTTGTGACTGATGATTGCCAATCTATCGTAATCAGAGAATTGTAGTAATTTGATGATGAGATGTGGCCTGTGAAGAAGCAATGTATTTGACTAATTTTGCGAGTGAAGTAATCATGTTAGTTAGAAGAGATGTACTTCGTGCTTCAAAAGCTATGCAAGAAAAGGTTTTCAAGAATGAAAAGGTTAAGATTATGTGGCATACGGAAGCTGTTTCATGTCATTGAGATAAAAATTTAGAATGAATAAAAGTAGTTAACAATCAAACCAAAGAAGAATCTGAAATAGAATGTCGTGGACTTTTTTATGCAATCGGACATCAGCCAAATACAGAATTCTTAAATGGACAAGTATATATGGATGAAACTTGATACATTATCACTCATGACTGAGTAAAAACTTCAGTTCCATGAGTATTCGCAGCATGAGACGTCCAGGATAAAATTTATCGTCAGGCTATCACGTCTGCTTGAACTGGTTGTATGGCAGCATTGGAAGCTGAAAGGTTTTTGGGAGAATAATTTGTAAATCATTCTTTATGAAAATAAAAAAACGGAGCTCATGACCCCGTTTTTTTGAAAAATATCGAAAAACTAATCCTCAAAGTTAGCTAAATATTCTTTTTGCCAATTTGTATATAATTCAGCTAAAATTGCATCAAAATTTGAAATTCTATCCTTGAAAAAGTCTAAATTTTTATCTTCAAGTTTATCGTATTCAGATTTTTGCTCATCGTTTAAGAATTTATATAAATTCAATTCGATATATTCATCCAAAATTGGGCGCATATCCTCTTTTAGCATTTCAAAATCATCCTCTTTAGGATAAAATCCTGCCATAACGAGAGTATCGTTTAGAAATTGTTCTTGTTCGATATTCATTTTTTATTTTGTTTATGAATTAAATTAATGATATTTTATGAAATCTTTGTGATATTGCAAACTATTCAGGATGCTTTATCTCAGATATTTTTTTAAGTGTATCATTTATGTTGTCATATCATCATTTTGAATGAGATACAGGATTCTTTCATAAATTAGCTTTTTCTTCAAATTCTTCATTAGAATTTCACCGTTCAGAAACATTTATTTCTTTGTTTTTATATCTTTTATTTAATTCTTTAGCGATTGCTGCAAGTAGAGGAGAACCATAGTAATTATTGATTTCAGATTCTGCTCATTTATTTAATCGTCAGTCATTTCAAATTCAGAATACTGGATAAAATTTTCCTTCAGGGACTCATGGTTTATTTCATAATCATGTGCTTAAATAGAATGGTATAGTAAGTTCATCAGACATTTTAATTACTATCATCGGGCGAACTCAATATTTTGCATAGTCCTCACTTGCTATAGCAGCATCAATCAAAGTTTTTGCTTTATCATTGTATTCTTTGATGTCAGAATCGGTTAAATAATGCTTAAATTGAGAATCCAATCATGACTTTAGTTCTTTATTGATACGACCAAGTACATATAGGTTATCTTTAAATTCTTCTTTTAAAGAATCAACAACATTTTTGTCATAAAAATTGAGTTTAAGAAATCTTTTTCGGAAATTTTTAGCTTCTTCTAATCTTTTTAATGCCCAAAGAGAATCTTTATATTTTTCCTTGAAGTTCTCTTCACTCATATCATCTGTATGAAATATTTTATATAAATCATCTTTTACATTCTTTTTTAATTCTTCTGTGATTTCTTCTTTTTTATCTGTATTCTTTTCGATTTCATCCCTTTCATCAGACTTCATAGGAGGAATAATGATGGAAGAAGTGTGTCATTTATCCTTGTTTTTGTCAGTTCATTTGTCGTTTGGTTTGTCATTTGGTTTAATATCTCATTTATCTTGTCACTTATCTTTTCATTTATCATTTGGTTTATCATTTGGCTCATCAATAACAGTTCCAGTTGGCTTTTGCTTAGGTTTACCATCGTTATTTCTTTTAAATGTATTAGAGAACCATGGTAATCCAACTACTAACCATTTAGCTCATCATTCTACGGCTTCAGTTCAAGGTTTACCAGGAATTATCCTAGAGATTTCCATGAATGTTTGACTCATTCTGGATGTTGCATCATGAGCAATGGATCAGTCAATATCTAAAGCTGTATCATAACTAATATTTAAATTTCCAGCAAAATTTCATGCTCATTTGACGGTTTCCTCGATAGCTTCTAGACATCTCATTCAGTGAAGATCGGCATTTGTAAATCCACTAGTTGAGAATCAACTATCTAATTGATTAATTAAATCAGCTTTATTGCTTAGTGATGAATGAGAAATAACATTTTTTACTTGAGCTAATTTATCTAAGTATGTATTATGATCTAATAAACTACTTCCTGCACGTACAGCAGTTCAATCAGTTCATGATCATAAATGTAAAGTCACGGAATCAGTAGCTTTTAATCCTGAAATATTGTCTTGTGCAGCTTGGAATATTTTGTTTCACCCAGCTAATTCATATTTTCACATTCCATAATTATCAGAAACCGTAGCAGAATTTGAAGTTTCTACAGATTCAGGAGTTCACGGAGTTCATGCTACAGCATCTTTTGCAAACATTCAAGTACCAGTAGCAGCTTGTATTGCAGCACTTGTTCCAAATGTGATAGCGGCAGTTCATAATCACCATTTAGTAGCTAGCCAAGCTCTTTCTCATCTAAATTTTTTAGTAGCAGAATTATAATCTTTTTTGTATAAATTTAATAAATCATTATAATTGACAGCTTTTCAATCTCCATCATGAGCATTTAGTAGAGATATATCCTTTAATGTAGCTCAGGTTCATAATATACGACTAGCACTTAAATTTAAAGCATTTTCTAAATCATAGAATTCTCTTTCAATCTGATTTTTATCTTTTGATTTTAGGAAGTTATGTCCTTTTGCCCAATATGTCTCTAATCTTGCTTTCGCATCCAAAAGAGTACAATTTAAAGCATTTTTCTCATCAGGATTGAGAGAGTCATAACGTTCTAATCCAGCATAAATGAAATCTGAAATTTCTTTTGTGTTTCAGGTAGTTTCATTTTGTAATTCTGATTGAGTAGTTTTACCGTATAACTCAAGTTGTCTTTTTGCTCTATAGCGAGTAAATCGTCAGTGAGTATATTTTCATTCACTATCTTTTTCATCTTTAATTCTTTCTCGTTCTTTCATTTTAGCGATTTCTTCTTCATAATTTCTAGTCAGATTTTTTTCATAAGTATTTTGCTCTTTTGTGTGGTGTGTATATTTTTTAATAGCAGCTTTAGCTCAAACTAGCCCAGAAACTGTAGCAGTAGCTAGTAATGCAGATCCTCACAAAGCTCAAACAGCGATTCATGAAGCACTAATTCATGCAACAGTTAATGCTTGTCACCATCGAGGCATTTTATCTAATTTATTTCCAAATCTGAATAGCCAATTCTCACGGTCTTTATTGTTTGTTTGGTATGCTCATTTACCGTTTGTTAATAAGTCTAATTTAATTTGTAAATTATTCATAGAAGCTTTTGCTAAAGCTTTTTGATGTTTGATAAATCTATTAATTTTTTCATCAAGTTGTTCTTTAGATAATCCAGAAGTATTTCACATAATTTCTAAAATTTGTGCTCTAAATCTAGGATCTCTTCTACATTTTTTAAAATCAGCATCAATTTTTTTTGCTACATCATCAAAATGAGATCTATTATGATCAGTTAGATATTTCTCCAAATCAGATGTAATTGATTTCAAAAGCTCATTATCGTTTTTAATTGCATCGAGTTTTTCTATAATGTTTGTAGCTACAAATTGCTTTTCTTTAGGAAGTCAGAGTTTGTCATGAACAAATTTATTAAATTTATCCTGGAACTGGACTTGAGAAATAGTTCATGCAACATATTCTTGACACATTTGTTTAAATTCTTTTCATCTTGCTGTTTCATATAAAGAGTTTCAAGAAACTTCTCAGGCAGCAATCATATTTTTTCTATCTATTTTTCAGAAAGCTTTACGTTCTACTCATTTTCATCACAGAATTTCTTCTAGATCATGACGAACGGCTTGTTTACTCATTTCTCTATTAAAGGTACCATTACTTGTGAATGGAGTTCTTTCGTAGTTTTTTTTCATTTCTTCTATTTTCTTTTTTCTGATTCTTCATCTCATTAGAAAAAGTTTTCCTCTTTTGAATATATTAAATTTTGAAGTATTATGCCATTCTTCATTAATTTTATTCTCTACTTCACGAGAAATCATATCTTCATAAGATTCTGATACATCAGAAAGTACAGCATTTTCTTCAAAGATAGTATGCTCATCAGTGTTGTCGTCAGGAGGTAATATTATTGGTTTTTCAGGCTTTTCAGGTTTTTCAGGTTTTTCAGGCTTCTCAGGCTTTTCAGGATTCTCAGGATTTTCAGGCTTTTCAGGTTTCTCAGGCTTTTCAGGATTTTCAGGCTTTTCAGGTTTCTCAGGATTTTCAGGCTTTTCAGGTTTCTCAGGCTTTTCAGGATTCTCAGGCTTCTCAGGTTTTTCAGGCTTCTCAGGCTTTTCAGGTTTTTCAGGCTTTTCAGGTTTTTCAGGCTTCTCAGGCTTTTCAGGATTCTCAGGCTTTTCAGGTTTTTTTCATGAATAGAAAGGAATATTTAACTGTCTAATATCATCTATTGTTGTTCACGGAGTCCCAAATAGATTTCCATCACTACTCCCCAAATTCCACCACACTCAATTTTCATTTTTGTGTCATTGTGCAGAAAGAGATGGAGTTCAGTCAAATCTCACCTTTACTTTTCAGAGTTTTTTTTCAATTATAGTAATAGAATATCCATCTTTAAAAGTAATTCTATCTCAAACTCCAATAGTATTAATCCTTGCAATGATTTCATCTTTGTCTGTGAGTTCTATGCTGATTCATCTTCATTTTTGTTCTAATAATTTATGTTTTAGTGAATGTTCAGCTTTTTCTTGTCTCTCTCTTTCTTTTTTTGTGTTTTGAGCATTTTTCTTTTCTTGTTTCTTCTTGTTTTCCTCATCCAATAACAGGAAAATTGTAGAAATTAATTTATCGTTGGCTAATTCTAGTTCTTTATCTTTATCCGTATGATTTAGTGCATCTTCATAAGCTTTTTTTAGCCAATTAACTCTTTCAAAAATTAAATCAATAGGAATTATGTTTCCCTTGAATTTTATTTCTCCAGTAGGGATTCAATCGTTTATTCAATTCTTTCACGCATTTTGCTTATTTATATTAATTAACTTTCTTAATTCTTCGATATCTTCGTTCGGTATACTTAAAACACTGCTCAGATTTTTTCCAGTATCATTTTTGATACTATCAAGTTGCTTCTGAATACTATGAGAATCTAGGATATCTCTAAATTCTTTTGAGTGGCTTTTCATGGGTGGTCATGTAAAAAATAAATTAAACTTCATAGAAGATTATAATCATAAAAGCAAAAAAAGTCAAAAAAAATCAGACTTTTTTCATTTTTTCAGAAAATTTAATAAAAAATGTACCCATTTTGGTGAGTTATTCAGCATCTCAACTAAAAAATAAAAAAAAGTATAAAATTCACTTGAAAATGATTTAAACTTTAGTATATATATCTCACATAAAGATATTCCGGGATAGCTCAGTCGGTAGAGCAGTTGGCTGTTAACCAATTTGTCGTGGGTTCGAGTCCCTCTCCCGGAGGATCTTAAAGTTTTAATTAGTTGTCGATTTTTTCAAGATGCCAATCACTAAATCAGCAAAAAAGGCTATGAATAGAGCAGAGAAACTCGCGAAGAGGAATAAGGATTTTAAGATTAGAATGAAAATGGCAATGAAAAAATTCATCAAAGCTATTGAAAAGGGTGAAGAAGTAAAAGTTGAACAGTTAAGTAATATCTATAAAGCAATCGATAAATGTTTGAAAGTTGGAGTACTTAAATCTAGAAATGCAGCTCGTAAAAAGGCTAGAATGTGAAAAATGTTTCATGCTTATCAATCAAAAAAATCAGCTTAAAGCTGATTAAGATGCCAGCCTAGCTCAATTGGCAGAGCACCCGCCTTGTAAGCGGACGGTTGTCGGTTCGATTCCGACGGCTGGCTCCATTAAAATTATCCCAATCTAAGGAACTTCTTACCTGGGGT
>Ga0247608_10004621_pt1 | contig 15297 bp, 1 predicted proteins | sample 176DNAGHGlowgp2_FD_193490 | JGI IMG/M metagenome (GOLD analysis project Ga0247608, IMG submission 193490) | Sheep rumen microbial communities from Palmerston North, Manawatu-Wanganui, New Zealand - 1766 DNA GHGlow gp2 | ecosystem: Host-associated > Mammals > Digestive system > Stomach > Rumen ...
CCCAATCCCCAATCCCCAATCCCCAAAATATTTCTTTAAGGGGCAAATATTAATTTTAAAATTTGAAATATAAAAATATTTACTTAAAATTAAAAACTAATATTTAAAATAGTTTTCTTTTAGCTTTTTTTTTATTTTCATGGGGATTTTTCTTTTGTTCTATATCATTCTTTTCTTGCTTTCTATTATAAGTATTTATTTCTTCTTTTTCATCCTCATCTTCAATAATATTTATTATATTTTTATTTTCGTTATCATCATCCTCTTTAATTTCATTTCTATTTTTTATTTTTTCTTCCATATCTAAATTAGATAATTGTGAATCACCTCCTAATATATCATAGAAATCTTTTCCTTCACCAACTGTTAATTTTATCTTAGATAATTCTGAAAATTCATTTTCAAATTTTGGATCATCAATGCTTTTCTCCCATAGATCAATCCTATTTAAATAATCAAATAGCATTCCGTTCTCATTTATTTCTGACTGACTTCTCTTTCCTGCTAAATACCTTGAAATGAACTTCCTTGTTGCATTAGCCAAATCAATTTTTTTAATATAATTACTTTTATCCTCATGATTTATGAAATACTTTTTTATTAATTCCTTTTTATTATTATCAATGGGTTTCATAAATTCTTCTAATAAATTTTCCTTTATTTGCTCCCAGCATAAAAATTCAAATAATTCAAATATTTTAACCAAATTATTAATTTTAAATTCTTTATTTCTATTAAAAAATACTTTTACATCTTCTGTTATATTTATGTGATCAGGAATATCGTTAATAATATCATTTATCGGAATGCTTTGGTCTTTACCTGTTTTTTGAATATAATCAATTAATAATTGAATGCTGAATAAAAATGGTTTATAATCATTGTTATTTATATTTTCTTTGATATATTTATTGAGAATTCTTTTTTCGTTATCACTCATTTCTTTTGGAGGATATTTCTCATTAAAATTAGTTAAAATATTTGAATTCTTTCCTCTATATCCTTCAAACATATATGTGATGTATCTCAATTCATCATCTGAAGATTTAAATTTTCTAACACCTGGCAAAATAATATTTCCTAATTCTATTTCAATCTGCTCTAATTCATAATTAAAATTATTAATATTTGGGATTTTTGAAGTATTAATAAAAATAAGCTCATCTATGCTTGAATATAATTTAAGATTATTATTATTATGTTGCTTAAAATCTATTTTAACTATTTCATTAATATTAGCATCTTGGATCATCATCTCATTATTTAATTGCTTAACAAAACAATGCAATAACCCATTTTGAACATTACAATTAATAATATTATCCAAGAACAAATTTTGATATTCAATTAATTTCTTGTATATACTTGACAAATAAAATCCAGGTTCATTATCATCTAGTAAGACGCATGCTAATTCAGATTTTGTTGTCAAATTCATTTTTTGTAACTTTTGACATCCCCATTGTAAATCTACATCTTTAAATTCATTAAATAAGTAGATTATATCACTTAAATATTCATGTATATTTTTTTTGTTTTTATTTCTATTTATTGTAAATATATTATTTTCGGTTTTATTATATTCATTTTCAATGGTTGTTTTATTTGCTTCATCTCTGGTTATTATATATGAATAATTTAGTAAAAGATGATTTATTTTTTTGTTTACTTTTGGAATGTATTTTAATAATTCAATTTGCTTTTTAAGGTCACTATCTTTGTTTGATTTAGTGCATTTTAAAATATTATAAGTCAAAGGATATTTATTTTTATAATCATTATTAGAATCTATTATATCATAAAGATTATTTTGTTCTGGGTAATTATTATCATATAAATATTTAAAATATGGATATTCATCATTGTCATAATGTTTTATTGGGTATATTTCTTGTATTATTGATGAAAAATAATATGGGGAAATTTTCAGGATTTGCTCATTTTGTTGCTCGTATTTTTTAATTTTCTCCTTTATATCATTATCTTCTGTAATATATCCATTTATCTCATTTTCTATTATATCTCTTCCTTGACTTATGCTTATATATTTAGAATCATGTTTGCATATTATTTTAACAATTTCTTCATATATTAAATTCATGTAAATCTTTATATTATTTATTTCCTTTGCTTGTAATAATTCCTCCATTTTTTTCCAATTATCTAATATTATTCCAAAACATGATGTCTCTTCTGAGAAATATTGTGAAAGATCTTTATCATCTAAAATCTCCAAAATATTTGCAACTAAGAGATGACTACATAAAATAAAATTGATAATTCTAAAGGACAATTCATTAATATTTCTAATATTAATGCCAGATTTATTTATGTTTTCCTTAGTCATTTGCCCTATACCTTTATTAGGGGTATTCAATAAAGGATCAATAACTTCTCTTTTAAAATTATCAAAATATTTAAAAGGCATTGTTTTATCGGCATATTTTTTTGAAAATTCTTTTTTTTTTGCATCTTCGTTTAAAAAAATTCTATAATGGCCTTCTCTTCTTATTAATTTATGTCTTTGGCCTCCTATTTCTAAACCACATTTGACACATTTAGATTTTTCCCTGGGGAATCCACATGGACGAATATTATAAAATTTACCACAAGAGCATATATATGCAGCATTATCTGAAGGCTCATTTTTAAGATGATTTTCTATTTCATAATATGATTCTATAAATTCATTTCTATTTTGGAAAGAACCTGGTATATAATTATTTCTTATGAATTCAATTAATTGTTGCTTTTGACTTTTATCTAGATAAAACAAAGAAAATAAATTATTTTGAGAAAATTGAATCAAAATAACAAATTTAATGCAGAATAATAATATATATAATTGATCTGACGTTATATCATTATTCTGTAATTTTAATTTTGGTAATATTTTTGAAGAAAATGAATTCTTATCTATTAAATAACTAATGAGCTTTTGAGAATTATTATGAAGATTTAAATTGAATTGTCTAAATTTGTTGAAAATTTTATTTGCTTTTTCATCCAAGTTATGCTCGCCATTTTCGTTTTTATACAAATCTAAAATATATTTATTAACCAAAATATCAAATAGAAAATCAAAGCCTTTATAATTTGTATTATTGCTATTTATATAATCAGCTATAGAACTAAAAAGTTTATTTTGCTCAAAATTTTCCAAAGATATATCTATTATATTATTTAAATTTTGGTAATATTCAAAAGTATTAATATTAATAAAAGAAAAATTATAAGAATGAATAATTTCTTTTGTGGATAATAGAATTATAAATTCATCATGATTTAATAATTTTAGATAATCATTTTTAGTTTTTATTGATTCAATAAAGTCAACATAATTTTTATTTTCATTCTTAAACAAGTATTTGAATAAAAATAATTTAAGTGAAAATATTAGTTTATTATTTTTTTTACTTAATAATTTTTTAAAAATATTCTCAAAATTCAAAACATTTTTATCTTTATTAAAAGTAATGAACTCTGATAATTTTTTCAAATAATTTTTTATATATGCAATACAATAAATTTTTCCCAGTTTTTTTACATCTTCATTAAATTCTCTTTCGCCCAAGTAATAATCCATTGCAATTACAAAATATTCAAAAGATAAATCTGATAATATATTATTCATATATCCCTCTATATCTTTAATATTAATTTCACTTAATTTTCTTCCTTTTTCTAATTTCTTGAAATATAAATTACATTCACATTCAAAATAAAATAAAATATTCATTTCTAAAGAATCTATGTTTATATCATTTATAATTTTATATAATTCTAAGTTTTCATTATTATCATTATCAGTGAAATTTTTCATAAAATCATTAATACAATCTTCTTTAGTCAAATCTGCTTCGTTTGAAATAATTTTTGGTTCTACATTATCTATGATTCTTTTTAATATAGGTAATATATGTTTTATCTGATATTCTGTTATATTATTAAAGTATATAATTGATATTTTTTTACGAAATTCTTTATCTAAAGATTTATTAAATCTATATATAAATAAATTATTTAATAATAAGGAATATTCTTTTTCATTTTTTTCTTTATCAATTAAAGTATCTAAAATATTTTGTAAGATTTTATAATTCTCTTCAAGTCCTTGAAAATCACCTTTTTCAATGAAATAATTTTCATTATTGATATTATCTATTATATTAATAAATATTTCTTTTATATCTTTTGCCATTTTTTTATTTTTACAAGAATCAAAGCTTGTAAATATATTAATTAATATTTGAAGAGTATACATTTCCTTACTAGGTAAATATAATTTATAATAAATTTGTATTGCAGTTTTGGATATCTTTTTGATAGAATCCAAATATTCATAAAAATTGTCATCAGAAATTTTCTTATATCCTTGATATTTAAATATGCATTTTATAAGAGATTCATATATAATAAAAAAGCTTTCGTTTACTTCTCTTGTATAAGCTGGTAAATTTTCATTTATTTCATAGTTTATTTCTTTATTTGATATTATATCCTTCCATTCAGAGAAAAAGTTTTGTAAATATTTATCTAAAGTCAAAAATATTTCTAACAAATCATATATTTCATCATTATAGCAAATTAAAAATATTAAAATTTTACTTAAGGTATCTTGATCATATTTAATATTTAATTCTTCTGTTTCATTATTAATATTTATAATATTATTATCAAAAGAAGAAAAACTATCTTGTAAATTTATGCTCTTGTTATTATCAATAAAAGAATATTTACTATCGTTATTAATATTTAATCTTAATTGAATTAATATATCTAAAAATTGTAATCCTTTATCAATATTTTCTTTATATCTTCTAGTCAAATATATTGTCACAAAATCAATATAAATCAATTTTAAATATTTCATATCATTATTTTTTATTAAATCATTTAATCCATCTATTCTTAATAATTCTCCTTTTACATTATCTATAAAATCTTTTTTTGATTTTATATAATAATTTATCTGCTGGTTAATTTGATCATCTTCAATAACTTCTGTTCTCAAATATTCTTCATTATGATTATAATCTTCTCTTATATTATTTTCAATAAATGCATATATTTTATCAAACCATTTTTTACTTAAAGGCAAATTTAGATTGAGAATTAAAGAAATTTGATTACTTTTAATTTTTTCAATAGGATTTACCAAAGAAAAGTCTAAATTATTTATGTATTTTTCAATATAAGTTAGTATATCTTTTTCTTTTTCAATAAATTTATAATTTAATAATAAAGGATTTAAAAAATTGTCTTTCTCTGCCTTAAATATGATTTTAAATAATAAATGTAATATAAAATCATTTAGTTTCTTATAAATAATATCTATAAATTCAATGTCATTATATTCAAATAATCCTTCCTCAAGTATTGAGTTTATTATTTTATTTAAATTTCCTCCAAATTCTTTTTCTATTCTTTTCTTAATTAAGTTTAATATATATTTACTATTTGATAATTTATAAACTATTTGTTCTGAGTATAAATTATTATCAATATTATTTTCTTCTATTTTATTATTTTTTAATTCATATATTATATAACTAAATATTTGATGAAATATTTTCAATAAACCATTATTTTTTTCATTTAAGATTTCATTGATATACTCCATAGGACTTTTTGATATTATTTTTATTATATTTTTATCTTTTTTTCCATGTAAATTATCAATGAAAAATTGAATATATTCTTCATCTACATTTGAAATTAAATCATTTACCAATGCTTTTTTTTTTATTTTTGCATTCTTAGTTTTCTTAGTTTCTATTATTTGTCTTGCTAAAGAAATTATAAATATTATATGTTTATTTTTAATATTATGATTAATATTTATTTTTTCTGTTTCAAATTGCTTTATCTTTATCTTGATTTGATTCATTTTATTTAAGTCTTCTTCCCTGAATTTTAATATTAAAATTTTTTTATCTTGATTATGATAATAATCATCTAGAATATCTTCTAGATCATTCTCATTTTTTATTGAATTTACTATTTTTTCACTTAAATTTTCTCTTTTCAATATTTCAAATGAATTAATTGGATTCTCTCCTTTTATGCATGGTTCTAATAATTTTGAAAAAGTATAAATAATTAATTTGCAATTCTTTTCTTTAGTAAATAAATTTTTTTGATAATTACATAATTCTCCAAAGCTATAATAATGATTTGATTGATAATATTCTAATAGGCTATTTGAAATTTTATTTTCATCTATTTCTGAATCAATAGTTTTAATTAAAGCTATAATATCTTGAGAAAGTAACTTAGATAAAGTCTTTAATACATTATCATATATATTTTTTTCTTCTATTTTTTTATCAAATTCTTTTAGAACCAAACCTTTTATTTCTTCAGGAGTATACCATAAGATTTGTTTTTTTAAATCAATTTTGCATTTTTCATTTCCTGAAATTATTATATTCATAAATTTAATTATTTTTTCAGCTATGCTTATTTGCAAATCATTCATTAAATATTCAATTGAAAAAATATGCTTTTCAAATCTATTTAAAAAAGGTGGATCTTCCATTTTTTCTCTTATTTGCTCTTCATTTACTAATACAATTGCTCTGAAATCATTATGAACAACTGAGTATGATTTATAATTTGCAAAAGCAATTCTTGCGAATTTTTTTCCTCCTAACATTGTGAAATTTTGATTAAATAAATTATATAAAGAGGGATATATATTTTCCATATTTTTTAGTACTAATATATCCCCATTTTCTAGACTTAATTGAATTTTATTTAATAATTTTTCATTATATTTCTCTTCATTGACATCTTCTGTTAATTGACTTCCCGAATAAAATATATAATTTTTTTTGAGCTTTTGCATTATGTAACTTAATAAATGAAGGCTCATAGATGATTCAATAATAATTAATAAATATCTACTATTATTATCTTTTATATTATCCTTTAAGCAATCAAGAATATTAAAAGATATTTTATCTTTTATAATATTTAAATTTTGAGTTTTTTGGTCTTTATAAAATTCGTCAAATATTTTTTTAACTTTTTCGAATGAATTAAAAGGTTCTCTTAATCCTTCAAAATTCCTTTTTAATGATTTTAATCCTATTTCATATGATTTTTCATTTATTTTTAAATTATCATCATTATCATCATCATCATCATCCCATTCTTCTAAACTAGTTTCTCCGCATGAACAACAATTTGGTTCATTTCTATTTATTTTAATTTTATTTTTTTCTTTCTTTTCTTTCTTTTCATTTATTAAATATTGCATTGCATTTTTAATTAAGTGATAAAAATCACGCAAGCCATGAAATTCACTTTGACTTGAAGATTTTATCTCATCTTTATATTTACAGTAAGTTTTAACCAAATTTGTGAATAAATCCTTATATTGATTGAATATTTCCAAATCTAAATTAGAACCAATAGCATATGCTGTTTCTTCTAAATCTTTTTCTTCTAATGGAGGGACTCCTAAAAATATAGTTCTATTCATCTTTGAAGCATCTAATATCCAATTTGATATACCAACAAATCCAACTTTTAGTTCATTGTCATCATATTCCAACTCGGAATGAATTACTTTCAGTGGATTATTAGGACTTTCTTCAGCTAATCCCATTTCATCAAAATAAACTAATGATATTATATCATCCTTAGTTTTAGAAGTATTTTCATTAATATCGATGTCATTTATGGCATTATCTTTAATCTGGTTTTGACCATCAATATTGTTGATTCCATCATTATTCTTTTTGTTTTTTTCTTTATTTTTATTCAAGACTTTTCTAGCTTTATTAAATACTTTTTGCACTCCTTCAGAAGTACTTGTTTTTGAACCTTGATAAGAAAAAACTAATAATTCTGGATATTGCCTAAAAAAATCATTTTCTGATCTATTTCCTTTCATACTATCATATAATATTTGGAAAGATAATGATTTACTTGTTCCAGGTTTACCACATATAATTAAAGGTATTTTATTTACAATACAAACAAATAATGCAAAAATATTTTCTGATAGAGATGAATTACTTGCTATTCCACGTGGTATATTAAGTTTTGATAAAAGGTAATTTTTTTCTCTTTTTATAACATCAAAATATTTTTGTTCTTTTAAAACTTTTTGTATTTCTTTTTTGAGTTCAAATCTCAATTTGTTATTTGAAATCCTAATATAATAGCAAAAATACAAGCAAAGACATATAGTATCTATATATAAATCATTATTTTTATTTATTGTAGTATTATCATGTTTAGTTGTTAAATAATTAACAAAAAAATCGAATAAAATATTAAATCTTCTTAATTCTCTTAAGCTAACCGAAGAAACATCATTATGATTCCTTATATAATTTTGACATAAAACTATTCCTTTTATTGCAAGATTTTCAACATATTCATCAGTATCATACTTTTTTAATGTTTCTTTGACTATGCTTTTGATGTATTTTTTCTCATCTTCTAAAGATAAATTACCAAAATCAAAAATAGAAGTTAATAAAGAATGAGGAAGAGGATTAACTAAATAAACCAATCTCTGCTTATAATCATAATAATTTTTATCAGGACTTACTAAACAAAAATTATCTTCTTCTTTTTGATTAGAATTTATTTTTCTCAAACGATAAGGATTGCAAGCTGCTATAAATGTTAACTTTTTATTTAATGCTTTTCCATTATAAGTATGCTTATAAAATATTTCACTTAATAATCCCATTGAATTACATGTATTTATTTCATCAAAAAATACCCAAATTTTTTCATTTGAATTATTATTTTCCTCACTATTTGCTTTATTATTCACAGATTCAATAAATTTAATAATATCTTGATCTTTAATTCCAGCATGGATATTTTTAGTTTCTAGATTCATTTTTCCGTTGTTTAATAAAGTTGATAGCATCTTTATTAAACTAGTCTTACCACATCCAGTTTCTCCCATAAGGATTACTGGGATACCTGCTCTAGTTCTTAATAAAATTAAAATCATTTTTATAAAATTATCACTCGTGAAGCAGTAAGAACCTATTATTTTCTCCATTTGTTCCTTTGATAAAGTGTTTAAATTTAAAATATTTTTTACTTCAGGAATGAATTTTTCATGTGTTAATTCTCTATAATTTATTAATGGCACTTCTTCTCTAATTTCTGTTTGAGAATTATATAATTTTAATAATTGGTTATATTCTTTTTCCCATGGCTTTGATGTTGTAATAATACTAAATGTTTGAACATCCTCATTGAAAAATACCAAACTTGGATTTATTTTTTCAAAAGTTATTATTTCGTCTTTATTTGATAAAGATTGATTTGCAATTTCATTTATTTTTTCTTCATTAAATGTTCCAAATAATTGGGTGTTTGTTTTCTTTTGATTTAAAACAATTTTATTATAAGGACCTTTTACAAAATATAATGTTAATTTTATAAGATTTTCAATCATAATTTTACGAATATTTGTAATTGAATTTTTTTTTTTTGTTTTATTAATAGTTCTTGTAAATAATGTTTTTATTTTTTCATTTTGTTTTAAAATATCTGGCCTTAAGTAATAACTTAAACAAAATTTTTTGAATTGATCAGCTAAAATATGAATAAAAGCAACTTTTTGATAATAATTCCCTTCTTTTATACTAAAATATTTATTAATTATAGTTTCACATTCTTCCATAGGAATAACTTCATTATTTTTTTCTATATCAAATAAATTTTCTTCAATTGAATTATCTTCTAACATTTTTAAGATATGAGTAACTATTTGTATATCACTTAATTTATTTTTATTATCCGGCTCTTTTTCAGTTTCTCTCATTTTAGGCAATTCTTTAAGAAGCAATTCTTTATTTGTAAAATAATTTAATAATTTGAATTTATCCTTCATATTATAAAAACCTTTGGGCAATTCCACAATTATCTTTGCATTATAACCTAAATAAAATGTTTTTTCATCATATGAATAATTTCTTGTTATTAATATACTAAATAAGAATTCTCTTATAATTAAGGAGGAATTTTTGTCGCTTTCATATACATCTATATGCAAATAATTTTTTTCATAATTATCTTTATTTATTTCTAATTTAGTAATACGATTAATAATTTCTGTTCTAGTAAAAGAACCCCCTATAGGAAAATACAAATATTTTAAATTTAATTTTTCTGCTTCATATTTTATTTCAGTGGATTTTCCTACTCCTGCTGCATCAGAAGTCCATATTTCTACTGGATTTAAATTATCTTCATTTTTAATATTTTGATCAATGCCAATATTTCCAATTATAAAATATTCATGGCCATTTAATAAAGTCAATTCCTTTTTAAAAGGTGAATTTGAATCATTAAATAAAATTAATAGACTTGAAATAATACTATTTTTATTTTTATTATATAATGACTCTAAAATCCATAAAAAATATTGAGCATTTGACAACTCTAAACTATCAGGATTTAATATAATAAACAAAACCCTATAATTGCATAATAATGCTCTATAAATAAAAGCAGTTATTTCTTCTTCATTTGTCTCTTTGGTACATAATAATAAAGTAATAGAGAGAGGTAAATTCCCTGTTAGTTTTTTATAAATAGATATTATTTGAATTTCTTGATTTATTTCATCTACACACCAACTGTAAAATCCTGGTTTTATTTTTTTGGTGAATTCATTTTTAATTATATTTTTAATGTATAAATCTTTTCCTTGTAAATGATTAATTGTCAAGCATTCATCAAGAAAATTATTCATTTCATTAATCATACTTTTGAAATCACAATTATCTACATAATTATTATTATTTTTTATTCTATTAGGAATTTTGATGATTTTGTTATCAGATAACTTTTTTAATAAAGAAATAATATCAATATTATTATTATTATTATTTAAATAATTATAAATATCATAAAATTGTTGGCCATATAAAAGTCTAATTAAAGGCTTTTCTTTATATGCTTCAGTTTGAGATTCTTCTAAAAGATTAGTTATTTTTTTATAATGCTTTATAACATCTTTAATTTCCATATTTTCTTTAACTGCAATAGAATCTTTAATATGAATTTTTTCTTTGAATAAATTTGGATATCCTTTTATATATAAAGAAGTTAAATAATTTACTAAAATATTTATATTTTCAACTATTTCAACAAATATCTTTGAATTTTTTGTCTTTTCTTCTAATTTATCAACTATATTATCAGATATATTACTAAATATTTTATTTGTAAATAATAAAGCTCTATCATGCAACTCTTGCAAATCATTATTATTAAAAGTTCTATCAACACCTAATATATCTGTATAAACTCCATTTATTTTAAGTAAACGAGTTGCATTATCAAAAGTAATTTCTATGTTAGAATACTTTAAGATTTGCTCTATTTTTTTTCTTGATACTTCAGGCTTATCTAAATATTCTTCATATTCATTTTTTATTTCTCCAAAATTGTTTAGATAATTTCTAAATGAATTTCCAAAGGAAGGTGTTGTTATAAAAGCAGTTTTAAATTCATCAATTAATGATTCATCAGTATCTGAATTAAGGGCTTTAATATTCTCAAAAAAATTACTTACATTCATAAAATCTTGTATATCTTTGATTTGAATTTTTGAATTTTCTGATTCCCCTACAAATTCAGACAAAGCCTTTATTTCTTCATTAGTTTTACCAAAAACATATTTAATTCCTTCTTCATTATTACATAAAATTTTCAGAAAATCTATAAAAATTTTGTTTTCATCTTCGCCTTTAAATGATGCAATATCTATTCCTAAAGTTTTTAATCTTTCAATGTTTTTTTCAATTTGTCTTAGAGTTATATCATTTTTATCACTTGTTACTTTCTTATATATTTCCATTATTTCTCTATAAAAAATTGTTTTTTTTACTTTAAATAGTTCAGTTAACAATTTAATTGATTTCAATATTTTTTTTAATGACTCTAAAAATGGTAAATAAATCAAATATTCTTTTATAGAAATTTTATCGTCTTTTAGATAAATTCTATTATTAAATTCATTTCCTAAATCATATTCTTTTAAGATTCCACTATTTTTTTCATTATTTTCTTCTAAAATTATATTATTTTGTTCTACAATTTCATTATGATCTTCAAAAAATGCATTATTTAATCTAATATTATCTTCTACAATATTTATATAATTTCCATTATCTTCTTCATCTTTTTCATCCTCTTTTTGTAACTCATTTTCCACTAATTTAATTTCATTTATTTTTTCTTCTTTTTTGTCCTCTTTTTTTGATGAATCAATAATATTATTATTTGTTTTGAATGAATTTAAATTAGAATTAATACATATAGGATTTTTAAAATCTTTATTTAAGTAAGCATCTGATATAAATTTTAATTCTTTTTCTATTAAAGATATGCAGTTTCTTTTATTTTCTTTACTGTCATTATTTACTAAATTTTCATTAATTATATTTTCTATTGAATTTGATATTATTTCTAAATAAGGTATCTCTTTTATTTGGAAATTTCTATTATATTTATTTAATATTTGCAATTCGCAAAAAGATTTAATAGTTGCTTCAAATATTTTAATTTCATCTTCATTGCTAAATTTTTTCTTGTTTTCTAAATATAGACCTGTAAAAATCTTTGATTCATTTATCTTATTATATTTTTCCCAAAACTCTAATTTTTCATTATTATTAAAGAATTTATTTATATCTTTTATAGAATTAATTAAATAAAAGTTATTTATCTCAGTTATTAATTGCTCAATTTCATTTATAAAATTCTGCTCAGAAAATTCAAAAAATAATTTAAAAAATTGCTTTGCTTTTAATAATTTATTATAATGTTTTTCAATTTCATTTATTTTTTCTTTTAGTTTCTTGCTAAGGTATTCATCATCTAATAATTTTAAGTTATCTTTAAAATAATCTTTGTTCAGTTCTTCCTTTATTATAATAGCTTCATTATAAATTATATTTAAATTATTTAATTTATTATAAAAATCTGTTATTGCTTGGCTTGATTTGATAAGATAATTCCCAGAATTAAAAGAATTTCCACGAAAAGTTGATCTAATTATTTTATAAAGTTTTATTTTGCTATATGATTGCTCATCAAAAAAATCTTTTTCTGTTAATATATATCCATCAAGATTATTCAAAAAATCATTAATAAAAGCCTCATTTTTTATTTCATTTAAATTATCAATTATATATAAAATAGTATCCATATCTCTAATTATTTTCTTGTTGGTAAAAAACCTAATTATACAACTTTTTAAATTTTTATCCTTGCTTAAAATATCATTTTTAATGAGCAATAAATATAAATCAGATAATATTCGTGTTGAAAATCTTTTTTCTATAAAAGAAAGAAAATCGTTAAAATTATATTCAACTTTTTTAAAAATCTTAATGATATTGAAAATATCATTTACTATTGTTCGGCAAATTTTTTCTTGATAAGTTGAAAAAAGAATCATGAATTTTTCATATAAAAATTTAGCTATACCAAAATTGAATATTTCTTCTGGTATTAATTTGAATATTAGGCCAATATCTTTCATTACCCCTATTTTTTCGAATATTATCATGATTAAATCATTATAATTTTGTTGGCTAATTTTTTTCCATATCATTATGAAGTTATTGAAATCTTTTTCATCAAATTCATATATATTAATTAATTTAAAAATATTTAAGTCATCTTTAGGATAAAAAATTGATTCATCATAATTTATAATAAATTTGATTATTTGTTTTGAGTTTAATTTTTCTTCTTTTGCAAGGGAAATTGCTGTTCTTCTAATTTCTTCATTTATATTTTGATATTCAAATAATTGGTCTCCATATTTTTCTTGATTTTTTATCATTTCTCTTAGATTAATTAAATTAATTAGATCATTACCTCTAAAAAATTGAAAATATTTTTTTATTATATCCTTGAAATTAATAAAATAATCTTTATTTTCTTTTTCTAAATCCAAAAGTAATTTATGAATTTCGACTATCTTTTCAAAATTATTAGTTAAAATTTCGAATGATAAATTTAACTTTTTTTTATAGAATATCTTTTTCATTAATTCGAAATTTGATAATATGAATTTTAATGAATAAAATAAATTAGGGCATAACCCTAAAATCATTTTTGTTTCTTCAATTGTTTCAGAAATTCCTAATAAATCGCAAATTATTTTTTCATTAATTAAATCGTTTTTATTTATATTTGAAAGCATTACCTGCCTTTTAATTACTTCTAAAAATTTCTTATTTTCTGATAATTCCAAATATTTTTTTGGTTCATATTTTCTATAAAATGTTTCTTTTAAAGCTCCAAAATATATCAGTATTTGATCTTTTTTATTTAGGTAAATAGAATCTCTATTTGCAGTCTCTATATTAACCAAAATTTCAAATAAATTTTTTTTCTCTTTGAAATGATCAAAAAATTGTTCATATCTTTTGGAGTTTATATTCTTTGGAAAAAATATGTTATTTTGATTTTCATGAAATACTTCTAAAGTAGAATAAAAATATGTAGATTTTTTATGAGTTATTTCTAGAAGATTCATAATAATAGAAAAATGAATTTTGCCTTTTCTAATATGAAAAAGAGTGTCATCAATAAAAGATAAAGATAAAGATTTGTTTTCCCATTTGTCAATTTTTAATTTTGTTAAAAAATAAGAAAATTTTAAAAATAAATCTAATTTATTTTGAAATATATTTATTCTAATTTTATTTTTATAATTTTTGTATATATCTTCTAAAGAATGTTCATATACAAAACTATAATCTTTGCTTTTAAATGGTATGGCAATTGAATTAATATCTGTTATATTATTTTTTATTTTCAAGTTTAAAGTAATTCCATGTTTACAATATTTTTCATTTGGTATAAAAGAAATCATATAAAGTTGTTGTATTATTTTAATTTCAGAATTATCACTACTTTTTTTATCATATTTTTTTTCTTCTAAATTTATTAATTCAGTTTTTTGTGAATGAGCAAACATATCAGATATTTTTAATTCTAATTGGTCTTTATTATAATTGTTTTTATCAATTGTAAAAATACAAAATAAAGTACATTTCTTTTCATTTAATGATTCATTCCCATTTTGTGGAATATTATTATCTTTATTTTGGATATTTATTTTATTCTTCTCCATTAGTTATTAAACTAATTTCTAATAAATATTAATCTTATTTTAATAAATTTAATTAAATTGGCACAGAATTATATAGATTATAAAGTAATGGGGATTGGGGATTGGGGATTGGGGATTGGTGATTGGGGATTGGGCTCAATCGCCAATTGCCA
>Ga0247608_10004625_pt1 | contig 15282 bp, 12 predicted proteins | sample 176DNAGHGlowgp2_FD_193490 | JGI IMG/M metagenome (GOLD analysis project Ga0247608, IMG submission 193490) | Sheep rumen microbial communities from Palmerston North, Manawatu-Wanganui, New Zealand - 1766 DNA GHGlow gp2 | ecosystem: Host-associated > Mammals > Digestive system > Stomach > Rumen ...
GAGAACCAGCGTCTGAAAGGCATCCTGCCCAAGAACTTCGCACGTCCCGAGCTCGACAAGCGCCGTCTGGGCGAAGTGGTGGAGCTCTTCTCCAACATCCAGATGCACGAGAGCGGCGACGAGAAGGACCTCCTGGGCCGCACCTACGAATACTGTCTGCAGAAGTTCGCCTCGATGGAGGGCAAGAATGCGGGCGAATTCTATACGCCCAGCTGCATCGTGCGCACCATCGTCGAGATCCTCGAACCCTACGAGGGCCGCGTCTATGACCCGTGTTGCGGTTCGGGTGGCATGTTTGTGCAGAGTGCCAAGTTCATCCGTCGTCACAGCCGCGACCTGCAGCGCATATCGATCTACGGACAGGAGGCCAATCCGAGCACGTGGAAGATGGCGCACATGAACGTGGCTATCCGTGGTCTCGAAGCCAACCTGGGCAAGACCTATGCCGACACGTTCTTCGACGACCAGCATCCCACCTTGCGTGCCGATTTCATCATGGCAAATCCTCCGTTCAATCTCTCCGATTGGGGTCAGAGCAGCTTGCAGGAGGATGTGCGCTGGGCCTATGGCTTGCCACCATCGGGCAATGCCAACTTCGCCTGGATGCAGCACATGATCCATCACCTCAGTCCCACCGGTCGCATCGGCCTCGTGCTGGCCAACGGTGCACTTTCCAGCCAGTCGGGCGGTGAAGGCGAGATACGCCGCAACATCATCAACGCCGACCTCGTGGAGGGCATCATCGCCCTGCCCGACAAGCTCTTCTACAGCACGGGCATTCCCGTGTCGTTGTGGTTCCTCTCGCGCAACAAGTCGCAGCGCGGCAAGGCGCTTTTCATCGATGCACGTCAGATGGGCGTGATGGTCACTCGTGCCGTACGCGAACTCACCGAGGACGAAATCCTCCGCATCGCCAGCACCTTCCATCAGTTCCAGCAGGGCACCCTCAAAGATGAGAAGGGCTTCTGCGCTGTGCGCACCACCGCCGACATCGCCGCCCAGGATTATATCCTTACCCCCGGCCGCTACGTCGGCATCGCCGAAGCTGCCGATGATGGTGAGCCCTTCGACGCCAAGATGAAGCGCCTCACCTCCGAGCTCTCCACCCTCTTCGCCGAGAGCCATCGGCTCGAAGAAGAGATCGCGAAGCAGCTCGCTTCGCTCGGCTATAAGATCTAGACATGGTCGATAAAATGATGCTGAGCTATCAAAAGAAGAAAGAGGAAGAGTTCGTCACCGAAGGTGGCATCCGTGAGCGCATGACCGCCGCCCGTTTGGGCTATCGCACCAATCAACGTGACACTATCGAACAGCTCACACGAGAAGTAGAAAGCCTCAAGAAAGAAAATGCAGAATTGAAGAGCAGATTTAATAATAATCAAAAAGGCCAATAAAGAAGAGGTAAGTGCAAAAAATGAGAATAACGCGCATTTTTTGCGTGTTAATATTGTGATAAACAAACGCCTCAAAAATATTGCAGAATCTAAGAAAAGTATTGAATAATGGAAGAGTGGAAAGAATATAAGTTGGGAGAGATTTGCACAAAGATAGGAAGCGGTGCCACTCCAAAGGGCGGCAAAGAATCCTATCTTGGAGGAGGCATATCTTTAATCAGAAGTCAAAATGTCTTAGACTTCACTTTCTCTTTAGATGGATTGGCGTTCATAAATGATGAGCAAGCCTCCAAGCTTGATGGTGTTGAAATATATAAAGGTGACGTTCTTTTAAATATAACTGGCGATTCTGTTGCAAGATGCTGTATAGTTCCAGATTCTGTCTTGCCAGCAAGAGTAAATCAGCATGTATCGATTGTCAGAGGAGACAAAACAAAAGTTCTAAATGAGTATATCTTATATTATTTACAATATAAGAAACAGTTACTACTTTCTTTATCTCAAGGAGGTGCAACAAGAAATGCACTTACCAAAGGAATGATAGAAGAGTTTCGCATTCTTTTACCTTCTATTGATGAACAATCCAAAATCGTCTCCATCCTCAAATCCCTCGACGACAAAATCGAGAACAACAGGAAGATAAACGAGAACTTAGAGCAACAGGCACAGGCTTTATTCAAGTCTTGGTTTGTTGACTTTGAGCCATTCCGTGACCAGCCTTTCGTTGAGTCGGAACTTGGAATGATTCCTGAGGGGTGGAGAGTAGAAGAAATTGGTAATATATCACGATTGAATGCTGGTGGAGATAAACCTCAAATTATTTCTAATGTTCCTTTGGATGATTGTAATATTCCAATATATTCTAATGGGTTAGAAAGCAAAGGCCTCTATGGATATACTAATGAGGCAAGAATATCGGAACCTGCAGTTACTATTTCTGCAAGAGGCACGATAGGTGATGTTAACCTAAGATTAGTACCTTTTTGTCCAATTGTTAGGTTGATTTCTGTAATTCCTCAAGGCATTATACATGTCTATTTTTTATATTATTCATTAAAATGTAAAAGAATAGAAGGTGTTGGAACAACCCAACAACAATTAACTGTCCCAAATTTCAAAAAGGAAAAAATAGTAGTTCCTGAAGCAGAAAAGATAGATAGATTCGCAAAGATTATTGACCCTATTATAAAACAAATGGGTATTATGGATAAGGAAATCATCCGTCTCTCCCTCCTCCGCGACACCCTTCTTCCCAAACTGATGTCGGGCGAGATAAAGCTATAACAAATAAAAGCATCCCAACGGATGCTTTTTTGTTGCCTCTATAGTTAAAGAATTAATTCATGAGAAATTCGTGTCCATTCATGATAATTCGTTGTTAAAAAAGAAAAAATGCAAAATAAAGCCCTCTAAAAACAATATTTCCCTCCGATAATTTTGGAGTTTTCTGAAAAACACGTTATCTTTGCAACGAAAAAGTGAAAAAAAGTTCTCAAACACTCATTGAAGGACATGATGAACGATAAACCCAAAAGAATCCCCTACGGGATGCAGAACTGGGAGGACGTGCGCCTCTCGAACTACTACTATGTCGATAAGACCCGCTTCATCCCCGAGATAGAGGCAGCGAATCACTATTTCTTCTTCATTCGTCCCCGCCGCTTCGGCAAATCGCTGCTAATGAATATGCTGCGTCAGTACTACGACGTGCGCAAAGCCCCGCTCTTCGACCGACTCTTTGGCGACCTGTGGATTGGCAAGCATCCCACCGAGAGCCATAACCAGTACCTCGTACTTTATCTGAACTTCTCGATGATTGGGGGAGGAATGGACAAGTATGAGGAGAGCATGAACTCTTATTGCATGATAATGATGGATGACTTCTGCCATCGTTATGAGGACCTATTGCCTAAAGATACTCTCGAAGGGTTGCATGAGCAAACCTCAGCTAACGCGATGCTGAGCCATCTGAATGTCATGGCACAACGAACAGGTCAACAGATCTACCTCTTCATAGATGAGTACGACCACTTCACCAACGATATCCTCGCTGACCCTGCTATTGAACTTGCATACAAGACACAAACTCACGGTACAGGAGCCTTGCGTCAGTTCTTCAATGTGGTGAAAGGCGGTTCCGATAGTTCCATCAAACGTGCTTTCATCACGGGTGTCAGCCCCGTGACGATGGATGACCTGACCAGCGGCTTCAATATCGGCACCAACTACACAACACAGCCGGAATTCAATGCAATGGTAGGGTTCACCGAAGAAGAGGTACGCGAGATGATTGATTATTATCGCCAATACTATACTTTCCAGCATACAACCGATGAACTCATCGATATTATGAAGCCGTGGTACGACAACTACTGTTTTGCCAAGGATTGTATCGATGAATCGCCCTTGTACAACAGCGACATGGCCCTCTATTTCATCGACAACTATATCCGACGGAAAGGTCGAGTCCCTGAGGATATGCTTGATGCGAACATTCGCACCGACTACAACAAGCTGCGTATGCTGATTCGCAAGGACCGGGGCTTCGAACACGATGCAAGCATTATCCAAAGTATCGTCGAAACAGGCGGCATCACTGCTGCTTTGAAAGACCATTTCCCTTCAGAGCGCATCACTGATCCTGACAACTTCGTTTCGCTACTCTATTATTTCGGTATGCTTACTATCGCAGGAAGCAGACGTGGCAAGATAGAATTCCGCATCCCGAATCAAGTGGTACGAGAACAGATGTACGGTTATCTAACCCAGACCTATCGCGACAACGACCTTTCTGTTGATGATTACCAACGCGGTTTGTTGATAGAAAACATGGCATACGATGGTGACTGGCAACCCTATTTCGAGTTTATCGCCGAAACGTTACATCGCTACTCCTCGAATCGCGACAAGCAGAAGGGCGAGTTCTACGTCCACGGCTTTACCCTTGCGATGACTTGTCTGCAAAAGTTCTATCTGCCCATCAGCGAGCAGGATGCGGGTGTGAAGAGCCTGAAAGGACAGGAGGTGAGCGGAGGCTATGCGGACATTTATATGCAGCCCCGCCTCGACAACTATCCAGACCTCGAGCACAGCTATCTGCTGGAGTTGAAGTATCTTCCCTCGTCATCTACCGATGCAGAAGTCGAGACTGCACGCCAAACTGCCATCTCCCAGCTTACGCGCTATGCCCAAGGCATCAACATCGACGGTACCAAAGGGCACACCCAGCTCCATCGTCTGGTCCTCGTTTGGCGCGGCATGGAACTTGCCGTCGCTGAAGAGTTTTAACCCTACTTGTATTATTACGAACAAGAGGAATAAGCCATGTCCCACACCTTCACCGAAGACGCATACGAGCAGACGCTGATAGAACTGTTCCGCGACGAGCTGGGCTATCAGTACCAATGCGGATACGACATAGAGCACGACGTGCGCGTGCCCTATCTGCCCGACGTGCTGCGTGCTGCCTTGGTGAAGCTCAATCCGGGACTCCCCACTTCGACCATCGACGATGCCGTGAAGCGCATTACGACGCTCCAGGGCGGCACCCTCGTGCAGAACAACGAATCCTTCACCGATATGATGCAAGGCGGCGTGCCCGCCCAACTTCCTCCCGTCAAAGGTCAGCCCGAGCGCACGGTGCTGGTCAAGCTCATCGACTACGAACGTCCCGACGCCAACGACTTTCGCATCGTCAACCAGTGGACCGTCGAGCAGTTCCAGAAGCGGCGCTGCGACATGGTGGTCTTCCTCAACGGCCTGCCCCTCGTCGTCATCGAACTGAAGAGCGCCCTGGCCGAAAATGCCAGCGTCCACGACGCCTACATGCAGATCAAGAACTACCAGGCAGTGGTGCCCGACCTCTTCACCTTCAACGCCTTCAACGTCATCAGCGACCTCACCGACACCCGTGCCGGCACCATCACCGCCAACGAGTCGCGCTACATGGAGTGGAAGGTGCCCCACACCCAGAACCGTGCCGTCGATTACCGAACCCTCTTCCTCGAAGTGTTCCGCAAGGACCAGCTGCTCGACATCCTCCGCAACTTCATCTGCTTCGACCGCAACGAAGGACACGTCGGCAAGATCCTCACCGCCTATCACCAGTATTATGCCGTAGGCAAGGCCCTGAAACGCGCCAAGGAGGCCGTGGCAGGCAATGGCAAGATTGGCGTCTTCTGGCATACGCAGGGCTCGGGCAAGTCGTTGAGCATGGTGTTCTTTGCCCACCTCCTCATTCAGAACCTCGCCGAATGTACGCTCGTCGTGGTCACCGACCGCAAGGACCTCGACAACCAGCTCTTCGGCCAGTTCAGCCGCTGCAAGAACTTCCTGCGTCAGACGCCACAGAAGGCCGAGAGCCGCAAGGAACTTGCCAAGCTGCTGAAAGGCCGTGTGAGCGGCGGCGTCATCTTCACCACCATCCAGAAGTTCGAGGAAGGCGACGGCGTGCTCAGCGACCGCCGCAACATCATCGTCATGACCGACGAGGCGCACCGCAGCCAGTATGGCGACGAGCATTGGGACAACCGCGACCTCCGCATGAAGAAGGGTTTCAGCCTCAAGATGCGCGAAGCCCTGCCCAACGCTTCGTTCATCGGCTTTACGGGCACTCCGCTTTCCGACCGTGACCGCGACACGCAGGAGGTCTTCGGCGACTACATCGACATCTACGACATGACGCAGGCCGTCGAGGATGGCGCCACGCGTCCCGTCTATTACGAGAGCCGTGTGCTCAACCTCGAACTCGACGAGAAGGTGCTCGAACTGCTCGACCGCGAGTTTGACGACCTTGCCGACGAAGGTGCCACCGACGAACAGCTCACCAAGACCAAGCACGAGCTGGCACGCCTCGAAGGCATCCTCGGCGACGACAAGACCATCACCTCGCTCGTCAAGGACATCATCCGCCACTACGAGGAGAATCGCGCCCAGGAACTCACGGGCAAGGCGATGATCGTGGCGCTGACACGCGGCATCGCCATCAAGATCTACCGCAAGATACTCGAACTGCGTCCCAAGTGGACCGACAAGGTAAAGGTCGTGATGTCGTCGGGCAACAAGGATCCCGAGGACTGGCAGCAGATCATCGGCAACGACCACTACAAGCAGGAGCTGGCGAAGAAGTTCAAGGACGACAACGACCCGATGAAGATCGCCATCGTGCGCGACATGTGGCTCACGGGCTTCGATGTGCCGTCTCTTGCCACCATGTACGTCTATAAGGCTATGCGCGGCCACAACCTCATGCAGGCCATTGCCCGCGTCAATCGTGTCTTCCCGGGGAAGGAGGGAGGACTCATCGTCGATTACATCGGCATCGCCCAGGCGCTCAAGGCTGCCATGAAGCAATACACGCAACGCGACCAGGAACGTTTCGGCAACCCCGACATCGCCAAGACCGCCCTCGTGAAGTGGCAGGAGGAACTCGACATCTGCCGCCAGCTCATCCATGGCTTCGACTACCGGGGCTTCTTCAGCGACCTCAACAAGCCAAAGGCCGATGCCATCACGGGAGGCGCCAACTGGCTCACCGACCCCAAGCGCCAGCAGCAGCGCCATGACATGGTGGAGCACAGTCGCGCCCTCCACAACGCCACCACGCTCTGCCGTTCGCTTCTGACCAAGGAGCAGAAGACCGAAGCCGCCTATTTCGATGCCCTTCGCGTGATGCTCGTACGCCTGGCGCAAAAGGGCCCCATCTCGCGCCACGAAATCAACGAACGCATCTCGAGCCTCCTTAACCAGAGTCTCCACAGCAAGGGCGTCATCAACCTTTTCGACGGCCACAAGCTGGAATTCTCGCTCTTCGACGAAGCCTTCCTCAAGGAGCTTCAGCGGATGAAGACCAAGAACCTCGCCGTCGAACTGCTCACCAAACTTCTGAAGGAACAGCTGCGCAAGCAGGGCGCCCACAACGTGGTGCAGAGCGACAAGTTCAGCACCATGCTCAGCATGACCCTCTCGAACTACCTGAAGGGCCTGCTCGACAACCAGACCGTCATCGAGGAACTCATCAAGATGGCCGAGCTGATGAAGCAGTCGGAGCAGGAAGGCAACGACCTTGGTCTCACTCCCGACGAAAAGGCTTTCTACGACGCCCTGTCGAAGCCCGAGGGTGTCCGTGCCGCCTACAAGGACGAGGACTTCATCGCCATGACCAAGGAGCTCACCGACATGCTCAACAAGAACCGCACCATCGACTGGAACCACAAGGAAAGCGCCCGCGCCAAGATGAAGGTCCTCGTCAAGCGCCTCCTCAAGAAGTACAAGTATCCTCCCGAGAACTGTGAAGAAGCCCTCGACATCGTCATGCGCCAGTGCGACAACTGGGCCGACAATGCCGACAACTTCGACTCTCCATCTCTTGCCCCTGTCGTCAGCCTCGGCCATGAAGACGACAGCACCACCCTCCTGGCTGCTGATGATGGAGGAAAAGAATGATTCTAAACCTACGCTATATTATGACCGAAGAAGAGCTAGCCGAGAAGAAGAAATACGCAGGGCAAAAGAAGCCTTCGATGAAACGCCGAGCCAGTGGTCATGACTACACCGAACGGCGCTTCTACATGATCACGCTCGAGACCGAAGGCCGCCTTCCCCTCTTTGGCCATCTGGCTGGCAATCCCTTCGCCGAGGCAGGAAGCAGCGACGCTCCCCACATCATCCTCTCCGAACTCGGCAAGGCCGTTCAAGACGAGTGGTTCTCCATCCCCGCTTTCTACCCCCAAATCGACGTGATCGCCCTCCAGATGATGCCCGACCACCTCCACGGCATCCTCTTCGTGAAAGCCCCCATCCCCCTCCACCTCGGCCAGGTCATCTCCGGCTTCAAGGCCGGCTGCCGCAAAGCCCAGCGCCGCCTCGAGGCGCAAGCCGCCCCCGCAGCTGCCCCCACTACTGACGCGGCAAAGCCGCGCCCTACGGAGAAGCCCGCCCTCGCCCAACAATCGGGTGCTCTGCCCCCTTCTCCGCAAGAAGCGGTTTCGCCGCTTCCCAAGCCCTCCTCGCCGCTTCCCCACCCCGCCCCTCCCTTCCGCCCCCTCTTCGCCCGCGGCTACAACGACCTGATCCTCCGCACCTACGACGAGCTGACCGTCTGGAAGAACTACCTCCTCGACAACCCGCGTCGCCTCCTGATGAAGCACGCCCGTCCCGACTGGCTATATCCCTTCTTCGGCCTCAAGCTCGGTCCCTTCACCTTCAACGGCATCGGCAACCGAAGCCTGCTCACCGCCCCTCGGCGCATCGCCGTAAAGCTCTCGCGCCGCCTCACCGACCAGCAGATAGAGGAAGCCACCGCCCGATACCTGGCAGAGGCCAGCCAAGGTGCCGTGCTCGTCTCCCCGGCCATCTCTCCCGGTGAGAAGCGCGTGATGCGCGCCGCCTTCGACGCCGGCTTCCCCACCATCGTCCTGCTGGAGAACGGCTTCACCCAGCTCTCCAAGCCCCACGGCGAGCAGTTCAACGCCTGTTCTGCAGGCCGCCTCTTGATGCTTTCCCCCTGGGAGCATCACAACGAGAAGCACACCATCACCCGCATCCAGTGCGAGCAGCTCAACCAGATGGCATTGGCAATCGCCCAACCCACCAAGTTATAGGAACGCTTATCATTATGAAGCGTAAAATATATCAACAACTCCTCACAATCCCCGAATTCCCTCCGGTTTTCGGGGATTATTTATTTTTTACTATTACCTCTTTCGTTCTTTTGACAAGAATAAGCCAGACAATACAGGCGTACCAATCCCCCTTCTCTTTCTTTTTGCTAGCACCTATAAAAATAATAGCTAAAATATTTGGAAGTAACGAATTAAACGTGTATCTTTGCGCCTGCTTTTCTACGATGAAAAGTATAATTACGAAGCACACACATGAGACACATAACCTTTCTTTTAATCTTAATACGACACATATATGTCGTAATTCTTGGAGACAACCCTAAATATACCTCGGCAGCTGCCGAGGCCTTCCATATTGGTCAACAATTAGGCCAATCCTAGAATATCCTTGCTGAGCCGGAAAGGATCCCACGGCGAAGCAAGGATATTTTTTGTTTAACCCCTAATCATTTCTTTAACCGTGCACGGGAGACGTCCCGCGCATAATTGTCAAACTCAAAGCTGACGTAGAAGTATCGTCAGCGCCGGGCCCGGCTTTTTACTTCGCTAACAACGAGTATGAAGCCAACCAGCTTTCAAACAACACCACATCAACATTATTCAAAAATCCTTTTAGTTCTTACAAGTGACGAGGCGATTGAGAAAGGTATCATCGCCGAACGTAAAGTGTACCAATTGATGTCCTTCATCTTGCTTTGCTGGATGAATGACTGGATCCGTAGTTGGATATGGCCTAACCCAAAGGGCGACATCGGAGAGAAACAGATGTTAATTCTCATCGGCTGGCTCTACGACAAGGGTCTGGTATTTGAAGGAGGATGCTACGGCACCACGATTGCCAAACTGCTGATTGAAAAGAACGTGCTTACAAGCAGCAAGTCTTTCAAGACAGTCTTGAACAACTTCAGTAGTTTGTCTGAAATGTCCCTAAACGTACAGAGAGAAACTCAAAGTATTTACTCCCTCGTTTTTGAGCGATTCCCGAAAAATGGCCGAAAATAGCGAATTTTCGGGACTTTCCCCCAAAAGCGAAACTTATTGTGTAACTTTGCGGCGAAAATCAAAAACCAATTATTTATGGCACAAAAACAAAAACTGAAAAGTGAACGGGGACGTCTGAACGAGGGCCTCAAGGACATGTTCATGACGATGGATCCCAAGTCGTTCCGCGAAGCATTGAAGCAACTTGCTGACTTGCGCGACTGTGATAAGCCAAGCTTCAACCAGTTGCTTGAGAAATTCGAGGAGCACAAGTTCAATAAACCAGCGGAGCATAGAGTGAAGGATGTTGAGAAGTTGCGGATCATCCGACGCAAAGACGAGCTCAATGAGCTGCTGAGTATCCTGCTTGCCACCTATTGGACCTGCCAGGACAAGTACGATGGAGGTTACTTCTGGTGCATGATGCCCACTAAGAAGGCGAATGAAAGCGAAGCACAATTCGATATCCGTCGCAAAAGGATGGAGGACAATCTGATGCAAGTAATGCTCGATGTGCTTGATGACTGTGATTATTATATCAAGGGCACACAGAACTCGCAGAACCCACAGAAATAGATTTTTTCTACTTGCTGGTTTATATCCTTCGGATAGAAATCAAGGGGGAAATCTATTGTGGAAATGGAGTCTTGTCCCTACAAAAGCTACAACCCTGCTTTATTTCCTCTAATGATTTCCACAAAGATTTCTTGCGTTAGCAATAAAGAATAAATGAGCTCTATTTATCAAGATTTTAAGAATTGAGTATGGAAACAAATGAGAACAACAGTCGCAAGTTATATGGCGAGGTGTCCTCTGTAGGTCCGCTCCAGTACAAGCGTGATGGAACGGCACGAAGGACATTGACCGTCAAGGTGGCTGAAGGGAGAGAGACGCAATATATAGGTGCATATCTCGTGGGAGAGGATGCTACGAATGGCGTCATCCGTCTGGGTGTGCCCATCGTCATTGTCTATCGTTTCTCTTCCAGCAATGAGCGAATCATTTTAGACTACTATTTCGAGTGATTTTTTTATATCCTTCGGATAGAAATCTAGGAGGAAATCTAATGTGGAAATTGCAGCTTGTCCCTACAAATACTTGACCGAACAACATTTCCTCAAAAGATTTCCACAATGATTTCTTGCCGCAGGCAATTCCAATAATGAATATTGTCCGGACAAAATATAATTGTTATTTGTTAATTATTAATTGTTAATTGATTAAGCTATGTTAGTAAAGAAAGTGAAACTGACTGAGATTGGGGAGATCATATCTTACCCCAAGAAAGAGAATGGTAACATCGTAAAGACTGCCGACGGCAAGGACGTGTTGGGCTATCGCCGACAGGTAGTGTTCGAGAGCCTTGATTTTCGCAAGGATTCCTTCCCCTTTATGCTATTCAACGAAGAGGTGGATAACTTCGACTTCGAAAAGGATAAGGTAGGTGAGCTGCATTTCCAGTGCGACTCGCGTGAGACGAAGGCCCAGGAGGGCGAGAAGCGCTACAATGCCGAGCTCCGTCTGATCGATTTCATTCCTTCTTGAAAGTTATATCCTTCGGATAGAAATCTTGGAGGAAATCTAGTGTGGAAATGGTGGTTTGTCCCTACAAAACTTGACCACGCTTTATTTCCTCTTAAGATTTCCTCAAAGATTTCTTGCGTTAGCAATAAAACTAAGTTTATGCTCTTCGAGCAGAAATCAAGGGGGAAATCTAGGGTGGAAATAACCGCCTGACCCTACGAATGCTTGACCAGCTTAAATTTCCTCAAAAGATTTCCTCAAAGATTTCTTGCGTAAGCAATAATACTCCATTTTTCGTCTTTTGTAAATAATTGTTCTATGGAACTGAAACGACCGAAATGGTATTCCCATTGTCCACGCAAGGCATATACCTTGCGTGGCTTCGAGCGTCGCGTTGAGCCACGTATGATGCGTGAGCTTGGCATCTCGAAGAAGGAGGCGGAGAAGCTGCGTCGCCTGTATTTCCCGCGTGGCTTCATGTCGCATCTCGACAAGACGGGTGCCTATCGCAATACACGGCAATACCGCCTCTATCGCCTTGGCCGCAAGCTGGGCAAGGACAGGAAGAGCCGGCTCTTCGATCTCGTCCTGAGGTCGGAGATGTTCTACGTGTACTACGATGACGAAGGGCAGGTCGAGGCATTTGTCTCGCCCTGGGTGCATTCCGCACTTGGCATCATCCCGTTCGAGCGACTGTGAGACCCCACGTTGTCAAATAACAATTAACAATAAACAAAGTGCATTATGGATTTCTTTATGCATGATACCAAAGCGAGACGCTCAAAAAAATTGCTTAAACTTCAGAAAGACTTTGGTCTGGGTGGTATTGGTTTCTACTGGGTAGCCGTCGAGTGGATTCTTAGCGAAGGCTGTAAGATTCCGCTCAGCTTTCTTAAAAACGTCCGCGACAGGCCAATTCGTGAAGACCAGGTCGAACACATCATCAAAGACTATGGCCTATTCGATGTCGATGAAGACGATATGATATCCTTGAACCTGGACGTAGAGAATGCCGTTGGGGAGGAAGCCATCAAGATCCTCCATTCGCATATCTGTATGGGAATTCGCACGACCGTATGCGCGAGCGCTGGCGCGAAAACAGGCGCGAGCGCTGGTGCGGTCATGGGCGCAAGCGCTGGCGCAAACGCTCGAACGAGCACTGGTGCGGATGTAAGCGTGGATGTAAGCGCGAACGATGGCGCGAGCGCTCGTTCTTCTGGAAGAGAAAAAGATAAAGATAAAGAAAAAGATAAAAGAAACAAATTGGAGCGAGCTCAAAATAAACTCTATGAATTCATGGAGCAACGCTGCCCTCATCTGATGGAAATGGCCGAACCGCTGACCTTCGATGAGTTCCGCGAATTGAAGAAAAGCTACTCCTGGCCGGAGATCAGGGAAGTCCTTCTTGCCATGGAAAACGATATCGGCCTCTGTGACAGGCGGCGCAACTGCCAGACTACCGCCCTGAGCTGGCTGAAAAACCGTTACGGCCCACCTCATAGTGGCTATAACAATAAAAAGGCGGGCAATGCCGTTTTCTGCGGACTGGACGAGAACGGTTCCCCGATATTTAAACAACAAAACAACAACAATGGACAACAAGATTCAAATACCAATGATGGCTCGGCAGATGCTGAGCAACAAGGAGATGGAAGCGGCTGTGCTCAACGGCCTGATGAACGAGCGTGAGGGCATCGACCAGGCGATGCAGCGACTCAGCGACTACTGCTTCTACGAGCCGGTGCACCAGGTGATCTACCACGCCATCTGCAATGTGTATGGCGCCAACACGCCCATCTCGATGATCTCGGTGACGAACGAGCTGATGCACGGCATGGACTATGAGAGGGCCAAGGACTGCATGCTCCAGGTGGCGCAGATTGCCACCCAGGTGGAGGAAAAGATGGACTTCTACCAGATGGTGCTCGTGCTGGAGAACATCGCCCAGCGCCGTGCCCTGGCTCCCGTGGGCTACCAGCTGCTCGAGCTGAGCTACTCCCTCAGCACCGACCTCTGTTCGGGTGTGAACGCCATCCAGCAGGCCATCGACCAGATCATGTCGGGCACGAAGGGCAAGGAATTCACTTCGCTGAGCGAGCAGCTCGAGATAGCCCGCCAGCACATCATCGACAACCGCAACCCCGACACGCGGCACGTCGGTCTGATGACGGGCATCCCGCAGTTCGACCGCGAGGGTGGCCTGCCCGACAATGCCTTCATCGTCATCGGTGCGAAGTCGAGCCACGGCAAGACGTCGTTCGCCAACTACCTGGCGCTGCAGGCGATGAAGCGCGGCAAGCGCGTGGCCTACTACAGCATGGAGATGACGAACCTGGAGCTGACGCAGCGCCTGCTCTCGATGGAGTGCCGCGTGAACGTGAATTCACTGGCCCGCAAGCCGCTGCTACCGGAGCAGGAAGTGAAGGCCTTCCATGCCATCGAGTCTCTGATACAGAACAATGCCGAGAGCTTCTGCTTCGACGAGCGCGGCGTGAACAAGCTCGACCGCATGCTGCAGTCCATCCGTGTGCTGAAGCGAACCCGCGGCCTCGACCTCGTCGTGGTGGACTACATCCAGCTGCTCGGCATCGACCCGATCTATCGTGACGAGAACACCACCAAGCTCATCGGTCGAGCCTCCCATGCCTTCAAGGACATCTCCCGCGACCTGGGCCTGACCATCCTCTGCCTCTCGCAGATCAACCGCAACGTGACGGGTCGGCCTACCCGTGCCAACCTTCGCGACAGCGGCGAGATTGACGAGGCTTCGGACCTCACCATCATCCTCTATCGTCCCGAGGCCGACAAGACGGAGGCTTATTCGGATCCTTACCAGCACGTGACCGTCAAGAACACCATGCTCGTCGATGCCGGCAAGTACCGCAGCGGTGCGCAGACGGAGTTCATCATGGGCTACCAGCCGGAATACACGCTGCCTTTCGTGCTGACGAAGGAGAAGCAGGAAGAGATGGAGATATTCGATCAGGAGGGCGACCCTTACGATGAACTTGCGGATGTATAGCCCCTCTCGGCCTCTATGGTTCGCCCAAGTGAGAAAAGATCAGCTCGACCTGACGAGAAGTGAAATGCCGCTGATTCTTGTCATAGCCCGTCCGATGAAGTTCCTCACTGAGTTCCCTGTTGTTCTGTATCCATCGGTTCAGATGACGAGCAGCAGTCTTATATGAAGCATACGGAAAGTATGCTTGTGAAAGTGCGAATTTGGTGTACGGCTGTATTGTCCACATAAGGTTGAAGGGGTTTATTAAAGTCGAAAAATGGATTCTTGAAGATTTCTTGCGTTAGCAATAAAACTAAGTTTATGCTCTTCGAGCAGAAATCAAGGAGGAAATCTAGTGTGGAAATAACCGCCTGACCCTACGAATGCTTTACCTGCTTAAATTTCCTCTAAAGATTTCCACAATGATTTCTTGCGTTAGCAATAAAAAATTGTTTCATGCTGCAAAGTTACGTATTTTTTTTGACATTTGCAAGGGCCTGCCACACGTAGGGTGACATAAGGTGACATTAGGGTGACATCGTCTTGCGTAGGGTGACACAGACTGACAGTGCCAAAAATAAAGTTCGTATCTTTGCATCGCGATCTTTGAAATAACGGCCGATTTTATCAAAAAAGGCGAAAAATTGATTCATAAAGATGGCGCTGCCCGATGGCAGCACTGATGACTAGCTTGATAAAAACATCTGAAAGCAAGCTTTCCGCTGTCTTTCCCAATCTACTCATCACCCCTTCGGGGCAT